>ENA-UZWZ01008639-UZWZ01008639.1-metagenome-genome-assembly--contig:-Day-4-25m-contig-8639_pt1 | contig 17086 bp, 18 predicted proteins | sample MGYA00260346_ERZ794906 | MGnify/ENA metagenome assembly ERZ794906 | reverse complement strand
TTATACCTAAATAGACTAAAATTCGCCTCTTGAATTAAATTTACGAAGGTATTAATAGAATGAAAACAGTTTCTGCCAAATCACATGAAGTCAAAAGAGATTGGCTTTTAGTTGATGCAAAAGATGCGACACTTGGAAGATTGGCAAGTGGTATTGCCCACAGACTCAGAGGCAAGCATAAAACTATATATACCCCTCATGTTGATACAGGCGATTATATTGTTGTGATAAATGCAGAACAAATAAAAGTAACAGGCAATAAAGCCGAGGATAAAATTTATCATAGACATACAGGTTTCCCAGGGGGGTTATATTCTACAAATTTTACTAAACTCCAAGCTAGGTTTCCTGGAAGAGCTTTAGAAAAAGCAGTTAAAGGTATGCTGCCAAAAGGACCATTAGGATATGCAATGATAAAAAAAATGAAAGTTTATGCAGGAAATGATCATCAACATTCTGCTCAACAACCTCAGCTGATAACAATTAAATAGGACAGTTTTTATGATAGGTAAATATTATTATGGAACAGGTAGAAGAAAAAGCTCAGTAGCTAGAGTATTTATTCAGCCTGGTAAAGGAGCTATCATTGTTAATAACAAGCCTGTAGAAGAATATTTTTCAAGGCATACATCACAAATGGTTCTTAAACAGCCTTTGGAGCTAACAGAAAATCAAACAGCCTTTGATATAAAGGTTAATGTAAATGGTGGCGGAGAATCAGGCCAGGCCGGTGCTGTAAGGCATGGAATTACTCGTGCCCTTTTAGATTATGATGAAACATTAAAACCTGAACTTTCGAAAGCAGGTTTTGTGACTCGTGATGATCGCGAAGTAGAACGAAAAAAAGTTGGCCTTAGAAAAGCAAGACGACGTAAACAATTCTCTAAGAGATAATGTTTATATAAGAATAAGAGCCGCTTTAGCGGCTTTTTTTTTATATATGGTTTTTATGAAATAAAAGATTAAAATGGAATTATGAAGAAAATATCGAGAGTAAGTATATTTGGCGGGACAGGTTATACAGGGGTTGAATTGATAAGATTACTTCTAAGTCATCCTTATGTAGAAATTTATCAAATTACCTCTAGAAAAGATGAAGGCAAGAGAGTGGATGAAATTTATCCATCATTTAGAGGATTGTTAAATAGTATGTTCGTATCACCTAAAGATGCCGATCTTGAAAATGTAGATATTATATTTTTTGCTACGCCCAATGGCATAGCGATGAATTATGCAGAAAACTTAATATCAAATGGCAAAATAGTCATAGATTTGGCTTCTGACTTTAGAATTAAAGATAAAGGTGTCTGGGAAAAATGGTATGGAATGGAACATAAATCTCCAAATTTAATTGATCAAGCTGTATATGGATTACCTGAAATTAATAGAGATAGCATAAAAAAAACTAAACTCATTGCTAATCCTGGGTGTTATCCTACAGCGATTCAATTAGCACTAATTCCTCTACTTAGAAAAAAGTTGATCAATCCAACGAATATTATTGCCGATGCTAAATCTGGAATTAGTGGTGCCGGGAAAAATCCAGAGTTAAAGCTTCTAATGTCAGAAGCTGAAGAAGATTTTAGGGCTTATGGTATAGGAGGGCACAGACACTTGCCAGAAATTGAAGAGAATTTAACTAATATCTGTGGCGAGGAGGTAAAATTAACTTTCATCCCGCATTTGGTCCCTATGATAAGAGGTATTCATGCAACCATATATGTAGATTGCATTAATGATTTCGATGCAAAAGATATTTTTGAATCCTTTTATGAAAATGAACCTTTTGTAGACATAATGCCAGCTGATATACCTCCAAATACTAAGTCAGTGAGAGCATCAAATTTTTGTAGAATTTCATTTCATAAAGAGAAAGACAGTAATAGACTAATTATTTTTTCAGTCATCGATAATCTTATGAAAGGGGCTGCAGGACAAGCAGTACAGAATATGAATATTATGATGAACTGGCAAGAGTCAACTGGGATAAATTATGTTCCGATTACTCCATAAAGCTTGAATTGAATGAAAAAAAAAATTAGAGCACATTATCTGGTTAGAAAAAAACCTCGTATTCAAACGAAAGCAAATTGGCCCAATTACGTCTTTTTTTCTGCCTTCTTTCTTATTGTAGGGTTCAGTACTACTTTTTACTTATTGGATGGCGGAAAATATGCAAAAATTTATGCTCAGTTAATGGATTTACAAAATTTAAATTATGAACAAAAAAATGAAATTCTAAAAATTGAGTTAGAAATAGATAAAAATGACATTTCAATGCAGAAATTATCTGAACAAAATAAAGAATTAAACGAAGAAAATAATAAATTAAAGGAAGACGTTTTGTTCTATGAGAAAATGATAGGTAAAAGAAGAAAATAAATGATAAAGAAAAAAAGAAAATTTGTTGCCATTACAACACTAATTGATAAAGATATTGTGATATCTGGGGATACCACTTATGCAGGCGGAATAAGAATTGATGGAAAAATTAATGGTAACCTTAAGGTGCATGGCAAGGAAGGTAGCTTACTTATTATGGGACATGGTAGTAAAATTAATGGAGACGTTGAGGTAGAGAAAGCCATTATAAATGGAGAAATTAACGGCAATATAAAATGCCATGATTATTTAGAATTAAATACCAACGCAATTGTCAATGGAAGTGTAGAATATGACATAATTGTGGTTCATGAAGGTTCAGAAATTAACGGTAATCTAAAATTTATAAAAAATAAGAAAAAAAAGATTGCCCCAAAAAAAGATATTAAGCAAAAAATAAGAAAAAGTTTAAAAAAATTCATAATAAAAAATAAAGTTGAAAGATGATAAGGAGAAAATAATGACAGCAGCCATAGAAATGCCAACACCGATTAACTTTTCAGATAATGCAGTAAAAAAAGTCAAAGAGTTAATAGAAGAGGAAGGTACACCAGACCTGAAACTTAGAGTATTTGTTAGCGGCGGCGGGTGTTCTGGAATGCAATATGGGTTTACATTTGAAGAAAGCGTAAATGAAGACGATACAAAAGTAGAAAAAGACAATGTAATGTTACTTATTGATCCAATGAGCCTTCAATATTTAACAGGTGCTGAGATTGACTATCAGGATAATGTTCAAGGGTCACAATTTGTCATTAAGAACCCGAATGCGACTACTACTTGCGGATGTGGCTCGTCATTTTCTGCGTAGCTATTTAATGTCTCTTTTAGTTTTGCCTTTGTAGACTTGCCTTGGTCTTCCAATCTTAGATTCATTACTCATCATCATTTCGTTCCAGTGAGCAACCCAACCAGCCGTTCTAGCTAAAGCAAAAACTGCAGTAAACATTGAGAAAGGTATACCAATAGCTCTCATTACAATGCCTGAGTAAAAATCAACATTGGGGTATAATTTTTTTTCGATAAAGTATTCATCTTCAAGTGCAATTTTTTCTAATTTCATAGCTAATTTAAAAATGGGGTCATTTTTTAAACCAAGCTCATCAAGTACTTCGTGACATGTTTCTTTCATGATGATAGCTCTGGGATCTTGATTTCTATAAACCCTATGACCAAATCCCATTAATCTAAATTCATCATCTTTATCTTTGGCGCGATTTATGTATTGCTTAATTCTACTTTCATCTTTTATCTCAGTCAGCATTCTAAGAGTTGCCTCGTTTGCTCCCCCATGAGCTGGACCCCATAATGAAGCTATACCTGCTGCAATACAAGCATATGGATTCGCACCTGTGGAGCCTACTAATCTTACTGTTGATGTCGAAGCATTTTGTTCATGATCTGCGTGAAGGATAAGAATTTTTTCAAAGGCTTTTGAAATTACGGGATTAACCTCGTATTCTTTATAAGGTCTTGTAAACAGCATATGTAAAAAATTTGTGCCAAAATCATACTCGTTTTTTGGGTATACAAAAGGTAATCCCAAATTATAGGTATAGCTCCAAGCAGCAATTGTTGGAATCTTGGCAATTAATCTTTGCGCTGAAATTTGTCTATGATTTGGATCATTAATGTCCATATTATCGAAATAAAAAGCGGACATTGATCCAACAACACCTACCATCACAGCCATTGGGTGCGCATCGCGTCGAAATCCGCCAAAGATATTATTAAGCTGATCATGAAGAAGGCTGTGACTGGAGATAGATTTTAAGTAAACAGTTTTTTGAATTTGATCAGGTAGTTCTCCATGCATTAGAAGGTACGACACATCAAGGTAGTCACATTTTTCTGCTAATTGCTCAATTGGATAGCCTCTATAAAGTAATTCACCTTTATTTCCATCAACATAGGTTATTTTGGATGTGCAAGCAGAAGTTGAGGTGAAGCCAGGGTCATAAGTAAAATAGTTATATTTACCAAGTTTTCTAATATCAATAGATGGATTTCCTATTGTGCTTTCAATAAGAGGTAGCTCTCTTTCTTTACCATCAAGTAAAATTTTAATTTTTTCTTTTGCCATTTAAATTTAACAACTCTAATCAATAGTTTAATTAAGCCTGACATTATAATACAAAAGGTAATAAATCTAGGATTGATGTATTGAGCCTAAAACTCTAAAACCTTTTGCTCCGGTTACATCTGGTGAATTATTAAACTTTTTATCAAGGGTTTGGTTTGCAAGCCAAGCAAAAGCAACGGCCTCAACTTGCTGCTCTGGGAGATTCAAATCTCCAGTAGTTTTAATACTTGAGTTTGTTTTAGTTTTTAATATTTCGATAAGATAAACGTTTTTTGCACCTCCACCGCATAAATATATTTCATTTGTCCCTGAACAATTTTTTTTAATAGCATCTATTATAGAAGTTGCTGTCAATTCAATTAGTGTTCTTTGAATATCTTCTGGAGAATAATTTTTTTTTATGCCTTTTTTGATCCAATCTAAATTAAATAAGTCCCTTCCTGAACTTTTAGGGGGGAGTTTATTAAAAAATTTATCTTTTAGGAAATATCTAAGTAAGTCGTCAATAACTTGACCTTTTTTTGCCCAATTACCATTTTTATCAAAATTTAAATTGCGATTAAGTTTGATCCAATGGTCCATCAAGATATTACCAGGTCCACAATCAAACCCAATGATAGGACCATTTTTGGGAAGATAAGTAATATTACTTATGCCTCCAATATTTAAAATAATGCGGTTTTTTAATTTTGAAAAAAATAGGGCTTTATGAAATGCAGGAACTAATGGTGCGCCTTGTCCTTTTGCAGCAATATCCCTATTTCTAAAATTTGAAACTACTGTCAAATTTGTTATTTCTGATAATAAATCAGCATTACCAATTTGAGATGAATATCCTTTATCTGGTCTATGTCTAATTGTTTGGCCATGATAACCAACACCTTTAATATGTTTAGCTGACAAATTATTTTTAAGTAATAAACGATTAATACCTTTTCCTGTCAATGTCGCAAGTTCATTTGATAAAAGGAAACTTTTTTCAAGCTCGTTTTTTTCAGGGAAATGTAGTTTAAGTATGTTTTCTTTTAATCTAGTAGGGTAATTGACATGTAAAAAATCTAGGACAGAAATTTTATTTTTATGTATTTTAGTTAAAGCGATATCAATTCCATCTAGACTGGTTCCTGACATTGTACCTATTAAAATTTTAGAATTTGTCATTTAAAGGTTTAAATTAATCTTAAGAAATTTACAATAATATCTCTAAGTATAAGATAACACTTATTGTTTCTAAATACTTTAATTGATATAGAATATGTTGTATAAAAAATGTGAGACATGAATAGTGAAAGCAGAAGAATCATTCAAAATAATAGCGAGAGGAACGGACGAAGTATTAGTCAAATCAGAGCTATTAAAAAAATTGGAGTCAGGTAAACCATTAAGGATTAAGGCAGGTTTTGATCCAACAGCACCCGATCTTCATTTGGGGCATACAGTATTATTAAATAAATTAAGGCAATTTCAAGATTTAGGACATCATATTCTTTTTTTAATAGGGGATTTTACGGGATTGATTGGAGACCCTACTGGTAAAAATGCAACAAGGCCACCTCTCACAAAAAAAGAGGTTGAGGAGAATGCAATTACTTACACATCTCAAGTGTTTAAAATTTTAGATGAATCAAAAACTGAGGTAGTTTTTAATTCAACATGGCTAAGTAATCTAGGGGCAGATGGAATGTTAAAATTAGCTGCAACACACACTGTAGCCCGTATGCTTGAAAGAGATGACTTTTCGAAAAGATACAAGGCTCAGCAACCAATTTCAATTCATGAATTCATGTACCCACTCCTTCAAGGTTTTGACTCAGTAGAGTTAAATGCTGACATTGAGCTTGGTGGAACTGACCAAAAATTTAATTTATTGATGGGGCGAGAGCTACAAAAATTTTATGGTAAACCACAACAGTGTATTATCACACTTCCACTGTTAGAGGGCCTAGATGGAGTCCAAAAAATGTCTAAATCCTTGAATAATTATATTGGGATAAACGAATTACCAGAGACTATGTTTGCAAAAATTCTTTCCATATCAGATGAATTAATGTGGAGATATATAGAGTTACTTTCTTTAAAGTCATTAGATGATATTTCAAAATGGAAAACGAGAGTTAAAGAAGGTGAAAATCCAAAAAATATCAAAGTAGAATTTGCAAAAGAAATAGTGCGTCGGTTTCATTCAGAGATTGAGGCTGAAAGTGCAGAGAAAGATTTTCAAAATAGAGCTGTTGGTGGTATTCCAGAGGATCTAGTGGAATATAAGATAGATGTTGGTTCTAGTGGGCTAGGGGTGGCTCACCTATTAAAATCAATAAATTTTGTAACGAGTACATCAGAAGCAATGCGACTCATAAAAGCAGGTGGAGTTAAAATTGATGGAGAAAAAGTTAGTGATACTAAAAAAATTATTTCTCAAAATGTACAATTTGTAATTCAAGTTGGCAAAAGAAAATTTGGAAAAATTTTTACGTGAATGAAGATTTTTGAGAAACTAAAATGAAATCAATTTTTTAATAGTACTAATTCCACTTTTTTTTTGATATAATACCGCAAATATATGGGCCTTGAGCCCATTTTTTTTTCGCAAAAGTTGTTATTTGAGGGCTTAATTTTTTGGATAATCTTGAAACCCTAATAGAAAAATTAGTAACTCAATTAGGGTATGAATTGGTTGATTTTGAGTCAGTGAATGGTGGCCAGACCCTGAGGATATATATAGATAAAGGTGATTTAATAACCATCGAAGATTGTACTAAGGTTAGCAATCATGTCAATAATGTCTTAAGTGTTGAAACTGATTTTGATTATGAAAGGTTAGAGGTCTCATCACCTGGATTAGACAGAGTGATAAAAAAATTAAAAGATTTTGATAGATTCAAAGGGCAACAAGCAAAGATAAAAACTAGATTTGCGATAGAAAATAGAAAAAATTTTAAAGGTATTTTATCTGGCATTAAAGGCGAGTCGATAATAGTTAAAATAGAAGATAAATTATTGACAATTGACTTTGAAAATATAGATAAAGCACGTTTAGATCCGGATTATTAAATAGTTAATTTTGAAGTGGGGAGTAAATAAATGAGTCGTGAAATTTTATTGTTAGTAGATGCTTTAGCGCATGAAAAGAGTGTTGCGCGAGAGATTATTTTTGAAGCTGTAGAAGAAGCGCTTGCTTCAGCAACTAAAAAGAAACATAAAGATGCCATCGACATAAAAGTAGAAATCGATCAAGAGTCAGGAGAATATAAAACTTTTAGGAAATGGACTATCCTTTCTGAGGATTTATTAGAGGATGAAGAAATACAAATTTCATTAGAAGATGAAAGAGCAAAAGGATACGTTGAAAACGATATTATAAAAGAGCCAATAGAGTCAGTAGAGTTTGGAAGAATAGGTGCGCAGGCAGCGAAGCAAGTCATACTTCAAAAAGTTAGAGAAGCTGAGCGTGAACAAATTTTAAATGAATTTTTAGCCCGAGATGAAAAATTAGTTTCAGGGCAAATAAGAAGAATGGAACGTGGTAACGCAATTATTGAAATTGGAAGAATAGATGCAGTTCTTCCGAGAGAGCAAATGATTCCAAAAGAAAATTTAAGAATTGGTGATAGAGTAAGAGCTATTGTGATGGAGGTCGATAGGGGGGTTAAAGGCCCACAACTAATTCTTTCTAGGGTCTCACCAGAATTTTTAATCCGATTATTTGAACTTGAAGTACCTGAAATAGAAGAAGGCTTATTAGAGATAATGGCGGCATCTAGGGACCCAGGCTTGAGATCAAAAATAGCAGTTAAAGCAAACGATCAAAGATTAGATCCAGTTGGAACATGTGTGGGAATGAGGGGATCAAGAGTGCAGGCAGTTACAGGTGAATTGGCTGGAGAGAGAGTAGATATTGCTCTTTGGTCAATTGAGCCAGCTCAATTTGTCATAAATGCGATGGCACCTGCAGAAATATCAAGCATCATGGTAGATGAGGATAAAAAAAGTATGGATTTGGTTGTTACTGAAGACCAACTAGCGCAAGCAATAGGAAGAAATGGCCAAAATATAAGGCTTGCAACCGAACTCACAGGATGGGAGCTAAATATTTTAAGTGAGGAGGAGTCTGATCAGAAAACAAAAGATGAATATACAAATGTTAGCCAGTTATTTATTGAGAAGTTAGATGTAGATGCGGATATTGCTGATATTTTAGTCCATGAAGGCTTTTCAACTCTTGAAGAAATAGCCTATGTACCTATAGATGAGTTAATACAAATTGAAGCATTTGATGAAGATACTGTAAATGAACTTCGCTCAAGAGCAAGTGCGGTTATTTTGAAAGAAGCAATATCAAATGAAGAAAAAATTAAATCACCAGCAGATGATTTAATTAATATGAAAGGAATGGATAGCGATACTGCCAAGTTATTAGCATCTAAATCTATAATTACTATGGAAGACTTAGCAGACCTTGCTGCTGATGAGCTAATTGATATTGTCAAAATGGATGAAGAAAGAGCAAAAGAATTAATAATGACAGCAAGAGCCCCTTGGTTTGTTTAATATAAATTTATTGGAGTTAACATGGAAAAATCTACTGTAGAAAAGTTTGCCAGTGAATTAAATTTGCCAATAGATTTACTTCTTAAGCAACTTGAGAGCGCAGGAATAAAAAAAACATCTGGTACTGAAGTGTTATTAGAAGAAGACAAATCGGCTCTTTTGAATTATCTTCAAATTGAACATGGCGCATCAAATACAACCAAGAATAAAATTACATTAACAAGAAAACAAAATACTCAAATCAGAAAAACAGACAGTGACGGAAGAGCTAGAACTATTCAGGTTGAAGTAAGGAAAAAAAGAACAATTGTCAAACCAGATCAGAGAACACAAGCCGAAGATGATGGCATAAAAAAAGATACAACAAAAATTGATAAAAAAGCTGTTGATGATAAAAATCAAAAAGAAATTCGCGAGGAAGAGGAAAAGAGAAATGCAGCGCTAATGGCTGCCCAAGCAGAGGAAGTTAAGAATAAAAAATCTGCTAAAGAAAATCAAAAAGAATCTAAAGACGGTACCCTCCATAGACCTGCTTCAAAAGCAAATGTTAAAGTAGATAAGGATTCAAAAAAAACAGAACTTAAAGATAAATGGGTTGATAAAAATTTAAAAAAGAGACCTATTAAAAATCGTAATGATAATAATCAAGGATGGAGATCGCCAAAAAATAAAAATAAAAATAAAGATGAGGCTGATGATCAAAATTTTGTAGCTCCATCTGAACCAGTTGTTAAAGATGTGCTAATTCCAGAAACTATTTCAGTCGCTGACTTAGCTCATAAAATGTCAGTTAAGGCTACTGAGGTTATTAAAACATTAATGGGCATGGGCATGATGGTAACCATTAATCAAGTGCTAGATCAGGATACAGCAATAATTATTGTTGAAGAGATGGGCCATAAGCCAGAAGCAGCTAAAGAAAATGATTTAGAGTCACTCTTAGATGAAGAATCGTCTACTATCAATGAGGTTATAGAACCACGCCCACCAGTTGTCACGGTAATGGGGCACGTCGATCACGGAAAAACATCCTTATTAGACTATATCCGAACTACAAAAGTAACCAAAGGAGAAGCTGGTGGAATTACACAGCATATTGGTGCTTATCATGTTGAAACTCCTAAGGGAATGATTACATTTCTTGATACACCTGGACATGAAGCTTTTTCAGCTATGCGAGCAAGGGGTGCAAAAGCTACCGATATTGTTATTTTAGTTGTCGCTGTTGATGATGGTGTAATGCCCCAAACAATTGAAGCAATTAATCATTCTAAGGCGGCAGGCGTGCCATTAATTGTGGCAATAAATAAAATTGATAAGCCTGATTCTAATTCTGAAAAAGTAAGGGGTGAACTTTTAGGGCATGAGGTAATACCTGAAGAACTTGGAGGCGACTCAATGTTTATTGAAGTTTCAGCCCAGACAGGCCAAGGAATTGATAGCTTACTAGATGCAGTTTTATTGCAAGCTGAAGTGCTTGAATTAAAGGCGCCAATTAATACCCCAGCAAAAGGTATTATTGTAGAAGGAAGACTTGATAAAGGTAGAGGCCCAGTTACAACACTTTTAGTTCAATCTGGAACCATAAATATGTCTGATACATTATTAGCTGGAAATGCATCTGGAAAAATAAGAGCTATGCTTGATGAGAATGGTAAAAATATTAAACAGGCCACTCCATCAATTCCTGCCGAAATTATTGGATTATCTGATGTACCGAATGCAGGTGATGAATTTATAGTGATTAATGATGAGAAAAAGGCGAGAGAGATTGCATTATTCAGACAAGGTAAGTTTAGAGACGTTAAGTTAGCAAAGCAACAAGCTTCAAAACTTGAAAATATAATGGAACAAATGACGGAGGCTGAGGTAAAGTTTTTACCTTTGATTATAAAAGCTGATGTTCAAGGTTCTTGCGAAGCATTAGCAGGTTCCTTAGAAAAGCTCTCAACTAATGAGGTCAAAGTTAAAGTTGTCCATTCAGCAGTTGGTGCGGTTAATGAATCCGATATAAATCTTGCCTCTGCATCTAATGCAGTAATCATTGCGTTTAATGTTCGGTCTTCTGGGGGCGCAAGAAAGTTAGGAGAAAGTTTAGATATTGATGTTCGATATTACAGTATTATTTATGAAGCTGTAGATGAGGTTAAAGCAGCACTTGGGGGACTTCTATCTCCTGAACAAAAAGAGGTTATTCTTGGAATGGTTGAGATTAGAGAAATTTTCAAAGCTTCTAAGGTTGGCACTATTGCAGGATGTTTTGTTCTTGACGGCGTTATTAAAAAAGGTTCAAAGATAAGGCTTTTGAGAGACGATGCCGTTATTTATGAAGGTCAATTAGACTCTTTGAAAAGATTTAAAGATGATGTTAAAGAGGTAAAATCAAATTTTGAATGTGGATTATCAATTAAGAATTTTGATGATCTTCAGGTAAATGATAAATTAGAATCTTACGAACATGTTCAGGTAGCAAGAAAATTATAAAATGCCTAAAGACTATCCAAGAAGTGACCGTATAAGCCAGCAAATAAAAAAAGAAATAGCTGATATTCTGAGCTTAGAAATTAAGGATCCAGCATTAAAAAATATCTCAATAATTGATGTTGAGGTGGCACATGACTTAAAAAATGCAAAAGTTTTTTATGTCGCAGATCATGATGACGAGGAAATCGTTAAGGGGCTTCAGCGATCATTACCTTTCTTTAGGTCACTTTTATCAAAAAGAATGTCAACTAGAGGAATACCAAAACTTCATTTTGAATATGATAAAACAATCGATGAAAGTACAAAAATATCAAAGTTATTGGATTCAGTTATTTCATAAAAAAATCTAATGAGTGAAAATAGAAAAAAGCTTGAGATCAGTGGGCTTTTATTAATTGATAAACCCTTAGGGTTCACGTCAAATCAAACATTATCAAAAATCAAATGGATTTTTTCAGCAAAGAAAGCAGGACACACTGGGACTCTTGATCCTTTAGCGACTGGGTTATTACCAATATGTTTTGGTGAAGCAACAAAATTCTCAAGTCACTTACTCAATTCAGAAAAAACGTATGAAGCAACAATAAAACTGGGATGGAAAAGCTCAACAGGTGATGCTGAGGGTAAATTAACAGAGTCAAAGATTATTTTACTATCTTTAAAAAAATTGAAAAAAGAACTTAAATCATTTATTGGGTTATCTAAACAAACTCCTCCAATGTTTTCTGCTCTTAAATATTATGGTCAACCTCTATATAAGCTTGCTAGGGAAGGAGTAAAAATTGAAAGACAAGAAAGAGAGATAAATATCTATGAGTTAATTTTATTAAACTATTCAAAAAATATAATAAAAATTGAAGTGACATGTAGTAAAGGAACTTACATAAGAACACTGGCAGAAGATATAGCTAACAAACTTGGAATGGACGGATATTTAATAAAACTCAGGAGAACAAAAATTGGTAAATTAAATATTAATGAGGCATTTAGTTTAGAAAATATTGGAACATTATCGTTTGAGAAAAGAAAATCTTGCCTAAAGCCAACTGAGGTTTTAGTAGAAAAGTATCCAAAGCTTATTTTATTAGATTCAGAAGTAGATTTTATAAAAAATGGACAGCCTATTAAGCTTAAAAAAAAATTAAACACACAAATTTACACACTTTTTACAAAAAGTAAGACCTTTATAGGTCTTGGGGAAATTGATAGTAATAATTTGTTAAAAGTCGTTCGTTTAATTTCGACAAATATAAATTAAATAAATTATTGTTAATTTATAAGAATTTCGTTAAAATATGCGGTCGCGAATAGGAGAAAAGAATGACAAGTACTGCAGTTGAAAAAGCAAAAATAGTTTCAGAGTTTCAGACAGCAAAAAATGATACAGGGTCACCAGAAGTTCAAGTAGCATTAATTACTGACCGTATTAACTATTTAACTGAACACTTTAAGACGAACGCAAAAGACCACCATTCTAGAAGGGGGTTGCTTGCTTTAGTTAGCCAGAGAAGAAAGCTTCTCGATTATTTGAAAGGCAGAGATTTAAGTCGATATCAAGAATTAATTAAACGCCTAGGTATAAGAAAATAATAGGTAAATGAAATTTAAAGCCGATTGTATACAATTTATTAAATTGTAGGATCGGCTTTTTTGTTATTACAGGAATGTGACCATTTATTAAGAAGTGAATAAATGAGACATTAATAAAATATAAAAGGATAAAAAATAAATGTTTAATGTTATAAAAAAAAGTACTAAGTTTGGTGAGCATGATCTAACAATCGAAACAGGTGAGATAGGAAGACAAGCAGATGGGGCAGTAATGGTAAGCTACGGAGACACTGTAGTTTTAGTTACAGCAGTCGGAAGAAAAGAAGCCAAAGAAGGGCAAGATTTTTTCCCTTTAACAGTAGATTATCAAGAAAAAAATTATGCGGCGGGAAAAATTCCTGGTGGGTTCTTTAAGAGAGAAGGAAGGCCAAGCGAAAAAGAAACTTTAACTTGTAGATTAATTGACAGGCCTTTAAGACCATTATTTCCAGCAAATTTTTATAATGAAATACAAGTTGTAGCGACAGTCATGTCCTCAGACAGTGAAATTGATTCTGATATTCCAGCTATTATTGGTGCGTCAGCAGCATTGGCCATATCAGGTATTCCTTTTCATGGGCCAATAGGAGCAACTCGTGTTGGTTATCTTGATGATAAATTTGTTATCAATCCTTCAAAAACACAAATGGAAACTAGCCAGCTTGATTTAGTTGTTGCCGGAAGTGACTCAGCTGTATTAATGGTTGAATCAGAAGCGAAAGAGCTTCCAGAAAAAGTTATGCTTGATGCTGTTTTAGAAGGACATAAAGCCATGCAACCAGTAATTAAATTAATTAATGATTTAGCAAAAGAAGCTGCTAAAAATCCATGGGATTGGACAGCTCCTGAGGTAGATAAAGAATTAGTTAAAAATATTGAAAAGATTGCAACGAAAGATCTTGAAGATGCTTTTGCAATTAAATCAAAAGGTGAACGTTCAGAAAAAATTGGTCAATCACGAGAAAAAGTTTTAAGTGAGTTAGTTAAAGAAGATACAAGTACTAGTCAGCTTAATCAAATTAAAGATGAATTTCATAATCTTGAGGCTAAAATTGTTAGATCAAAAATTCTTGATGGAAATCCTCGAATTGATGGAAGAGATACTCGAACAGTTAGACCTATCGAGATAAGAACGGGCGTACTTCCAAGAGCGCATGGTTCAGCTTTGTTCACGAGAGGTGAAACACAGGCAATTGTTGTTGCAACACTAGGAACAGGAAGGGATGAGCAGATTATCGACGCCCTTCAAGGTGAATATAAAGATAGATTTATGCTTCATTACAATTTCCCCCCTTACGCTACTGGTGAAACTGGAAGAGTTGGAACACCAAAAAGAAGAGAAATTGGACATGGTAAGTTAGCTAAAAGAGCTCTAAGTGCGGCATTACCTGCACAAGAAGATTTTGATTATACGATTAGGCTTGTGTCAGAAATTACAGAGTCAAATGGTTCAAGTTCAATGGCTTCCGTATGTGGTGGGACAATGGCAATGATGGATGCAGGCGTACCTATTAAGGACCATGTAGCTGGAATAGCAATGGGTCTTATTAAAGAAGATAATAGGGTTGCAGTTTTGACAGATATTTTAGGGGACGAAGATCACCTAGGTGATATGGATTTTAAAGTAGCTGGAACAGATAATGGGATAACTGCCCTTCAAATGGATATCAAGATTACAGGCATTACAACAGAAATTATGCAAGTAGCTTTAAGCCAAGCTAGAGAAGGCATTGATCATATTTTGAAAATAATGAAAAAGTCCCTTAAGGGGAGCCGTGAAAAACTTTCTAAGTTTGCACCACAAATTCTTACCTTAAAAATTCATACTGATAAAATTAGAGATGTTATTGGTAAAGGCGGTGCAGTAATTAAAGGGTTGGCTGCCGATACTGGAGCTACAATCGATATTGATGATAGTGGCCTTATAAAGATTGCATGTACATCAGCTGAGTCAGGCGAGGAAGCACTAAGAAGGATTAAAGAAATTACTGCTGATGTTGAAGTAGATCAAATTTATGAGGGTAAAGTACTTAAAATCCTTGATTTTGGTGCAATAGTATCATTATTACCTGGTAAAGATGGACTCCTTCACATTTCTCAAATATCACATGAGAGAATTAAAGCAGTTAAGGATCATCTATCCGAAGGTGATGAGGTTAAAGTAAAGGTTATTGAAGTTGATGATAAAGGCCGCGTAAGAGTCAGTGCAAAGGCGCTTACTGAGCCACCTGCAAAAGAAGAATAATATTAAATAAAAGCCCTTTCGAGGGCTTTTATTTTGCCATTTGTTTTTCTTTTATTTCTTGTAAAGTTTTGCAATCAATACATAAGGTTGCCGTAGGTCTCGCTTGCAATCTTTTCAGCCCAATTTCTTCGCCACAACCCATGCAGTACCCATATTCATCTTCATCAATATTCTTTAATGTTTCATTAATTTTTTTAATTAATTTTCTTTCTCTATCTCTGTTCCTTAGTTCTAAAGCCATTTCAGATTCTTGACTTGCTCGATCATTTGGATCTGCATAAGTTGTGACATCACTCTGCATATTACTTACTGTCCTACTGAGCTCTGAACTTAATTCTACTTTCCAGTTATTTAGAATTTTCTTAAAATGAGAAATTTGTGATTTACTCATATACTTTTCATTTGTTTTGGATGTGTAAGTCTTAAACTGTTTTAAGCCAGATACAGACTTAGCTGTAACTTTTGACTTAGTAGCTGTTTTCTTAGCTTGGGGTTTAGCTGTAACTTTTTGTACCACAGCTCTAACCTTAGACAACAACGATTTTTTTTCTGCCATAACTAAATCCTAAAAAATTTCTGAACGCCGAAGTTTACACTTTTTGATATTCATTGCAAGCCAATATCATTTAACTTTTGCGCCTGTAGAGTATTTTCCATTAAAGTCGCAACTGTCATAGGACCAACACCTCCAGGTACAGGTGTAATATATGAGGCATTCAGACTTGCTATTTCAAATTCAACATCACCAACCAATTTATTATTGATTCTATTTATTCCAATATCAACAACTATCGCTCCTTTTTTTATCCATTCTCCTCTGACTAAATTTTGCCTTCCAGCTGCCACAACAACTAAATCTGCTTGCCGGACTTTATTCTCTAAATCCTTTGTTCTACTATGGCAAGATGTAATGGTGCATTTCTCAAGTAATAATTCTAACGCCATTGGACGACCAACATTGTTTGAAACTCCTACTATGGTTGCATCAAGTCCTTCTAAGTTTATATTTGATGCTTTTAGCATTTTTATAACACCATAAGGCGTACAAGATCTTAATCTTGGTTGTCTTATTGCAAGCGAACCTATATTGAATGGATGAAAACCATCAACATCCTTATTTGGGCTAATGAGTTCAATTATTAATTCTTCATCAAGGTGTTTAGGTAGTGGAGATTGCACAAGAATACCATCAACATCTTTATCTTGATTGAGTGTATTGATTAAATCATTTAAATCAGATTGGCTAGTATCGGTAGGTAGTTGATGGGAAACTGATTTTATGCCGACGTTTTCGCACGCTGATTTTTTTTTGTTTACATAGATTGAAGATGCAGGATCATCACCTACTAAAATGACAGCAAGGCATGGTGGCCTTACGCCTTCATTTCTTCTTTCTAGAATTTCTTGCTTGAGTTTACTTAAATTTTCTTTGGCGATGGCATTACCATCTATAATTTTTGCAGTCATAGTTAAATTGAATAATCCCTGTAAATAAACAATATATACTATCAGAAGATGATGAAATTAATATATTGACTATTTAAATAAGAATAAGCATTAAATTTGACCGAATGCCTTATTTACGCTATATTTGCGCGTTCGGGGTGTAGCGTAGCCTGGTAGCGCGCCTGCTTTGGGAGCAGGATGTCGGGAGTTCGAATCTCTCCACCCCGACCATATATAAAAAAAGTAAATGCAAGCCCGTAAAATTGCTTTACTATAATTTAGTTAGCTGCCCGTAGCTCAGCTGGATA
>ENA-UZWZ01012329-UZWZ01012329.1-metagenome-genome-assembly--contig:-Day-4-25m-contig-12329_pt1 | contig 17129 bp, 37 predicted proteins | sample MGYA00260346_ERZ794906 | MGnify/ENA metagenome assembly ERZ794906 | reverse complement strand
TTGCGCGTAAAGTCTTTGCGCAACGCATCCAGCTTATCTGCATCTGCTCGCTTTATTGCGCGAGTCTTCTTGGCTGCTTTCTTCTTGTCAGCCTTCTTTATTAAATGTTTAGTCTTCACTTTTTTTTCTCCGAATGCCTCTAGTAACTTGTCGTAATTGCTTACCTTCATATTAAATAAAATGGTGGCGGGAGTATTTGTGTACCCGCACCTTTTCAGTACCCAGAAAACAAATGTTTCAGATCTACTTACTTCGGACTCACCCACGATTTTCCTCTGCCACTAGGCCGTTGTACTTCTCGCAGTCGCTACGTTACCCCTTTGGGAGGGGTTATTCCGTCACACCGAACTCTCTCCGTCGAGAGAGAAATTGATTTGAATGGCGGTCAAATGAGGGAGAAATCTCAGCCACCGGCTCCAACCCCAGTAAGCTCAACAAAGCCCCGCTGCATCTTAATAGCAATCTGCACCATTCAAAATTAAATGAGTTGTTACCGCGCCACCAGTAAATTCACAGGTAAGTCCTGCTCCAGCGTAAGATGTCTTACCATCCCTGTCCCTAGCGCGTTTATAGCTTAAGGGCGACGGAGGCGTATTTAAATCACCAACTCAAATTCAAAGAACAATTAAAAAGTGTCAGGGGTGATTAGCATTGCGTTCCCGCCCTAATCTTTTTTTGTTAAGTCAGCCCTGCCTGACTCGTCTTTTATGAAAGCTCCCCGAAGGGAAAGTATAGTCTATCAGCTTTCTGTTTCGCTGTCAACTTGAAAATCATCCTTTGAAGGAATTTGATTCTCTTTTAGACTCTTGCGAATGTACTCCAAAGCTACGCGCTGCTTCGCAACGGTAAGTTTGATTTGATTCAAGCTCAAGTCGTTAGCCTCTTCCAAGAAACCGAGAGCATCACCTACCATGCGAATCTCTTTAACAGCTTCGCGCTGGTTGCTGCTTCTGCGTTCGATTTCGTCTCTCCCCGCTTTAGTACGGGCCTGTAACCAATGTAATGGGATGTCCATAACTTTTTATATATTACTTTGTTTCTGCTTGAAGGTCAAGCAAATTTTTCATCTTATCCTTTGGGATATAGAAGATATTGTAGTGCGGCCCGATAGCGGTCTTGTCTCGCACTATCACCCTGTCAGACTTGTGAATGGGCGTTTTCTCTACATCATCAACAAAAGTCTCATGTTTATAGGGGTTGTAATACCCTCCGCGAAAATCTTCGCTCGACTCTGGGACGCATTGCTCGCAGTAGTCGTATGGTTTGTCGCTACAGTCACAGATACTGTACTTCTCGTATAACTCATTATCAACCTCGCGAAAGCGTTCCTTGGAAACGTCACCAATCTCATGACATTTTCCGACAATATAAGCGTGAACATTCTTACGCTTTTCCCGAAGGACTCGCTGCCGACCTGCTGGCTGAACCCGAAACTTGGCATCATGCAATTCGACACGGTGAGCATGGCAGTATAATAGCCCCGTCTCAGCATCGATCACCGACAGGCAATCCAAGTTCAGATTAAAATAAACCTTCACACGATCCGGTGCGACTTCGATGCCGTCCACTATCTTGCGTGGCCCTGCATCCTTCCAACTAATGAATCCTTTTCTTTCCCTCATAACTTCAAATAGTATAATTCAGTTCTTCTTGAATGTCAACGATTAATTTCAACTTTTTTAAAATTAAATTGGACGCGAGGGACGGAATCGAACCGTCAATTGTTCTTTTGCAGAGAACCGTCTTACCGTTTGACCACCCCGCGAGCACAAGAAAATAGTCTCATGCTTTCGGAAACTTGTCAACAGAAAAAAATAAGAAATAAGAAATTACTAAATAGGAAATAGGAAATCATTAAATAGGAAATAGGAAACGGTTAAATACTAAATAGAGGGGCGTTTTATAAATATATTTTTGGAAAAATTTTATAATTTACCTAAGTCACTGATTACCAAGGACTTACGCGCGCCCCCTCCCCCCCGGCCTAAGTCCTTGTAGCGCAACGACTTACGACTTTAAAAAGGCACAAAAAAAACTCACGCTTTTGAGCGTGAGTGATGAGGGTTGGCACGGTTTATGCCTTGCCGAAGCACGTGGGGCACGACTCGAAAAACTTGCACCAGCAGGCCTCCTCCTCGGCGAGATCGCGTTCGTGATCCTCGCGCTCGCGTTGCGCTTGCTGGGCGGCTTCGGATTCCATAGCGGCGTCCTGCGCGGCGATGTCAGCCTCACGCACCTCGTCGCAATGACGTTCCAATTCAAACACCTCTTCGCATGAGAGGTCGGCGTATAACGATTTCGTAAGTCCCATAACTGATTAGAGAGTAACAGATTTCCGGAAAAAGTCAACAAAAAATCTCACTTTTTTAATACCATTGTTTGCGGTCGGTTTCTTGGTCGTAGCCCGCGTGGTAGGCCTCCACCTCGGCCTTGGCCATATCCTCCACCTTGACGCGAGGAGCGTTCCCCGTGCCGTTTGGATAATGGTGGGGCTCGCTGCCCCTGCCGTAGTAACGGTCAGCAGATCCCCGATCATAGGGGCTGCCGTGCTTCGTGTCGTATTTATTCATTTCAGTCCTCATAATAAAATTACCAATCGCAGCATCCACCGTAATCCTCGTCGGTGCCAAAACCAGCGCTCGCGAGCGCGTCCCCGTCCGCTTCCGCGTCTGAGCGGAAACCGTCCCACGACTCATCCGTGGCGGCATCAATAGACCACACCACCTCGCGAGAGCCATCCACATGATGCTCGACAACATCCTCGCCCGCACGTTGGGCCAAATCGATGGCATCGTTCAGCGCACTGTGATCCGCTTCGCCCACACTCTGTGTGAAACTCCGCACGACACCCTGTTCATCAACAACTGAGTAATTCCTCATAACGCAAAACAGTATATCAGAAACCGGCGAGATGTCAACCAATAATCTCACTTTTTTTTCTTTTTTTTTCTTATGATTTTTGGCATGGTTGGCACGGAAACCCTCCATAAAACGCTTTTCTGGAAACTTAAGTCACTGAGTATCAGGGACTTACGCGCGGGGGGGGGCCGCGGCCGTAAGTCCTTGCGGCTCAACGACTTACGACGTGGTTCCTTAGCACGTTGCGTGCCAAGTCAGGGGCTTTTATCTTGTGTCGCGATTACAGTAATCGCTAGCATTATTAAAAACGCAATGGTCGATATTAAAACAGTTGGGTCAGGGACTAAGTGGAGAATCATTTATAATTTGTAAAGTTGAAGTTAAAGGTTTTCTTTTCTTTCGCCGTCAATTTCAATTCTGTATTTTCAGCTTTAGCGATTACAGTTTCCCTTAATTTTTTTCTCCTTAGCGCGTCACCTTCGCACCTTGCGCGATCGTTTAAACTTAAGCCGCTCCAAATTTCGATTGAATTTTGTTTTTCCATAATTTTAAAACAGGTTAAGGGCCGTGATTCTCCAGTATCGGAGTATTTCATCAAATCCAGTAGTGAATCCAGCAATGACAGCCACCACCAGCCACGCGCCAACCATTGGCGCGTAGAAGTATCGGAGCATTGCCTCTTTATAGTTTTTTACTTTTTTCATGCGCGCCCTCCGTGTATGGCTTGCGCCATGTTAACAAGGTTGACGGCCTTGACCATACGATCCCAGCGGAAACGTCGAGTCTGGCCGGTTGGGCCTTGGTTGTCGTGGATCTCGACCGTTACCCCAGAAAAGGTTTCCCCCTCGGTAGTATTGCGGAAGTGGTCAACGATTACCCCAAGGTAGTTGTAAACGTGGTTGCCGTGATTTACCTCGCCCTCGTGGCGAGCCGGATTGTATTCGAACTTAAACATGTCTCTCATAACTTCAAAAAGTATAACTGATTTTTCCTTAAAGGTCAACCCTTAAATCTAATTTTTTTAACTCTTCACCCGTCTCCGCTATTCGCTTTTGGAGGCTGTCCATCTCGGTTTGCAGCCTTATCTTTGCGGCTTCCGAATCTGAAGTCTTGGCGAAGTAATCGACGATTGTCTCGACGATAACGGTCATCGATACACCCAATCGACTGGACAGATCTTCAAGCTGCTGTTTTGTCTCCACTTTCAGACGATAAGTAGCCATTACTCTATCGGGGATTTTTGGACTTTTCCCAACTTGGACGTTCGTTCGTTCGGCGACTGGGATTCTTTTGATTTTGGTTTTCATTGTTATTTTTTCAGTTTTTAGTGAGCCTCTCACTTCCTTAATCATGAAGCAATCAGGCAAAAAGTCAACCCTTAAATTTAATTTTTATCCGCAAGTCGGAAACAAGCGGCCCCTGTTCAATTGATCGCCGCCCCAACCGTGGAGGATTTCCTCGCCGTCTCTCTCGATGATCCAAGGCCACATATTGCCATCCAAAACCTGCGCCATTTCGCAAGCGGCATCAAATGCAGAGTGGTCTTTGCCTCGTTCGTTCGTGAACTTTTTGCTGCCCACGCGGTTGGTGTCTTCGTCTCTCCAACTTAACTCGTATGTGATCTTGTCTCTCATAACTTCAAAAATTATCGTTTATTTCGCCTCAAAAGTCAATACTTATTTTAAAGTATATTTGGCATACGCCGCCGCGTTACTACTATTTCGGCCGCTTTCCCGATCCTCTTAAGATTAGCCTCGCGCTTGAACTGCTCCCAAGTGGGGCGATCGCTTTCGGCGGTCGTCATGTCTAATTGCAGAGCTTTCCACTCTTTCATGTCGGCTCTTCGGAGTGCTTGAACGCGTAGAGCAAGTTGCCTGAATTGGTTGTCTGTCATATCTTTCATAACTTCAAAAATTATCGTTTATTTCGTCTCAAAAGTCAACCCTTAAACGTCACTTTATTCGCACTCCGCACATTCGAAGTTTTCTATGCCGTGATCCCATTGGCCGACTTCCTCGCCGGTAATGGTCTCGTCCGCACCGCAGCCGCGACAAGTGACTTCGTGCCAATCGTTGCAAGTGGCTTTGGCCAGTGCCTCTCGGCGGTTCCGGAGGTTGAAGTGTCGGCGAATTTCGGTCATTGTCATTGTGTTTTTCATGTTGTTCTTAATCTCTCTCACTGAAAAAAGTATAGCAGAATCCGAGAAAAAGTCAACCAATAATCTCACTTTTTTTCATTTTATTAAAGAAAGTTTTTTTTGTAATCGGGATGGGTTGGCACGGTTCTACTTTGAAAAACGTTATTTTTTACCTTTTAAGAGTCGTAAGTCGTTGAAGCTTAAGGACTTACGCGCGGGGGGAGGGGGCGGCCGTAAGTCCTTGGTACTCAATGGGTTAGGGTATAGAAAACGCCCCGCCGAGACGAAATGAAGAAAGACCCGACGGGGCGCGCTGTTAGTTATGAGGTAACAGAAAAACTATAATTTATTAAAAGTCTTTTTTAGTTTACGGCTTACTTTCAACCGGCGCTGAACAGTATCATTGATTTCTTGTTCTGTCAATTCTTCTTTTGCGAAAGTTGGGTCTTTGCCCCTGTATGGTTTCGTGTGACGGTATTCTTGTTTCATCTTTTCCTTTTCTTTTGTCGGTTGGTGGCTTTTGTTTTATTTGATCCGGCTGGTCTTTCAAAAACTGTATGGACATTATTGCGACATCCGTCTTTACGGCCATTGGAAAGTGTGAATTGACTGCCTATCCTGCTTTTACCGCCGCTAGAAGCATACAACATTTCTTGGTGGGATTCTTGTCCTCCTAGCGGCATATGTCCGAGATCGCCTATGTGTCGTTTTTCGTTTTTCATAATTTATAAAAAGCGTGTTGACCTATAACTTTGACAGGCTTTTCGCCTTTGGCCCAGTATGGTTTTTTCTTCATCCAAGTGGCGTGGTAGTGATTAGCAAAGCCAACGTAGTCACGGCTTAAAAGTTTGATGTTTTTAGCCAACCCCAGCGCGTACTTACCTTGCGGAACCTTCAGCAGATGTTCTAGGTCTTTTAATTGCTTACCGTTCCAGCAACTAAACTGATAGGGTTTGAGACAGATTTCGGTTGGTGTTCTCTTTCTCTCGAATGCACGTTGAGCAATGACAGCAGCCACCGCGTACATTCCCTTTTCCCCTTCTCCCCTTGCCTCGGCAAGGATAGTGATCGCAATTATTTTTGTTTCACGGGTAAGTTTTGCGTTTGTGTGAGTGTGAGCCATTACAGTCACACAGTTTAAGATTAGAGCCGCTTGAAAGATAACAGGCAGCGCACAAAGGGTTATTATTATTTTTTTCATTTTACCAAGCCACGACGATTCTAAAGAAACATTGATGAGGTGGCAACTCATTCCAAGTCCAGTACGGCGAAGTCATCGCCATTTTGTGAGTACCAAGGTGAACCAAGTCTGTCCACTTGTCCAAGTCCTCGGAGTATTGTAATTTATACATTATAAAAGGCTCCAAGTTTGTTAATTCAAAGAAGATTCCACTTTCCAAGCCATAGGCGTTACCATTCGGCAAAACCTTTTGCTGCTTAACTTTTAATTCAAGCGAAGCGGCGTTTGCGCTGACAATACAAGCCAGCAGGAAAACAATGATCTTCTTCATTTTTAATATCCGTTGTATGTTGTGGTTGTGCCGTACTTTTTGCGCTTGGCATCAGCGGCCTTCCGCATTGTATCATGGTAAGAGCCTTTGCTCCAGTCTGATTTTGGATAATGTCTCCAAATGTTCATTGCCGTTATTTCTTCTTTTATTATTGGTTTTTTCATGGGTCTACCGATTCCGTTTCCTTTCGAGGCATCGAAGGACTTTTGCTTCGGCGAGTTCAGCCTCGCCAGCGATACTCCGCTCATCAATGCCGCGCTTGCGTAAACTTTTGGTTACAGACTCGTCAGATAACCATTCGAGATCTTCGCTGTGTTCGATCTCTCGGAGGGTGTCGCTGATAGTTTCGAGCCTTTGCTTGAGTTGGCCAAGCCGGAGCTGGATATGTGCTTTGTCAACTAGGTTGGTTTGCGAAAGTATATCGACCATGCCGGTGATATCCTCAATCTTGCTCGCTTCGTTTCTGATGTGTTTTTGTGTTTCAACTCTCATAACTTCAAAAAGTATAACTGATTTCCCCTTAAACGTCAACCCCTAATTTGATATTTTAACCGTGGCAGCCAAGATTGTTTTTTCCATTCTAAAGCGAGCCGGTGGTTTTCCTTATTCTTTTTCCATCTCGCGATCTCAAAATCCAGCCTGAAAGCCGCGTAAAGCACTTTCTTAATCAAAAGCACCTGCAACCTTACGGCCACGGCTAGCGGATGCAGAATCTTTTCAGCAATCGCAAAAACCGTTCCTTTTTCATTTTTATTTTTCATTTTTTTAGTTTTTAGTGAGCCTCTCACTTCCTTAAGTGTGACAGGATTGGCGAAAATGTCAACCCCTTTATTATCTTTTTGGCCGTCTCCCGTTGTCCCTATATTTCGGGCCGCGTGGGCCTTTGTATGGTTTTGGGGGCGGTGTGGGCCGTTTGCTCCAGTGAACGACGATTTCGTCAATGTCGTAGCACTCGTTCGCGAGAACCTCGCCCAAGGTTACTTTGGCTTGGTGGTCGTCGGATAGGTGATGACGATGGCCTTCCGTCCCTTCGGGGAAGTACTCAAGGAATGACCACGCTATGCCGTCATCCAGTTTGCCGCAAGTGTCGTGGTTCAGGTAAACGTCCTGACCGTTCTCTGCCGCAAAAGCAATGGCATCGGCAAAGCCAATTCTGTTTGCAGGCCAAGCCCATGTGCCGCAGTCGTAAACCGCGTAATGCGCGCCGAGTGGGACGCCGATCATCCATGCGTGGCCCCCGTGGTTAGGGTTGGGCGGAGATGCGTATTTGCCCGATTTGCACATAGGGCAACCCCTGCTGTGCTTTTCCCTTGTCTCTTCGCTGTAGTCTATGTTGTCGTGTATTTCGCTCATAACTTCAAAAATTATAGTTTATTCTATGGTGAAAGTCAACCCTTAAAAGTCACTTTTTTACCATTTCACCACTCGGAACCATTCTCCGCGTACTCGCCTGTTCAATGGCGTGTAGCTCGTCCACTCATCTTGGCTGATTTCTTTGACCGTTTGGACTCCGTCAACCCAAGGCCCTTTGACCTTGACCATCTTCGGGCGACTGGCTTCAACCAACTCACGTGCGAATAACTCTTCGTTTTCGAAGACCTCTTCTAATTCGATTCTATCCCTCATAACAGAAAACAGTATATCACAGATGCCGAAAAAGTCAACCTAAAAAGTCACTTTATTTCACTTTTTTTATTTTTATTTTTTGCTGTATTTGGCACCAGTTGGCACGCGTCCTGCACAAAAGTGTGATGTTTTAAAACCTAAGTTGTTGATTACCAAAGACTTACGCGCGCGGGGGGGCCGCGGCCGTAAGTCCTTGCGGCACAGTGACTTACGTACTAGCGGTGTTAGCATGTAGCGTGCCATGTAGCACCGATTATACTTTATTGTTTTAATTATAATTATTAGATTATAAAAAAACCCCGCCTCTTTCAAGGCGGGGCCAATTATGTAAGTAGGTTAATAATAATAATAATAATAAACATGTCAACGGTTGACCTCCACCGTCAGGGGAAATGTGGTAGCTAGCCCAACAGGGCGAATTCTCGCCGCTTGGTGGAGCTAGGGAAATTTCGGCTTGGCCAAGATTGCTCTTCGCCTGACTTCTTTACCTCGACTAGCCGCCAACCGATCAGGCCGTGAGTCTTGAGTCGATCAAGGATTGTAGAGCATTCGCTCCCCGTCTCGCCGCATTCGCGATATTCGGCGATCTCGGTTGAGGATAGCCCCTCTGCACCGTTAACGCCGTTGTTCACTAACTCGCGCACCGTCTGGAGCATTGAGTAGTTGTGGTAGCTGATGGAAACCCCGTTGACCTTCGCCCTCTTCTGGGTGACGGCCTTCCTCTTGAGGGACTTAACTTTGCTCGAAGACTTCGCTTCGTTGGCCTTATCCTTGACCTTGCTGCTGGTCGCCTTCGTCGTCTTGACTAGACTGACCTTGGCCTTCGTCGTCTTGATGACGACCTTCTTCTCCCTCTTGGGGGACGTTGCCGCGCTTGCGGTGATGCTGCGCCCGGGGGCGTGTAGGCAATTCGCTAGAGCTAATGCGCCCTTCACGTTGCCGTTGATCAGTAACTGACTTACCGCATTATGGATAGCGGCTGAACCTTCATTTTGCTTACTCATCTCGTTGTGTTTTTACCAAGAGGCGTTCGCCTCCATACCTCTAATATAAGGGCTTCGAGCTATTCTGTCAACCCTTTTTTAAATTCTTCCGGCACCTTGTCTGGTGCTGGCTCGTCGTAGTCCATCTCGTTATCCTCCATCTTGGGCGGTGCGCCGTAGGGGAAGTTATTCGCTGCCACGAAGTATCTGCTTGTATTGTCGGTTAAGCTAAAGAATCTCATATTATTGGTTGTCGTTTGCATCTTCTTGGCACTCATCGCAGATCGTCCCGTGATCATACTCATTGCCCCAGCTATGCACGCTGATCGTGCCTTCCCACTCGCTCTTTGCGCCGTCTTCCCTGTTGCATATGTCGCAAACCAATTGACCAAAATTTTCTTTTGGTGTTAAGCTGCTATGAATGAAGCCAGCAAAGGCCGCTCCGTATGTGTTTATTGTTTCTTTCTTGTCCCTCATAACTTCAAAAATTATCGTTTATTTCTTTGGATAAGTCAACAACTATTTGCAAGAACCTTCGTAGCATTCCGCGATGCTCACGACTTGGATCATCTCGCCATTTGTCCATGTCTTGCCGTGAATATCCTTCACGACTGTTTCCGCATGGAATTTGTCGATCATGTCGGCCTCGCTTGTGCCGAGCGGGAAGGTCGTGTGAATCCTGTTGAATCTGGTAAGCTCATGGCTGCCATTGTAAGCAGGGTTGCGCTCGATGTTGAACACTACGTTGAGGAATCTCTTTTTGGTTTTCATTGTATCTCTCATAACTGGGAAAAGTATAACAGGTTTTTCAGATAATGCAAGTAATAATCTGACTTTTTTCAAAAAAGTTCAATTAATTTATCGATCCTTTCCCGAAGCATTTCGGCCCTGTCGTTAGCTTCGGCCAATGCCTTGGTCAAGAATGTGTTTCCATTCTCGGCCTCCATCCAATCGCTGGACACTTTGCAGATCGATTGAATCTCGATTAGCTCGCTGCTGATCTGTGCCTTCTCCTTGCTGATCTCCTTGACCTGCTCCAATGTCATTTCGTTTACATTAACTTTCATAACTGGGTTTATTGTCTCAAAAAACTGATAAGGTTGCAAGCTTTATTTTAACTTTTTCACACATCCGATTCGCACTGTCTCGCGCACTCTTCTACAGTCCATCCTTCATTTAGAGCTTGCTCTACATTTGATTTGAAATTTCCGTAATGCATCGCATCGTCGGACAGCAGGGATCGTACTTGGTTCTTGAACTCGGTTTTCATTTCGTTTTTCATATTGTTCTTTCTCTCACTCACTGGGAATAGTATAGCACAACCTCCGAAAATTGCAAGCAAAAAAAGTCACTTTTTTAATCTTTTTTTAGGAGGGGGGCGTGGCATGTATCGTGCCAACATGGGCCATTTATCTGAAATATTTTGTTGTGTAATCGGTGGCGGTCGGCGGGGGGTGGGTAATTTCATTCTACCCTTTTATACTACAAATATATTTTCAAAAATACAAAACGAGAGAAGGCAAAATATATTTTCAAAAATACTGATAAGTCGCTATAATAGGATATATGAAAATGTGCACAAGTTGTCACGAGTCCAAACCTTACGATTTGTTTAGAAGACAGTCGAAAACCAAGGACGGATACAAATATAGATGTAAAAAGTGCGATAATTTGGCCGCTAGGGAATACTATAAGAGAAAAAAGAGTAAAATTATTGAAAACGCGAAAGAATGGCAGAAAAATAACCCGGATAAGGTAAAGGAATACAAAAAAAAGTATTATAGCAAGCCCGCAGCTTAAGTTAAGGTTTGTTGTACCGATTCGGCAGCTTCTTCTTAAGCCATTTTATGGATGAAACTTCGTAGCCGGAGTCCTTTACCATCTTTTTTATCTTCGAGGGGTGAATTTCGACATTCCAATAATCTAGAAAGAGATTTCCTTGCTTGTAGTCCATTTTAAGACTCTTAACCTTAGTATTTTTGCTGAAGATCTTCTTAAGTCCTATGGCGCACGAGGGACAAACGAGTCCTCTGACAGCTATTTCGACATCAAAGAGTGGTGGCCGCGCGCTTATTGATTTATATGGATTATCTTCGGCGAGAATAGAAACTGTAAATAGAAATATTAGTATGCTAATATTTTTCATTGTGTATCGTGAGGGGGTTTGACCCTGATGGGTACATTTCGAGTAAATTCCTTATAATTTTTATCTAGCTTCTCGTCTAGTTTATCGAATCTGTCATGTATGATATCTATAGCGCGAGTTAAATCATTTCTAGATGCATAGTTTTTAGGTAGTTCGATTGCCATATTTGTTATTTTTTCTGACGTGTCATCATGCTTCCTCCACAGATCATCTATACTCTGGTATGCTCTCTTGATAATTAGTGCAGCCATGAAGCCCCCAGCGGCCAAAACACCCTCGATAATATAATGTACTGAATTATCCATGTAAACATAGATATCTTACACAAATTTGGGCAATAACAACAAGTTAAATGGTAAATATCTCCCAAAATATAAAATAAAATTTAAAGTTTATCAATTTTTACTGTAGAATTTACAAATTTGATATTGGCATGAATCCTGCAGTGTAGTATTTGTTATGTTTATTAAACGCATACTCAAAATCGGGCTGGTTGCTATTATAGCGTCAGCGTTAACAACCGTGCAGGCTCAGCGTGCGCCTAAACCAGATAAACCTGCAAAAGAAAAACCTGAGCGGGGTGAAAAGAAGTGGGATCCGGCCAAAGTCAAGGAGAGACTTAAGGCAGCTTTCGATAAACGCAAGAAAAAGCGCGGAGACGCAAAGAAGCGCGGTCACAAGGTTCATGATCGCAAAAAGGGCGACCACAAGAAGGGTAGTGGGTTTGGCAAGCTCGTAAGAGACGACGCCAAGATCAAAGAGCTCAAGGAAGCCTTCGCTAAGGCCACCAAGGAGCGCAAGGGGGCTTTTGACAAAGCCGGATGGAAAGATGCCACCGACGAGGAGAAAAAGGCTCTGAGGGAGAAAATGGCAGCTTCGAGAAAAGAGTGGGCGCAGCAAATGAGAGCTCACCAGAAAGAAGTACATGCCCGCATCAAGGAAATCCGCGAAGAGTTCAAGAATAACCGCGACAAGGCGATCGACGGAAACGATCCGGGTGAATGAAAGGGATAAGATAAATGCTCTGAAAAATATATGCTTTAATGAGTCAGTGCCGAAGAGGCGCTTCAACACTTGAGCATAATTTTTCTCTCAAAGCCACCCTCTTACGAGGGTGGTTTTTTTATTAACTTGTTATTTCAGGGCCTACCCTGACGAGACCTTCTTGAATTCGAATAACATTCGTACCGCTCGTTACTTCAACGTCGTATCTTAAATCTCCTACGATTAAAGCGGCGGTTTCCGTCGCAGTTAAAGAAAGGTCGACTAGTCCGTTAACATAGCTGTCTTGGACGCTCGTTGTGAAGTCAACCAGAGAAGTTCCCGTACTATAATTATACTTGATTTTACCGGCGGCAGAATACCCAGTGAGGTTTAACAGGTTTCCATCAACGTCATAACCTGTTATAGTGGTCGAAAACGTTGATCCCTGATCTATTAGTAGATTTGATTTTGTATAAGCCATTTTTTATCCTATGCCGTGGGCCATTTTAATATATTACACTAAAAAAACCCCGTTCAAGTTTGACGGGGTCACGTTATACGTCTATTTTATTTGGATTTTATGGAATTAAATTTTCCAGTATTTTATCCTTAGCTTTATCTTTGGCTTTATCAGCTACCTTATCCACCACTTCATCTACGGCGGTATCGACAGCCTGTTTAACTACTTTCTCTTTGAGTTGTTGTCCAAAAGATTTCTCAACTACGTTAGTAGTTGCCGAAGTTTCCGTGGTAGCTTCCTTATTACTGCAAGCTGCCAGAAAACCCAATAAAGCTATCGCAGCGTATTTTTTCATACGCAATATATTACACTATTTTTAATAACGAAGGTTTGCTAAAACTAGCAAATGTGTATTTTATGATATGAAAAGGAAAAATTATGATATTTTACCTGAAGATTGGTCTGGCGAGGACTATACGGTGTGGGTTTGGTAAAACTGTTGTGTAATATAAGGAATGAGTGAACTGCATACTTTGGCCAGCAATGGTAACATAAAGGGTATTAGAAAAGCTTTATCTGAAGTAGCCGTCAAGAGAGCATTTTCGTCTCTGGACGAAGAACTGGGCTGGACCCCTTTACATTTTGCCGCAAATTACAGTAAAGCCAAAGTAGTACAGATTATACTAGAAGCTGGTATATCTCCAAATATTAAAAGTGCTCCCCCTCAGCACGAAAAACAAAGTGAGTGGAATCTTGCTCTCCAGAAAAACGAACATGCTAAAGACCCTGTCGTATATCCTATGGACGTAGCCGAAGGCTCTAGTCGTCTTAAAATAATAAACAACTTAAAAGCAAAAGGGGGTAAATTTTACGGAAACGACATGACTCTTCACCAAGCTATTCAGATGGAGGATATAGATGAAATAGAAACCCTTTTAGAAGATGAGTCTATAAAGGTAAATGGTAGAGATAGTCGGGGGTGGATGGCTATACATTATGCCGTAGAACTAAACAATCAAGAGATGTGTGACTTATTATTTGAATATAGAGCTAACCCAAATGGCTCCTGTCATGACGGACAGTTAAATCCTTATGAAATCGCCTTAGACAATAACCATGAAGATCTTTTGAAATACCTAAAAACTAAGGGATGTTTTAAAAACCCAAATAGGAATAAGGCAAAACAGCGCAAAATAGTATCAAATACAAAAATCGGGGTGGACAAAGACCCTAGAGAATATAAGTCAATGGAATTTCAGGAAGTTAAACAAGCCCCAAAAAGCTTATGGGGTAAAATGACAGAGTCTAAATCCGACAGAGAAGCTCGAGACGCGGCCCTGCAAAAAGAACATGACGAAAGAAGTGCTCGAATAAAAGAAGCTGCCGACAAAGCCAAAAAAGACGAAGAGAGAATAAAAAGGTCCAGAGTTATAACATGGAAATGGGGAGAAGATCCATTTTCCTGCAAAGGGGACTCTATTACTTACGATAGCCCGTGTGAATCTTATACATATTTTATGGATATTGTGGGGTATTCCAAAAAAAGCACCGCAATGCAAAAGAAAGTGATGGATGACCTTATAGCCATAGTCAAAGGGACGGAGGGCTATCAACAGGCCCAAAGACAAGGTAAGCTGATTGTTCTTCCGACTGGAGACGGAATGGCTCTCGTCTTCTTTAACAGCGTCCACGCTGCTTTTAAATGCGCTGTTGACGTGGGTAAGAAATGCTACAAGAGCGCAAGCATAGGTTTAAGGAATGGGCTTTATACAGGCCCAGTTGTCCCTGTGAAAGATATAAACAATAACCCTAATGTTAGTGGGCACGGAATAAATATGGCTCAAAGATGCATGGATGCTGGAGATAATGATCATATTTTAATCTCTAATGGTGTATATATGAATGTTAGTGAAATGGGTATTCCGGGTCTAAAATTTGAAGATTGGGGGCCAGTTATTGTAAAACATGGATCTACGGTCCACCTTCACACAGCTTACGGCCCCAACTTCGGTCGCACGGAGTTTCCCGACTGGAGAGGAACAAAGAAAGCAGAATACAAATGACGAATAAAAGAAATAGACTAAATCACTTATTTATCGTCTTTATGTTGATTTTGTTACTTCTTCTCGGGTTAACCTATTCTCCTAAAGCGCCCGTAAAAAGAACCGGTATGTTCATCCCTTTATTCGGCCATTTTTACCCCGAAGCATCAACCAATGTTTTTTCGATGCCGAATTCAAGATATGGGTCGGGGATAAGATAAGAAAGCTAAATAAAATGAGCAGAACCACGAGAAACAATTTAAACCTAGAAACCGGCAGGCCAGAGAAGACAAGAGATAATAAGCCCCGCTGTGAATGCTGCTGTAATCCTCGCCGCAGCAAATACGGCAATAAAAAAGAAAAGCTAACTATACAAGAGAGAAAGGAAGTNNAAGCTAAATAAAAATGAGCAGAACCACAAGAAAACACATAAACTATGAAACTGGCAAACTAGAAAAGAAAAGAGACAATAAACCCCGCTGTCAATGTTGCTGTAACCCGCGACATAGCGCATACGGTAGCAAAAAAGAAAAGCTAACTATACAAGAGAGAAAGGAAGTCTAATAATGAAAAAAAATATTCACTGTATAAATCCAAATTGTTTCGATGACAACTGTCATGGATCATGCGAATCAAAAGACATGGACATGAACGAAGAACACTGGGATAGTTTAGCTAGAGATTTTTCGCTTAAAAAGGAAGAAAGCGATCAAGAAGACTAGCATTATGCCCGTAATGTGAAAATGAAAAACCCAATAGGAGAAAAACTTCTTTTAGTTGTGGGATGGATAGCTGTTTCACCATTTGTGATTCAGCACTATGTTATAGAGGGCTTCAAATGGATCGTAAAAAAAATAAAAAAAGATAAGATATAATGACAGAAAAGAACAATAAACCCCTTCGGGTAAAATGGGTGGCGGCTAACGAAAAGAGAAGTTTGGCGGAATACAAAAAAGTTATCTTGAGAAAGTGGTTTCCGGAGCGCGACTTATTCACGACCATAGTAATAACAATAATTGTAGGGGCCGCTATACTAATCAAAGCTTATAATGGCTAAATTAATAGGGAAACCAACATGGAAGAACCTTTATTATTATTTAAGGCGCGAAATTAAAAAAACATGGAAAGAGTATGCAATAATAGCAGGAGGAGCCTTCTTGGGAATACTGCTTTTTACTCTTTGGATCATTTACCTTAACTGGGACTTCAGGTCGACCTATAAAAGCTTTTTCAAGTAAGAGAGAAAATGAATATAGAAGGAATAACGCAAGAAGCCCAGACTATAGCAGTACATAAGGAAATAGAATCTTCTCGATTAATGGAAGCTAAAGAATTAGACGATATTAACAGAGTCAAACAGATAGACGAAGTTCAAGAGCTTAACGCGTTAATGAACGCTGAAGTGATGATAAACCAAGGAGGCTTCTTTGATTTATATGTCTAAGATACAATTATAGAATAATGGAATTTCATTCGTATTTAAAACAACTTAGATTAGTACGGTTCAAGGACACTAAAAAACTATGCATGATGCTGGGCGTCTCAAAACAGAAATGGCGCAAAATTGAACGCGGAATAAACCCTCCACCTCGAAGATCGCTATTAAACAAGTTTTGCGTTTTGACAGCTATTTTAAGTTATGAGCAGGCTCAGCTTTTTGCGTTGGCTAGAAAATGGAAACCTCACGTAGACACAAATACAGATAATCATATCTTATTAGACCCGAAGTCTAGAGCTATAGATTTCCCCTCTATACAAGAATGGAGAGAAGCTATGATAAAAGAAAATACCCCTGACTACCCTATACCCAAAGAGTGGTCTAGGTCTAATTAAATTATTTCCTTGTGGTTTTTTTATTATTTTCTCTTTCAATGACTTCCACCTGCATTGGAGGTGGCGGTATAAGGACCTCTTCGGTTCCGATGTACCCGGGATCCCCTCCCGTTGGCAGATACGGGACTTTTCCGTTTTGCATTAGCTTCTTTTCTATAGTTAACTGTTTTAATTGCTCATTAGGAACGACCATTTTAGACGATCTGTCTGTCATGTAAAAGCAGGTTGTCCTTATGCCTACTCTCACTATTCGTGCCTGACGACCTGAAATATATATTATGTCGTCATTATTAAAGTCACTCCCCATAAATACTAATAACGCTTGCGCGAAATTTATAATCATGTCTTTCGCTAATATCGCTACAAGTGCGCCCATTATAAGCCATCCGTACTGCCCAACCAAGTCCTGAGCCACTTTCTCTGCTTGCTCTGTGGTTACTCCTTGGCTTAATAGGCTGACGGCATGAGGCACCGCATTTGTGATTTCGTTCATAATCCTCATAGGTATTTACACTTAAAATAGTGTATAATATGAAGATGCCTAAAGT
>ENA-UZWZ01000875-UZWZ01000875.1-metagenome-genome-assembly--contig:-Day-4-25m-contig-875_pt2 | contig 17370 bp, 17 predicted proteins | sample MGYA00260346_ERZ794906 | MGnify/ENA metagenome assembly ERZ794906 | reverse complement strand
GGAAAAAATAATCTTTGACCATTTTGTCATAAAAATTACCTTGGCATGATTGCTGTAATTTAATATTAAAAATAAAAACTATGAGTAAATTAAAAATTAAACCATTAGCTGATAGAGTATTAGTAGAACCTCTTGAGGCAGAAACCAAAACTGCATCAGGAATAATTATACCAGATACAGCTAAAGAAAAACCTCAAAAAGGAAATATTGTTGCTGTTGGACCTGGTACTAAGGATAATCCTGTTACAGTTAAAGTTGGAGATTCTGTTTTATATGGAAAATATAGTGGAACAGAACTTAAATTAGATGGCAAAAATTACTTAATTATGCGAGAATCGGATGTTCTTGCAATTGTTTAAAAATTAAAAAATAATAAAATGGCAAAAAAAATACAATTTGACGTTGAAGCTAGAGAAGGCCTTAAAAAGGGAGTCGATGCTTTGGCAAATGCGGTAAAAGTTACTTTAGGACCAAAAGGTCGTAATGTTATTATCGGAAAAGCTTTTGGTGGTCCACAAATTACTAAGGACGGAGTTACTGTTGCTAAAGAAATTGAGTTAGAAGATGCATTAGAAAACATGGGAGCTCAAATGGTTAAGGAAGTTGCTTCAAAAACTAACGATTTAGCAGGTGATGGAACTACTACTGCTACTATTTTAGCACAAGCTATTGTGAAAGAAGGTTTAAAAAATGTTACTGCTGGAGCAAACCCCATGGATTTAAAAAGAGGTGTTGACAAAGCAGTTGAAGCAATTGTTGGACAGTTAAATAAAAATTCAGAAACTGTCGGTAGTTCTTCTGACAAAATAAAACAAGTAGCCTCGATATCAGCTAATAATGATGAGTCAATTGGGTCTTTAATTACTGAAGCATTTGAAAAAGTAGGTAAAGAAGGTGTAATTACTGTTGAAGAAGCTAAAGGAACAGATACTTATGTTGATGTTGTTGAAGGTATGCAATTTGACAGAGGATATCTTTCACCTTATTTTGTTACTAACTCTGAAAAAATGGAGTCAGATTTAGAATCTCCTTATATTTTATTGTACGATAAAAAAATATCTGCAATGAAAGATTTATTACCTGTTTTAGAGCCAGTAGCTCAAAGCGGAAAACCATTATTGGTAATTGCTGAAGATGTTGATGGGGAAGCTCTTGCAACTCTAGTTGTAAATAAATTAAGAGGTTCATTAAAGATTGCAGCTGTAAAAGCTCCTGGATTTGGAGACAGAAGAAAAGCTATGCTTGAAGACATTGCTATTTTGACTGGTGGAACTGTAATTTCTGAAGATAGAGGATTTACATTAGAAAATACTACAATTGAAATGTTAGGATCTGCTGAAAGAGTAACTATTGATAAAGATAATACTACTATAGTTAATGGATCAGGTGTTAAAGAAAATATTGAAGCTAGAGTTAATCAAATCAAAGCTCAGATAGAAACTACAACATCAGATTACGATAAAGAAAAGTTACAAGAAAGATTAGCAAAATTAGCTGGGGGTGTCGCTGTACTTTATGTTGGTGCTGCATCTGAAGTTGAAATGAAAGAAAAAAAGGATAGAGTTGATGATGCGCTACACGCAACAAGAGCTGCTGTTGAAGAAGGTATAGTAGCTGGGGGTGGTGTTGCATTATTAAGATCTAGAAAAGTTTTAGAGAAAATCACGAGCGAAAATTTAGACGAAGTTACTGGTATTCAAATTATTTCTAGGGCTATCGAAGCACCGCTTAGAACAATTGTAGAAAACGCAGGTGGCGAAGGCTCAGTTGTCGTTGCTAAAGTTTTAGAAGGAAAAGGTAATTTTGGATATGACGCTAAATCCGAAACATACGTTGATCTGTTAAAAGAGGGTATAATTGATCCTAAAAAAGTAACAAGAATTGCTTTAGAGAATGCCGCATCTGTTGCAGGAATGATTTTAACAACTGAATGTGCTCTTGTTGACATAAAAGAAGATGCTCCGCCAGCAATGCCTCCAATGGGTGGTGGCGGTATGCCAGGAATGATGTAATTACAAATATATAACTGCCCTTTACGGGCAGTTTTTTTTTATGTACGAAAAAGAATATTCAATCATTGAAAAAAAAATAGGAAATCTTAACCTAGATGATTCTCTAAATTTTATTTGTGAATTTCTGCAAAAAAATATCAAAGGATACGACTGGGTTGGGTATTACTTTCATAATAACAAAAACCAATTAATTCTAAAAAAATATTTCGGATTAAAAACTGATCATACAGTCATTCCTTTTGGAAAAGGAATTTGCGGACAAACTGCTGAATCTAATACACACATCATTGTAGACGATGTCAATAATGAAGAAAACTACATCTCTTGTAATATTAATGTTAAATCTGAAATAGTAGTTCCGTTATTTTCAAATAATATAAATATTGGTCAAATTGATATTGATTCAAACACTCTTAGTAGATTCAAATTAGCTGATTTAAAATTTTTAAAAAAAATAAATATTTTAATTGCAAAAAAAATATAAAATTTTATAAAAACTCTGCAATTTTTTTTTAAAAAAAAACTACTTTTATAGTATACTTTTTTCCTAAAAATTATGCTAAAATTAAAGTCAGCTCTAATATCTGTTTTTAATAAAGATGGATTAGAACCAATTGCTAAAAAACTCAATGAACTTGGTGTCAAAATTTATTCTACTGGAGGAACTGAACTGTTTTTAAAAAAACATGGGATCCCTGTGCAGAGAGTTGAAGACGTTACTGGATACCCATCAATACTTGGTGGCAGAGTCAAAACACTTCATCCTAAAATTTTTGGAGGAATTTTAAACAGAAACGACAATAAAAATGATATAACTGATCTTAAAAATTTTGAAATCCCAAATATTGATTTAGTAATCGTAGATCTTTATCCTTTTGAAGAAACAGTAAAATCCAACGATACTGAACAAAATATTATAGAAAAAATTGACATAGGTGGTATTTCACTAATTAGAGCTGCTGCTAAAAACTTCAAAGATGTAATGTGTATTTCTTCAAAAAACGACTATTCAGATTTTTTAGAAATACTTAACAACAATAACGGTGAAGTCAATTTAGAATCTAGAAAAAACTTTGCATCTAGAGCTTTCAATGTATCTTCTCATTATGATACAGCAATTTTTAATTATTTTAAAGATGACAACAAATCTCTAAAAGCCAGCTTTAAAAATGGTAAAGAACTTCGTTATGGAGAAAATCCACATCAAAAAGGCACATTTTATGGTGACTTTAATTCAATGTTTGAACAATTGCATGGGAAAGAGCTTTCTTACAATAATTTGCTAGATGTTGATGCAGCAGTAAATTTAATTTTAGAGTTCTATGATGATATACCAACATTTGCGATTTTAAAGCATAATAACGCTTGTGGATTAGCTTCTAGAGATTCAATCTTAAATGCTTACAAAGACGCTTTGGCTGGTGATCCTGTCTCTGCTTTTGGAGGTGTTTTAATTTCAAATAAAAAAATTGATTTAGCAACTGCTGAAGAAATTAATAAACTTTTTTGTGAAGTTGTAATTGCACCTAATTTTGAAGTATCTGCTGTTGATTTATTAAAATCTAAAAAAAACAGAATACTATTAGTGTTAAAAAATACAGAATTAAACAAACAACAATTAAGAACTTGTTTAAACGGAGTTTTAACTCAAGATAAAGACAACATTACAGATTCAATCTCCAACTTCGAGACGTGTACAAAAAAATCTCCCAATAGTTTAGAAATAAAAGATTTAGAATTTGCTTCAAAAATTTGTAAACACACAAAATCAAACACTATTGTTTTGGCAAAAAATTTACAGTTAATAAGCTCTGGAACAGGACAAACATCAAGAGTTGATGCATTAAAGCAAGCCATAGAAAAATCAAATAACTTTAAATTTGATTTAAATAATTCGGTTATGGCAAGTGATGCATTTTTTCCTTTTCCTGACTGTGTAGAAATAGCTCATAAAAATGGAATTAGCTCAGTTATTCAACCAGGAGGTTCAATTAAAGATAATCTTTCTATTGAATATTGTGATAAAAATAATATTTCAATGGTTTTAACTGGAACTAGACACTTTAAACATTAATTTTTATTAACTTGTAATACAACTTTTTATTATGGCTTTTTTTGATTTTTGGACTGAATCGATTGCAATAGATCTTGGAACTGCTAACACACTTATAATTCACAATGACAAAGTAGTTGTAGACAGTCCGTCAATAGTTGCTATCGATAAGAAAACTGAAAGAATAATTGCAGTAGGAAAAGAAGCAAGTCTCATGCAAGGTAAAACTCATGAAAATATTAAAACAGTAAGACCTCTTAAAGACGGAGTTATTGCAGATTTCAATGCTTCCGAACAAATGATAAGTTTATTAATTAATAGCATTCCCTCTCTAAAAAAAAGATTTTTTACTCCAGCTTTAAAAATGGTCATCTGTATTCCATCAGGAATAACTGAAGTGGAGATGAGGGCAGTTAGAGAGTCTGCCGAAAGAGTTAATGGTAAAGAAGTCTACTTAATTCATGAACCAATGGCAGCAGCTATTGGAATTGGAGTTGATATAATGCAGCCAAAAGGAAATATGATAGTTGATATTGGAGGTGGTACCACAGAAATTGCTGTTATAGCATTATCTGGTATTGTATGTGACAAATCGGTAAAAGTTGCTGGAGACGTTTTTACTGGAGATATTATATACTACATGAGAACTCAACACAACCTTTTTATTGGAGAAAGAACTGCAGAAAAAATAAAAATTACAATTGGTTCAGCTTCTGAAGAGCTGGAAAGTCCACCTGATGATATTTCGGTTCAAGGAAGAGACTTGTTAACAGGAAAACCTAAGGAAGCTATGATCTCATATAGAGAAATTGCTAAAGCATTAGATAAATCAATAATAAGAATTGAAGATTCTGTTATGGAAACATTATCTCAAACGCCACCTGAATTAGCAGCAGATATTTATAATACTGGAATTTATCTTGCTGGCGGAGGATCAATGCTTAGAGGTTTAGATAAAAGACTTTCAAAAAAAACAGATTTACCGGTGTTTATTGCTGAAGACCCACTAAGAGCAGTAGTAAGAGGAACTGGAATTACACTTAAAAACATTGAAAGATACAAAAGTGTATTAGTGAAATAGTTTTTAAATTATGCAACAAATCATTGATTTCATCATAAGAAAAAAAGATGTTGTAGTTTATTTAATATTATTATCATTTTCATTTGCTCTTATATTAAACTCGAATTATTTTCAGAAATCAAAAGTCTTACTTTTATCTAACAGTATTTCAAATTACACCAAAGAAAATTTAAATTTCTTTAACGACTATTTTAAATTGAAAGAAGTCAATTATAAACTTTCAGAAGAAAATTTAGCTCTCAAAAATAAATTAGAAAAAATTAGTAGAAACATAGGGTTAGACTCACTAAAGAATGCAAATTTTTCATATAAAAATGCAAAAGTAATTTCTAATAATTTGTCTTCATTTAAAAATAGAATCATTATTAACAAAGGAAGTGTTGACGGAATAAAAAGTGAAATGGGAGTGACCAATTCTAATGGAATTGTAGGAATTATTGAATATACATCACCAAAATTTTCATCAATAATGTCAATTTTAAATATAGAAATGAAAATAAATGCAAAAGTAAAAAGAACAGAACATTTTGGGACTTTAGAATGGGATGGCTTTGACACAAGGCATTTAATGCTAAACGATATATCGGAAACAGCTAATATAAAAATTGGGGATTCAATAGTTACAGGTGGAATGTCATTAATATTTCCAGAGGGAATTAATATCGGAATAGTGTCTGAAATAATTAATCAAACACAAACAAACACAAAAGACATAACTAAAAAAAACAAAAGATTAAAAACTATCAATTTAGATATTAGAGAAAATTATTTAAATGTTGAAGTTAAATTACATAATGACATGAGTAATTTAAATAACGTTTATGTAATTGAAAGTTTTAATAAACAGGAATTTCAAAAATTAAAAAAATAATGGCAAGTGTCTATTTATTAATTTTAAAAAGATTTATAATATTAACTCTATTACAAGGTTTAATTTTTAATAATTTTGATTTTTTTGATATTTACGATCCTTATATCTGTCTAGTTTTTTTAATTACATTTCCAATTAAGGTTAACAAAATTACTTTTATGATAGTTAGTTTTTTATTTGGATTTACGCTTGACTTGTATTCAAATTCTATAGGAATTAATGCTGCAGCTTGTTTATCAATTGCTTTTTTAAGATCATATATTTTAAGTTTTGTGTTTGGTTCGTTTTATGATCCGCATGGAATTAAATTAATTAAAAACTATGTTTTAGAATCAACATTTTCACAAAAATTTCTGTACATAAGCTCTGTCATATTAATTCATCATTTAATTATTTTTTCATTAGAAACCTTTAGTTTTGAATTTATTTCCTTGATTATCTACAAAACATTAATAACATCCTCAATTTCTTTAATTTTTTGTACAACGTTTATTTATATTATGATTGAAAATGAAAAATAAGTTTCTTCCTTTTTTGATCATTGTGACTTCGATAATTTTTATTCTTCGTCTTTTCTGGGTTCAAATAATAAATATCAATGATGTTAAGTTATCGAATAAAAACTCTGTTGAAAAGGTTTATAATTACCCTGAAAGAGGTTATATTTTTGACAGAAATAATAAATTGTTAGTTGAAAATGAGCCTTTTTATGATTTGATGATAGTGCCCTCAAAATTAAAATCAATAGACACTACTGAATTTTGTAAAATATTAAAAATTGACAAACAAATATTTTTAGATAAAATAAAAAAAGCAAAAAAATACTCAAGAATTAAACCTTCAGTTTTTTTATCTCAAATTTCAAAGAAAGATTATGCTATTATTCAAGAAAAATTATGGAAATATGAAGGGTTTTCTGTAACCAAAAAATCTAATAGAAATTATCTTCTAAATTCTGCTTCAAATATATTAGGTTATATAAGTGAGGTTAATGACTATGAGGTTAAAGACGATAGTTATTATGAGTCTGGAGAATTAATAGGTAGGCAGGGTATTGAGAAAGCATACGAAGATAAGCTAAGAGGAGTAAAAGGAGTAAACTATTTTCAAAAAGATAATTTTAATAGAATTACTGGTAAATATAAAGATGGTATTTATGATACAATTTTCAAGCCTGCTAAGGATATTAACTTAACAATTGATGTAGATCTTCAAGTTTATGGAGATTCACTAATGATTAATAAGTTTGGAAGTATAATTGCAATAGAGCCTGAAAGTGGTGAGATTCTATCACTAATAAACGCTCCAAACTTTGATCCAAACCTACTAATTGGAAGAAACAGATCGAAAAATTATGTCAAACTTAAAAACGACACAATAGGGAAACCGCTTTTTGACAGAGGATTACAAGGACAATACCCACCAGGATCAACATTTAAATTAATAAACGGACTCATAGCCTTAGAAGAGAATATCATAACATCAAATACTAAAATTTCATGTAACGAAGGACACTATTATTCAAAAAATAGATTTATGAGGTGTCATTGTATGCCGGGCACTTCTAACGACTTAAATAAAGCTATTTACAATTCTTGTAACACCTATTTTGCTACTATATACAAAAACACTCTAAATAAATATTCTAATTCAAAAGAAGGAATTGATAATTGGAAAAATCATGTTAAAAGTTTTGGTTTGGGAGATTATTTAGGATATGATCATCCCTTAGGTAGACCCGGCCTAATACCGGATTCTAAATATTATGACAAATGGTATCCGAACAACAGATGGAAAGCTGCAACAACAATTTCAAATGGAATTGGGCAAGGTGAAATATTAACAACTCCAATTCAATTAGCAAATATAACAGCAATAATAGCGAATAGAGGGTGGTATAAAACTCCACATTTAGTAAAAAAAATAAGTAATGACTCTATTAATTCAAGATTTTTAAATAAAAAATACACGTCTATAAAATCTGTTCATTATGATAAAGTAATTAATGGAATGTTTGATGTAATTGAAAAAGGAACAGCTCAAAATTCAAAAATAAAAGGAATTGAGATAGCTGGAAAAACTGGAACTGCAGAAAATTTTATAAAAATAAATGGTAAAAGATCTCAACTAACCGATCACTCTATATTTATTGGATTCGCTCCAAAAGAAAATCCTAAAATCGCTATTGCAGTTTTTATTGAAAATGGTTACTGGGGTACAAGATGGGCTGCTCCAATTGCAAGCCTTATGATTGAAAAATATTTAAAAAATGAGGTTAAAAGAAAATATCTTGAAAATTATATTTTGAACGGAAACCTTATGGAAGAATATTTGAAGCCCTACACAAAAAACAATTTTTCGATTAATGAGTGAAATTAATATAAAAAAAATTGATTGGTTAAGTGTATTTATACTTAGCATTCTAATTTCTTTAGGGCTTGGGAATATTTTTTCATCATCTCAAACATATTTACTAGACTCCATTTTTTCTTATAATCCATTTACAAAACAATTATTATTTGCAATTATTTCAGTTTTTATTTTCTTATTCATTCAAATTCTTTCCTTTAATTTTTTTATAAAATACTCAAGTGTTTTATACATCATTTCTATCCTATCTTTAATTGGACTTTTTGTTTTTGGAAATGAAGTTAATGGTGCCTTAGCTTGGTACCAAATAAATGGATTTAGTATTCAGCCAAGCGAATTTGCAAAACCAATAACCGCTCTAGCATTAGCAAAATATCTAAGTGATATTAATTCAAATCTAAAAACAATCAAAACTCAATTTTATTCATTTTTAATAATTTTAATACCAATAACTTTAATTATTCTTCAACCAGATCCTGGAACTATTATTATTTTCTTAAGTTTTATTTTAGTTTTCTATAAAATAGGTCTACCATCTATATATATGAACTTATTTGTTGGATTTGTAATATTATTTTTTGCAACAATTCTTTTAACACCAAAAAATGTTATTATTTTTCTAATTGCCTCTATATTAATTTTTCTTTTTTTCAATAAGAAAAACAAAAATTTAGTAAAAAAAATATTTGTATATGGCTTAATATTCTCTGTATTTGTGTTTTCTGTTGACTTTATATTTAATAATATTTTTGAAGAACGTCACAGAAATAGATTTAATATTGTGATGGGGCTAAAACAAGATAATCAGGGAATTGGATACAATACAAATCAATCAAGAATAGCATTTGCGTCTGGTGGTTTAACTGGTGAGGGGTATTTAAAAGGGTCTCAAACTAGAGGAAATTTTGTCCCTGAGCAACACACAGATTATATATTTTCTACCGTTGGTGAAGAATGGGGTTTTTTGGGAGCCTCATTTATAATTATTTTATATACTTTTTTGATGCTAAGAATTGCTAAGAGAGCAGAACTTCAAAGAAATTTGTTTAGCAAAATCTATTCATACTCAACTGTAACCATTATTTTTTCACATTTTTTTATCAACATTGGTATGGTTATAGGATTGGTACCTACAATTGGAATACCACTTCCATTTTTAAGCTATGGAGGATCAAGTTTAATGGCTTTTGTTTTATTATTCTCTATATATATAAAACTAGACTCAGAAAGAACTAGTAAATGGTAGTTATTTTGATTTAAAATATTCTTCTAAGTTATTTCCTAAAAACATAAAGCTTGTAACCAATAACATTATAGCTATTCCAGGGATAACTGCAAGATAGGCCTTACCTAAAATAATATATTGATAATTATCTTTAATCATTGATCCCCAGCTAGGTACTGGTGGTTGAGTCCCTATTCCTAAAAAACTTAACCCGCTTTCAATTAAAATAGCTGAAGCAAAATTTGCAGCAGATATAATTAATATAGGGCCTATTATATTTGGAAGTAAATGATTAAAAAAAACTCTTAAGTGAGAGAAACCTAACACTTTGGTTGCGATTATATAATCTTTATTCTTTTCAGATATAACTTGACCTCGCACAACTCTAGCGACTTCAACCCACATCGTTAAGCCAACTGCTACATATACCTGCCAAAAACCTTTGCCAAGAGCTAAAGAAAAGGCAATCACTAATAAAAGAGTTGGAATAGACCAAAAAATATTAATAATCATCATTAATATTTTATCAGTTAAACCCCCATAAAAACCACTTAAAAGTCCTATAAACACTCCGATTAGTAAGGAAATCAAAACTGCAATTACACCAATAGACATAGACACTCTAGTCCCTAGCATAACTCTACCAAACACATCTCTTCCATAATTATCAGTGCCAAAAATATAATTTCTTTTAATCAAAAATCGATCTATAATTTGGTTTGATGTTAAATTTGAGGGGAAATCAGTAAAAGGAACAGATTTAATAATTTCATCATTTGAAAAGTCAGAATATTTAATACTATTTTTTGATAATTGAAAATTAGAAATTAAAATTTCAGTGTCAGGATTCTTATTTCCAGTAAACAACTTGCTTAGAAAGGATTGATGATTATTACTTTTATTTGGAACCAAGATAAAATTTGCTTTAAACCCTGGTTCTTTAGAATTAATTGGCAAATGCATCTGATTTGAAAATCTAGAATTATCTGGGATAAAAATGTATGAAAATAAAGATATGAGAAGGCAAAAAAACACAAAACAAGAACTTAAAATAATACCTAGATTATTTAAAGTTATTATGTTTTTAAAAAGTTTCATTAACCAGCTTTAGCTAAGATATTATTATTTTTTTCTATTTTCTTTGTTTTTAAATTTAATAAAACATTAATGCTTTCGTTAATATAAATGTCAGATTTTAGTCTGTCGTGCCATCTCTTTCGATTTTCTTTATATTCTTCAGAGTCTTTAATTTTCGAAGATTGATCACTCAAAAGATTAAAATTCAAATTATTATTATAATCTTTAATCCTATCGAATTTTTTGAGTTTTTGCTTATTGTTCTTCTGTTCATTTTTAAAAGCATCATAATTTAAAGAATAACTTTTATTTTTTCTTCTCTCTGAAAACCATTTAGCATTTTGATCAATAAGACTAAATAACTCATTTTTAGATATCCTTAATTTAGAATCGTTTATTACACTTTCTAAATTATAATATCCATCCCATTTTCTAAATTGTGCTCTATCTATTTGATCCCACTTTAGAGGATTTTTTTCATCTGCCTCACCTATTTCAATATGTGAATAAGTGTTAGGTGTTACAATGTCACTTTCAACTCCTTTAAGTTGAACAGAACCTCCATTAATTCTATAAAATTTTTCAGTTGTTATCTTTAATGCACCTAAATCAAAGTCACTGTTTGACAAAAATCTGTTTAAATCTAATACGTTTTGTACTGTTCCTTTTCCAAAGGTATTGTCACTTCCTACAACCACAGCTCTTTCATAATCCTGTAAAGCGGCAGCCATAATTTCTGAAGCAGAAGCAGACATTTGATTTACTAAAATAACTAATGGTCCATCCCAAATAACAGAGGGATCTTTATCATATAAAACTTTTTTTCTATTTCCGATAGATTTGACTTGTACAATTGGACCAGTTTCGATAAACAAGCCCGTCATATCAACTACCGTTTGTAGTGCTCCTCCTCCATTATTTCTTAAATCTAAAACAAGACCTTCTATACCTTCTTTTTTTAAATTTATAATTTCTTTTTTTACATCAGAAGCACAGTTTATTTCTTTGTAATCGTTAAAATCAACATAAAATTTTGGTAGAGTTATAAGGCCATAAGTTTTATTATTTTTTTTAATTAATGTAGATTTTGCGTAGCTCTCTTCTAAAACAACTTCATCTCTTGTAATTGGAAAAGTTTTTATTTCATTATCGGCTTTACGTCGAACGGTCAATTCAACTACAGTCCCTTTTGGACCTTTAATTAATTTAATTGCGTCGTCAATTCTCATTCCAATTACATTGACAGGATCATTTCCAGGTTCACCAACTTTAATTATTTCATCACCTGCTTCAATCTTTTTATCTTTCCAAAGTGGACCTCCTAAAATAATTTGAACAATTTCAATTCCACCATCACGTTTTTGTAATCTAGCACCAATTCCATCAAATCTTCCAGAAATATTAACGTCAAAACGTTCTTTATCTTCAGGCTTGAAATAAATAGTATGGGGATCATATTGGGTAACAAATGAATTAACGTAATTTGAAAACCAATCTTTTCTTTCCAAGTCATTCATTAAATCAAAAATATCGTTGATATTATTTTTAACTATTTCTAAAGATTCTTTTAAGAGATCTGATTTAGATTTTTTCACATGATCACTATTGGATTCTACTAATTTTTTTTGATCTAATATTTTTATGTCATATAAATCTAACATTGAAAACTTTAATTGTTTTCTCCATCTATCTTTCCTCTCTTTATCATTTTTGGGGAATGATAAATTTTCGAAATCTACATTTATCTTTTCATCACTTTCAAATTCAAATGTTTTTTTAAACAAAATAGGTAAAAACAACTCTACCTCACTAATTCGCTGAACTAGCCTCTCATGAGTTAAATTGAAAAAAGTCAAATCATAACTAAGCCATTGATCATCAATTAATTTTTCATACTTTTTGAATTCTTTTAAATCTGAATTCAAAAAATATTTTTTTTGAGGATCTATCATGTCTAAATAACTATTAAACACTTTGACTGACAACTCATCATTAATATCCTGAGATTGATAGTGGCCTTTCTCTAAAACATATTTAAGAAGTTCTATTAGTAGCTTATCCTTGTTTGGATCATCAAACTTAACCTCATGATATTTCCAACTAATAAAAATAAAAGTTAATGATACAAAAAGGGTAAAAAATATTTTTTTCATATTGACTATAATATACTGACGATTATTTCAAAAATCATGCTATTAATCTAATTAATTAAATTTACTATTAAAACTAAGTTAAACAGAAATGATAAGAAACAAAAAAACCTTTACTCTGTAAAGGTTTTTTTAAGTGCGGGTGAAGGGACTCGAACCCCCAAGCCGTTAAGCACTAGATCCTAAGTCTAGCGTGTCTACCAATTTCACCACACCCGCAAGGCAGGCAAATATAAGCAAGATTGTATAAAATATCACTATGAAATTTACTATGTTAAAAAACTAGTTTTAATTACATTTACACAAAATATTAAAAGTGAAGAATTTCAAAAATTATATCGAAAAAAATAAAAATCGTTTTATAAACGAATTATTTGAATTATTAAGAATTCCATCTGTAAGTGCAAAATCTGAACATGATTCAGATGTAAGATTAGCTGCAGAATTAATAAAAAAACATTTTGTAAAACTAAGTTTAGATAATTGTGAAATTTGTGAAACTGATGGACACCCTATTGTTTACGGGGAAAAAATTATCAATACTGAGCTTCCAACCATTTTAGTTTATGGCCACTATGATGTTCAGCCCGTAGACCCAATAGATCTTTGGGATCAGGATCCTTTCAATCCTTATATCAAGAAAACAGAAATACATCCTGAGGGTGCAATTTTTGCTAGAGGAGCATGTGATGACAAAGGTCAAATGTTTATGCACTTAAAAGCTTTAGAGGTAATGATTGAAAATGGTGACTTACCTTGTAATGTTAAGTTTATGATTGAAGGTGAGGAAGAAGTAGGAAGTGATAATCTTGAATTATTTGTAAAACAAAACAAAAAAAAATTATCTAACGATATTATATTAGTTTCAGACACGGGAATGATTAGTAAAACAATTCCTTCAATAACAACCGGATTAAGAGGATTGTCTTATATGGAGGTTGAGTTAACTGGCCCTAACAGAGATCTACATTCTGGTCATTACGGCGGAACTGTAGCTAATCCAATAAATGTATTATCTAAAATTATTAATGAGTTGCACGATTCAAATAATAAAATTACTATACCTGGTTTTTATGATAATGTGATTAAAGTTTCTGAAAATGACAGAAAAAAAATGAATTCAGCTCCTTTCAATATTGATGAATTTAAAGAATCTATCGGTCTTAAAAAAGAGCACGGAGAGTTAGGCTATTCTACAATTGAAAGACAATCAATCAGACCAGCTTTAGATGTTAATGGAATATGGGGAGGTTACACAGAAGAAGGTGCTAAAACTGTTTTACCAAGTAAAGCTTATGCCAAAATTTCCATGAGATTAGTCCCTGGACAAAACTGGAAAAGAATTAATGATTTATTTACAAAACATATTTTAAATATTTCCCCTGATACAGTTAATGTAAAAGTAACAGAGCATCATGGTGGACAACCTTATGTTGCACCAACAGATACGATTGGTTTTGAAGCTGCTAGTAAAGCTTATGAAGATGTCTTTAACAAAAAGCCAATTGCTACTAGAGACGGAGGGAGTATTCCAATTATAGCACTTTTTGAACAAGAATTAAATAGTAAAACTATTTTAATGGGGTTTGGGTTAGATAGTGATGCAATTCATTCACCAAATGAACATTACGGAGTTTCAAATTTTTTACATGGAATTGAGACTATCTCAAAATTCTATTATTATTTTACAAAATTATCTAACGATTAATTAGAAATAATTCAGATGCAATTCCATCTGCAAGAAATTTTCCTTTAATTGATGTTGTATAAATATCATCCTTAATCAAAACAAGAGATGAGTTTAAATATTTTATAATTTTAGTTTGAAAATCATTTTTGTAATAAGGACCAAAGTTATTTTCCAAGTATTTTAGTGATATTCCCCATTTGGTTCTTAAGCCGGTCATAATATATTCATTATACTTGTCAATAATTGAAAGTTCTTCTCTTCCAGAAAACATTTTGTTTTCACTTATGTCTTTAATATATAATGAGTTATTTGACACATTCCAACTTCTGTATATCCCATCAAAACTATGAGCTGAAGGCCCTATTCCAATATATTTTTTTCGTAGCCAATAAGCAGAATTATTTCTTGAAAAATATCCTTTTTTTGCAAAGCTTGACAATTCATAATTTACATATTCATGCTTTGACATTTTATTACACATGAATTCGTGTTGCTCAAACACCAAATCTTCATTTAATGGTTTAACAATATTTTTTTTAACGAACGATTCCAAAGCAGTTTTGGATTCAACTGTTAGGGCGTATGCAGACATGTGGTTAAGATTCCAACTAGTAACATAATTTAAATTTGATTCCCACGTTTTTAAATTACTATTAGGCATACCAAAAATTAAATCAATAGAAATATTGTCATAATACTTTAATGCATTATCAATGCAATATTTGGCATCGTCGGAGTTATGTGATCTATTCATAAGTTTTAGTTCATCATCATTAAATGATTGAACACCTATACTTAATCTATTTATTTGACTCTTAGAAAGTTCTATAAGTTTAGCTTTAGATAAATCATCAGGATTAGCTTCTAAAGTTAACTCTGGGTTTTCAGATATTTTAAATTTTGAAAAAATTGAATTAATTATTTTGTTAATTTCTTTGGTTTCAAAAAAAGATGGCGTTCCTCCTCCAAAATAAATAGTTTGAATCAAATCATCATTACCAACAGATTTAATTTCAATTTCTTTTAACATTGCACTAATTACATTTTCCTTGTTCTTTAAGGAAGTTGAAAAATGATAGTTGCAATAATGACAAGCTTGTTTACAATAAGGTATATGAATATATATTCCTGACACAAAAAATTATTTAAGATTAAAGAAAAGCTTGTATAAAATCATTATTTCTTAATTCTTTTTTCGTTTTGCTTTACAAATGCACTCCAGCCTGAATAATTTTTTTCAGAACTTAATTTATTATTTTGATTATAAAAGTGACATACTGCTGCAGCTAAACCATCGGTTGAATCTAAATTTTTTGGCAATTTTTTGATTTCGAGCAAACTTTGAAGCATTTTAGCAACCTGTTCTTTAGAAGCATTTCCACTACCAGTAATAGACATCTTTATTTTTTTAGGTGAATACTCAGTTATAGGAATTTCTTTAGAAAGGCCTGCAGCCATGGCAACACCCTGTGCTCTTCCTAACTTAAGCATAGATTGAACATTTTTACCAAAAAAAGGAGCTTCAATTGCAATTTCATCTGGATGATACTTTTCTATCAAATCCAAGGTTCTTTCAAAAATATGTTTTAGTCTTAAATAATGATCATCTAGTTTATTTAAAACAAGTTCGTTCAATAAAAGAAAACTCATTTTATTGCCAACTATTTTAATTAATCCAAAACCCATAATTGTTGTACCTGGATCAATGCCTAAAATTATTTTTTCCCTTTGAACTTTCAACTTGTTTTAATTTGATTTTAATATTAAAGGTAACTGAAATTTAGCGCTTACAGGAATGCCAAAATTAGTTTTGGTAGCTGGGTATAAAGAAGGAATATTATTTAATGAATTTTTTATTATTAGTTCAATATTAGGTATTTCATTTATAATACTTTTTTTGTTGTGAATACTTAATAACGAAAGTTTACCTTGCTCGTCAACTAACAAAGAAAGAAATACAGTATCGTTAAGTTTTTTTGAAACTAAAATATCTCCTAAATTAATATTCGAATAAATCAAGTTAATAAGTTTAGAATTAAAACAGTTTATTCTATCAATTTCATTTTCATATTCATCACAATTTTCTATTGAAGGATGTTCATCTTTTGTTGTCCACTTGACCTCAGGAGCTTTGTAAGTTGAATTATTAGGATTATAATTACAACCCACAATTAAAAACAATAAAAATAAAACTTGCTTTAATTTCACGTTTAATTTATTTATTCTAAAATTAAGTATAATTTTAAATAAATAATCTATTTAAAAAATTTATGGATATTTTTCTTTTAATATTGGGATTAATTCTATGCTTAACTGGACTAATAGGAAGCTTTTCACCTGTAATTCCTGGTCCATTATCAAGCTGGCTAGGTATTCTAATAATTCATTTTACGTCATATATACCTTTTAGTAATAGGTTATTAATAACTACTTTTCTAATAGCTTTTATTGTTTTTTTATTAGATATTTTTATTCCAATAATTGGATTAAAAAAACTTGGAGGTTCTAAAAACGGATTAATAGGAGCTACAATTGGATTAATTATAGGTNNTTTTTACCGGTGGGCCGTTCGGATTAATTCTTGGAGCATTTCTAGGCGCATTAAGTGGTGAACTAATAGATAAAACTAACTTTAGAATGGCTTTAAAACCTGCATTAGGAACGTTTATTGGATTGGCTATAGGAACAGCTTTAAAATTTATTATTTCAACTGTTTTTTTGGGTATATACTTTTATAAAGTATATTCGATAATCTTAACTTAATAATAAACTGATCTATTATCTATGACCTCTGCATTTTCTTTTAGAGATTCGTAAACTCTTGCAAAAGATGAAGTCCTA
>ENA-UZWZ01012463-UZWZ01012463.1-metagenome-genome-assembly--contig:-Day-4-25m-contig-12463_pt1 | contig 17472 bp, 12 predicted proteins | sample MGYA00260346_ERZ794906 | MGnify/ENA metagenome assembly ERZ794906 | reverse complement strand
AGCCTCAACTGGGATAAGCCTCAAAAAGAATCGGGCGCGAGACTTTCGTCTCGCGCCCGATTGCAATGAAAACAGGTTGTTTTCCTTTTATTTCAGCAGTACAAAGGATCCAACTTTGACTTCCGTTCCGCCTGACAAGGATGCTAGAACGCGGTAGTAGTATGACCCTGATGCCAACGTGCTGGCATTTAGTCGAACGGAGTGTTTTGCACCTGCAGTAAAGGTTTTGCTCGGTACGGTCATCACCATTCGACCCGTAAGGTCAAACACCTGTACTTGGACGTCAGCAGCTGCCGGCAGTCCGAATTGTATTGTGGTGGTTGGATTGAACGGATTTGGGTAAGCACCGCTTAACGTGAACTCGGTCGGAATCGCCTGATCTTCGTTCGCCGTGTCGTTTACGATTTCAACCATGAAGGACTGATCAGCTGATGCATCAAATCCGTTGTTGTCACTTCCACCGTCATCAGAAATGTAGATAGCCACTGCTGTAGATCCTCCAGCATTTGCTGCAGGAGTGTACGTCAACGTGCCGTCTGCACTAACCGTAGGACCATCTGCAAATAACGATGTATCGTCCGGGGTAAGCGTAAATGATACCGTCTGAGATGACTCATTTGCCGGACCAGCACTGATATCCGTCGCCCAACCCGTAATGGACTGTGCACCACCACTTAGATTCATCATTTGATCCGCTCCAACGGTAAAGGAAGGCGTATCATTTACAGCAGCGACAGTGAGCGTTACTGTTGCTGAGTTGGAATCATCAGAGCCATCATTCGCCTTGTAGGTGAATGAATCTGTACCATTGAAGTCAGCGGCCGGCGTGTAGGCGGCACTCGTTCCGCTAAGAACCACGGTTCCGTTTGCCGGCTGATCCACTATGCTGTATGTCAATGGGTCAGAGTCACCATCCGTGGCCGAAAGGGTAACACTTACATCGGCATCTTCTAGACTCGAGCCTGACACGGCTGAGGCAACAGGTGCTGTATTTGCTGTAACGGTTGCTGGAGTTCCCACAAAGGCTCCACGCCCGTGAGTGCCCACAACAATTTTTCCATCAGAAACGCGTGAGTCTATCCAAGCTCCGGCTACGCTTCCCATTTGCGCTTCCCCTTCTTGAGACCAGACCGTAGAACTGCCGTTCATCGTTTGAGTCGAATACGTACCTGTACTTGTCGTAACGACGTACAATTTTTCTCCATTCATGGGAAGGATGGTACCTGCTCGAACAGACGGGCCGTTGTCGCCCGTACCAGCAAGGTTTCCCTGAACAGCGGTGTAACTCTGTCCACCATCAGAAGAGTAATAGAGGCTTTCTGTGTTGTAATTCGCTATCGAAATCAAGATTTCTTCTGAATCTTGAGGATTGACCGCAATGTTTAGAACATAGCCACCAGGTTCCGCGCCTGGAATGGAGCGTTCGACTGCACCAGTGGTTGCCGTAGCAGCATCGGCAAAACGGTAAATCTTGGGAGCCGCACTTGCAGAATACCCCGCATAGTAAAGTACCCCCGGTGAACCTGCTTCCGAGGTAGACAATGCACTGAAGCCATACCCGCCAGGTAGCTCAAGATCAGTGAGCTTCGTCCATGTATGCTCATAAGTGTTAATGTCATCTGGAGCTACTCCTCGAAATAGCTCAGCCCCACCCGGGTAGAAAACAATCGTTTCGTTGGATTTATCAACGGTATACGGATGGATAAAGAGCTTGTTAGCCGCATCATCTGGTATGGCCCTTCCATAATATTGCAGCGTCCCGTTATTATCTCGGTAGTAATTGACTCCTCCACTCTGGGATGAACTATACAAATCGTTCGCACCCAAATACTGGTAAGCACCATCACCGGATGACAGATCAGCCGAAGCAGTGGTAGTCGTACCATCAAACAAAAAGAAAGGGCTACCGTTGTCCTGAGTACCACCAGTAATTCGATTATCACCAGCCGCTCTAGCAATAGAAACCATATAGTATTGAGTAATATTATACTTGTTATTCAGGCGCGTCCAAGCTACTGCACCGACTGTTGACACATCAGAGTTAACACTAATCCCGCCATCGTGGCCGCTATAAAGCCGGTTTGGACTGCTGGGGTCAAATAATAGGACGTGATTATCAGGATGGTGATTTGCATATTGGGATATGTCGTTCGCGGTGGCATATCCACCTATCCAACCATCTGCTGCGTCAGTGACTAGAGTCGCAAATCCATCACGGCTACGAAAAAGATTCGTTCCGCCAATTACAACATGGTTTTCATCTGTTGGGTGAACAGCAATAGCCATGTTGTACCCGCCTTGGGTATTATATCCGCCCACATTAGTTGTTCCTTCCCAATTTCCAGGTCCTGCAATGAAGTTTGGAATATTAGCTGAGCGATCTTCGTAGGTACCGGTTGAGATAGTTAATTTGAATAACCGAACATCTGATCGGGTGTTGGGCTCAAGCTCCGCTCCCATATCCGTTAGGAGGTAAGCAATATCTGGGTTGCTTGCCGAAAGAGCGACAACAGTTCTACCGTAGGTGAGATTATACGGATCTGGGAATTCAGTCCCGTTATTTTCAAAAACCTCTATCCAGGTAGCTCCGTCGTCCACTGATCGGTACACGCCACTAGCATCAAAATCTACTAGGTTATACATGACGGCTAACAAGTTGCCCGTCGCATCTACGGCTACGTCACTATACGCACTTTTTCCATCTGTCCCAAGGACTCTGGTAAATGTAGATCCACTGTCTGTGCTGCGATGTAAGCCGTTCTGATTGAGTAGGGCAAATACCGTTCCTGTAGTTGGACTGACCACCATTTCTTGTACGAAGTCAAATAGTCCGCTCGTGGCTGTGGCGGGACCCGATGCCTGGATTCTAGCCCATGTATTTCCGTTATCGGAAGATTTATAGATTCCTGTACCGTGCAGGTTTTCTCCCGTCTCTGAACCATTATTAAAAGAGGAGCCCGTCTTTTCCCCCGTTCCAGCATACCAAGTTGATGTATGTCCTGACCGAGTATCTTGTACCACTCTGGTTACCGCTAAGTGGCTTTCGCTGACGAGAGTCCAATCCGCACCTGAGTTGGTTGACTTCCAAATACCGCCTGAAACGCCACCGGAAAGGATGGTTGCGGGGTCGTTTACGTCTATCGCAATAGCCCGTACACGACCACTCACGTCATTTGGCCCCGCTTCTGCCCAATTCATACTTAACGCAGCATTTTTAGCAGCCATTCCATCAATTTTAGGAAGGCCCTTCGCATATTCTAATTCGCGTGTTTTGATTCCAGGAGGAATTGATCCCGTAGTTGGATCTCCGTAAATCATCCTGTAATAGTCATCACGGGCGACTCTTCTCTGAATGGATGCTTCCAGACCGGAGGCTTCGGGTTGGAAAACGGGTGCAGACTTTGAGTTGAAGAATGATGTTTGGTTTGGCAGGCTGACTAAAAAGCCCAGCATGACCAAACCGGCAATGGCACGTCCTATTTTTACGGAGTGCTGGAAAAGAAGGTTTTGTTGACGTGACATAAGATTCTATCTCTGGGTGATGAATAGATTTCTCAAGTGTACGAATAAACCCCTTATGATTCAGATGAACCCAGGTCCTTGCCTAGGACACTTTGGTCAAAATAAAGAAATCGCTACCCATGGCGGGGCGGAAGAACCAGACTTCGTGTCTCTCGAGGCACCGATTGTTAACGACAACTCACTACCCTTTTCCAACGGTGGATGGGTAGCCAAAATCGATTCGCTAAAACGAATACCAATATTAGTCGTTGCAGGTAGTTGAGTCGTACTTGCACCATATTCCTGAACGGATACGACGCTGGTTTTACAATCGTAAACAATGAGGGAGCGAACCTTGCGCTCGCTGCATTCCAGAATCTGAACAGTCAGATTGATTGTACCGGGAGATATGGCTGGTTTAGCGGGAGTAGGCATGGCTGCTTGCTGCTGAGGATTATTTTGGCAAGCGCTCATAGATACCATGATGGCGATTAAGGCTAGCACCTTGGTTGCGCTTTTTATGGATAGGTGTACATGCATGGTGATTGCGTCTCCAATTGGGTTCACGTAGAACGTACCAATTAATAATTACAGGTTCTAGTTCGGGTTTACTCCTTTTCAAATACAATGCCACGTACTGTATTTGGCCTCTACACGGCCTCGGATGTCCAAATCAGAGGACGCGTTGTTCTTGAGATGGCTTATTCTTGACGCATGTACAGACTAAATCTCCTAACCGATAATAAAGGCCTTTAAAGTCTACAATTGGACTTGACCTGTTCTTGTTGGTGGCGTATTTCTGAAGCAACTTCTCAATTGAATTCGAATCATGGCAAATCAACACTTCTATCCCGAGATCGAGCCCTATAAATCAGGCATGATGCCGGTCGATGACATTCATACTATCTATTGGGAAGAATGCGGAAATCCTGATGGCGAGCCCATCTTGTTTATTCATGGAGGACCGGGTGCAGGCGCTACCGAAACCGACCGGCGGTTTTTTGATCCGTCCTATTTTCGCATTGTGCTATTTGACCAACGGGGAACGGTTCGGTCTACTCCTCAGGGAGAGACGCAGAATAACTCGATTGACGATCTGGTTCGGGACATTGAGCAACTCCGGACCGAGCTTGGAATCAAGACCTGGCATGTGTTCGGTGGATCTTGGGGAAGTACGTTGTCGCTGTACTATTCTCAGGAGTGTCCTTCATCCTGTCGCACACTAACTATCCGAGGCATCTGGCTGCTCAGGGATGAAGAAATTCAGTGGTGGCTCTACGGAATGCGGCTGGTTCAGCCAGAACGGTGGAAAGTGTTTTCGGAGCACCTTCCCGTGGAAGACCGGGACGATCTTTTAGAGGGGTACTGGAAGAAATTTCATAGCGAGGATCGGGACGAAGCGAGAGAAGCAGCCAGAATCTGGAGTGTTTATGAAGGCGCTTCCTGTACGTTATTGCCTAACCCTGAATTCGAAGCCTTTTTTCACGACTTAGACAAGGCTTGGTGTACGGCTCGATTGGAGGCACACTATTTCAGAAATGTTCGTCTGGATCCGGATGATTTGCTCTTGCAGCGAGTGGATACGATCCGCCATATTCCCACATTCATTGTCCACGGTAGGTATGATATCGTGTGCCCAGTGGCGAGCGCCGTGGACTTACATGCCCTGTGGCCAGAATCAAGTCTAGTCATTGTGCCCGATGCAGGACATTCATCTCACGAACCCGGGATTACGAAAGAGTTAGTGGCTGCTACCAATCGAATACGAGATAAAGGAACACCTACCCTGTAGTATGTGCTAGTTCAACGCGGGATAAAACCGAGATTGGTACTAGAACGAAATATTCCAGTCGAGTCTGAAGCGAGTCCCTGTTTCTAGCGCGCTGGCACCCGTGCTTTCGAGCTCAAGTGCTTCAACTAGGTAGGCACGCAAAACTAAGTTTTGGCCTTCGCCGGGTACATACACCGCACGTACCTCGTGCCCCCAGAAATTGCTCGACCGAGTCGATGTAGCTGACCCCCAACGTACCCAATCATCTTGAGCAAAGGCTCCGACTACAGCATATTTCTGGATATAGGAGAAGTAGTATCTGAATTGCCAATCTCCGGTTTTATTGGCGCTTCCATATCTGGCGCTCGCCACAAAACCTGAGGTCTGGTCGTGATTGTACATCACTTGGTCGTAGTTCTCGAGATTGGAGATTATATCGAGGCCAACCCGTACTGGACGGTCATTGAACCTCAGGTCTGCATACATACTGCCGGAAACCAACGTGTAGTCTACATCTGACAACCGTGTGTCAACTGCATCTGGATTTTCTCGAATGGACCGGATGCCAATGGCGGCAGTAAGTATACCTTGGGAAGCGATAAGCTGCCCACCCAACATTTTCGCCTGATCTGCAAAGCTGTTACTCGAGGGCGTATCTAATACAAAATAGCCGAGTCGAGCTTCCACTTTATCATGCAATCGGTACGTTGCGGCAGCACCTTCCAACATGACATCATCATCCCAGAATAGTTCATTCTGGTGCCAGAACGGATTACTATTCTTTCCAAACCAGACCGATCCGCCATCAAAAGTCACGCGAGCAAACACCCGGTCCAGCGCTATCGGCTTGATTGAAAGCCCATCTCCAAGCGTAATGTGAGGAGACTGAATAGAAGCCGGATCCCCCGTACGAATCCGCATTCCCAGGGTCACGCGGTTGGAGTGGGCATAATTCAAGCCGAAACGGGCCCGTATGCGCATTCGATCGCGGTTGTCTCGGGTCGTACCGTCAGATTTATCTGAATTTCGATCCAGTTCTACGCGACCTCGAAAATCACCGTAGAACGTCAATTTGTCTTGTGAAACGGCAGGGGACGCTATCATCAGAAAAAGTAATAGCAAGGTCAGCGTACGCATGAGAATGACCGGGATATGTCGAAATTAAATGATGGTCCTGGGTGCGAAGCTCATTTGGGTGAAAGAGTGCTTGTAGGCTGATTCGCCAATCCTACTGACCTTCCCTACGCCCAGTTTGAACCGGTAGTTGTTACTGATGGGGTCGGGTACGCGGGCTACGAGACTGTTGGCTGGGTTCTTGGTGTGCAAGAAGAACATGAAGGACACGCCCGGGCGAACGGCGGGTGTTACGATAGCTACCGCCTCGATTCTAGCTGAGGTTAGTTCTATATGGCCATCTGCCATCAGACGGGTGAAAGAGGCATCAGATGCGTTCATGGCCATAAACCCACTTTTTTGAACCGGGATGCGTTCGCTTTCGGCAACAATTAAATCACCAGATTCTATCCCGCGAACAGCTGCATCATCGGGATGAATCTCTAGGAAGTTAGCAGGCCAACGATCTGATATCTGTTTCCGACGTAGCATGTCATCAAATCCAGATTGCCATATTTCTCCAATACGACCGTTAGTCACCCATAACTCGTCCCCTTTTGGTCGCATGAATTCGTAAAAGTCCGAAAACTGCGCCCAGGGGGTTTTCATGAAGTTGGCTTTTCCACTTTGCGTGTTAAAAGCCGTCATTATTTTGGAATGAATAGTGGGGCCCTGAGGCGTATCCAGTTTCAAGGTGGAATCATGCAGCCGCTTAGTACCAACTAGCGCTCCGTCCTCATATCGTACTGGACCTTGAATGCCGGTAGTTCCTAGGTCTCGAAGTACGTCATGTCCTTTTCGTCCCTGCTGTTTGGCAAACCAAACTAGTGGCATATAGTCCTTTCGACTGCCGCGAGTGAAACGAGCGGCCTCTTCGAACACATCATTGGATTCGGTCCAATCGAATCCGGGATAACCCATTCGTTTTCCTACCTGAGCAGCAATCCACCAATCAGGTTTGGCCTCTCCTGGTGGATCGTAAAATCTGGAATAGAGTCGAATGCGGCGCTCTCCATTCGCTCTCGAGAAGTTGTCCTCTCCCCAGGTGGCTGCGGGAAATATGATATCTGCATATTCGGATCCGATAGGATGGCGTAGGTAGATGTCTTGGTTCACCACCACCATTTCTCCAGCTTCAGCCCGCCTGATGAGATCATCGGCAGCTGTTTCTGCGCTTTGGATTTGATGTACACTTCCTCTGGTCAGTCGATGGAAGGTGTTCATCAATCCCTGAGAGGCCGTCATGCTACCGAGCCAGGTCGTACCGACAGCCCAAGCAAAACGGACGTGCCCCGCTTCGATCCATCGGTCTAGATCTAGGGGGCGCCTTCGGCGCCCCGCAAACTTCTCAGGCGATTTTTCGAGCGGATATCTTCCACCTTTAATACCACCTCGTTGATGTCCTCCAAAACGCGAAATCATCTGTCCAGGACGGTTACCTGTTCCACACAAAAGCGCCAGGGCACCCATGGAAGCTGTGTTTAGATAATTGTTGGACCAGTAATTGCCTTTCTCAATACCAATGGAGGTCTTTGTTCTAGATCCATCAAACCGAGGTTTAGCCATCATTTCAGCGGCCCGGATAATGTCCGCAGCCGGCACGCCGGTCACTCGTTCGGCATTATGTATTTCCGCATCCTCATTGGCGAGAATCCAGGATTTATAATCCTCAAACCCTTTGGTTTGAAATTGTCCCCAAGTGGTTCTCCATTGCCATGGCGTGTTTCGGGTCCCCTGACCAAATCCTGAATCCGACTCCCATTTGTTGGAAGTATATCGCTGAATCCACGATGCATCCTCCCACCCGTTTTCTACAATAACACGGGAAATAGCAAGCTGAAGGATCGTATCCGTTCCAGGTACGAGCTGAAGGTGCAATCCTCCATGCTTCTCAGCATAGACCACGCCGGTTGTTTTGCGAGGTAACACAAAGATCACTTTCATGCCACGTTGGATTCCCTTCATAATCCACTCATTCCAGATGATCGTCTTGGTCTCAAACGGATCAGTGCCGGATATCAAGAGTGTATCCGCTAATGACCAGTCCTCATACGAAGCGGCAAAGTTGTCGAAGCCCGTATCTCTAAAGCCCGGCGTGTCCTCAGCTGTCGAAGGGTTATCGTGAAAAGCGAAAGCCGGCGTTTCGACGTGCCGAAGAGCTAATTTTGTTAGTGCATAGGTGTTTTCGAAAAACTGGTACGAAAACATTTTCATTGCCCAAGCATGCTCACCGTGTGTATCAATTACGTGCCGGGACACTTTTGCAACGGTATCTAGCGCCTGATCCCATGAAACGGGGACTAGTTCACCATTGATACGCATCATGGGCGATTGAAGCCGGTCGGCAGTGGCCGTTTCCGGATTATAGCACTTTTGAGCAAGCGAACCTCCGCGAATACTGTGGTCTCCAGCCCGGTTTACTACCTCTGTTTCCGCATCCGGAATAACGACGACATGTTGCTGCTTTCCATCTGCTGTAACCACATTGTGTTGATTAGGGCTTACCCAGTATCCGGAAAGGGCGGCTCTTGGAAAGTCCACCCCAAAGGCGTTTTCGTCAGCGTTTGTCCCGCCTTCGCTACCCACAGGCCATCGATACACTTTATAGCCGCACCCTACGATGCAATAATCACAGACAGTGGTAAATACATCCGCTTCGGGAGGAGGCAGGGGAGTGGAGGTTTGATTGTGATCTTTAGTCATGGCTTCCGCCCCCTACATTCGCTGAGCGACCGAAAATGAGTCCCATCATTCCAATGGCGTAAATCCATTCGCCATCCACTTCAAGAACTACCTGAGGTAGGGATTCTGTAGCATGTCCGGCTATCACCATTCCGTACTTACGCAAATCGAAGGTTGTGAGGTGGAATGGACATGGTCCAACGGCAGCATGCTCTTTTTGATACGTTCCGTGAAGTGGTCCGCCCATGTGGGTACAGCTCGTGTGAAATGCGACGATGTCCTTCGCCTTACCTACTCCGCCCCCCGCTTCTGCATCCATCTGGACTATAAAGCACGATGAGTTTTCATCGGGGTACTCGAAGTACAGCGTTTCGTGACGTTGGATATCTCGCAGCCTCGCCACGCGGATTCGCTCTCCTTTGTCAAACCAGGCAGGCATCTCCACCGCGCCAGCTACACCGGGAATCCCGGTAACCATAATGGTTATCGTAGCCGCTCCCGTTCGGCGTAGAAACGTACGTCGGTTCATGCACTTGGGATCTGGATTATTCATCACCTTCCTCCAAAATCATGGATCCATACTCGGGCAAAACTGGCCTTTCTGACCGGATTTCCTCGCCGCTTGTACTTTCTAAAAAGGCTACCAGCTGACGTTGTTCGGTTTGCGTAAGTCCTAGAGCTGGAATTTGATCGGTTTTGGTGCCAAAGCCAAAGTTGCGGGTAATCTGGTCTTCGCCACCTCCTTCATTATAAAATGCGACCACTTCTTCTAGCGTGTAAAAAGCGCCGTTGTGCATGTAGGGAGCTGAGTAGAGCAGATATCGCAGCATGGGTGTTCGGAATTTGCCCATGTCCTCAGGCCGTTTAGTCACGTAATACAGGCCAAGATCCGTTTTGGTTGTCCTGTAAATTTCCTCGGGGACTCCTTTGGCGTACTGTTCGAAGCGAAAGGTGATTTGCCGGGAGGCATCCTCTGCAAATGCAGGATTCTCTGGAACGCCAAGGTTGTAGTATTTTTCGTCTGTTAGAAGCGCACCATCATGGCATTGAATGCATTGTGCTTTCCCTTCGAATAAGGCCATTCCTGCAATCTCATCCTCTGAAAGTGCCGATTTATCGCCTCGCATGTAGCGATCAAATGGTGTTTCTGTTTGAATGAGGGTTCGTTCATAGGCCGCGATCGCGCGCCAGGCATCCGCAAGGTTGGGCCATTTGGTCCCAAAAACTGCTTTGAACCGCTCAACATAGGCCGGCACCTGACGAAGCCGTTCTTCCATCATATCCTTTTCGCCGTTGCCCGAAACGCCTCCAGAGGCTGCTGAAACCGCCTGGGCCTCCAGACTTTTGGACGCACCATCCCAAAAGAGTTTGGCGAAGTAGGCTGAGTTGATCAGGGTCTGACAATTGCGCCAGTGCGACGTGCCCGCATACCCGCGACACAGGTCGGAGCCGTCAGTCCAGCCAAATTCATCACTATGACAATCCGCACAACTGATGCTCGCATCACCAGAGAGACGATTGTCGTAAAACAGGATCTTACCGAGCTCAACTTTGGGATCTGTCGCAATGGGAAATCCGTCAGCGTCAACCATTTGTTGGTTGTCGGCTGGAGTGGGCGGTGGGCCGAGCGCAGCGAGGTCCCGAAAGGGGCCATTTACTGAGAACTGCATGCCTCCGATAAAAAGTACGGCGATTAGGAAAGGGGAAAATGGAATTTGGGAGATGCGCTTCATATCAGTTTCGGACCTCCATCCAATTATCTATTGCTTTATACCTGGGTAGACTGGGTTCATCCACGACCGGTACGGGTCCCGAAAGGGCATGCAGGAAGGCGACCAGACCCCGTTGTTCTCCCGCAGACAAAGCGGGCCCACGGGCGGAGTAAAAAGCAACGACGTCTTCTAGCGTCTCCAGTACTCCGTTGTGCATGTACGGTGCAGTATCAGCGACCTGTCGAAGGCTGGGGGTAAAGAAGGCCCCCATATCTTTTGCACGTTTGGTCACGGAATAGTGCCCTACATCTTGGCGAATGTTCATGTATCCGGGGACTCCTAAGAATTTGATAAAGGCCCGATATGTAGCATGTCTAACAGGATCATCAAATACGGCTGGATTATCGGGGACTCCTAAATTGTGCGGAAGGCCATCCGTGAAGTCCGGGCCGGAATGACAGGTAGAACAGTGAGTGTCAAAGACCTTTTTTCCTTGTTTAGCCTGTTCGGACATCGTCTGAAGATCGAATGGCGATGCACCTGTCACCAATGTTTTCTCGAAGGCAGAAATGGCCTTGAGCGTACCTCCAAAAGAGGGCTCTTGTGCCAAGGCGTCAGAGAACAACTGAACGTACTCAGGAATTTGCTTGAGCCGCTCCAGCATGAGACGACCATCCATATTCATGAAGTGAGTTTCAGTGATGGAATCGCGGACTTGTGTTTCCGCATCTGATCCATCAAGGCGGCCGTCCCAGTAGAAATAGTCTACTCGGGATGCATTTAAAAGCGACTTCGTATTGCGGAATCCCTCCGATCCGGGATAGGACGTTGAAAGAGCTTCTCCATCGGCCCACCCTTTGGAGGGAATATGGCAGGATGCGCAACTCAAGCTACCATCACCAGAGAGCCGGGGATCAAAGAAGAGGTATCGTCCCAGTTCCACTAGATCAGATTCATCGCCGTCAGGTAAGGCGGGATTCTGGTTACCGAAAAAGGCAACAAGAACAAATGGTACGAGGAAAGCGGCTGACAGTGCTTTCATATCGATCCTCAGGCGAATTTAGCCACAGGATGTACCGATAGGGTAACCTTCTGCAGCCCGTAAAGCAGACAAATTTGTCTGAAATAATTTAGTGCTGAAGAAGGTGCGCAAAAGAAAGCGCAAAAACAACGGGGAAAATCCCTACAATCGAGGGCTAGACTAGTTCAGGTCCGCATAAGGAGGAAGAACAGGTTGATCGACTTTAATTTCTTTACCACTCGTACTTTCTAAAAAAGCGGCTAGCTGCCGTTTTTCATCATCGGACAGATTCAGCGGACGTACCAGTTCGGATCGGGTTTTAACACCGCCTAAAGCTTCAAATTGATCTTCACCCGCACCATCATTGTAGAAGTCAACCACTTCTTCGAGCGTGAAGAAAGCGCCGTTGTGCATGTAAGGCGCGGAGTACTTCAAGTACCTCAATGAAGGTGTTCTGAATTTGCCCATATCCTCAGGATCTTTAGTCTGTAGGTAGAGGCCAAGGTCTGTTTTGACCTTCTCCCGGATATCCTCGGGCACTTCGTTCATGATTTGCTGAAATCGGAAGGTGACCTGAGTGAGTGGGTCTGTCGCGAAAAGCTCGTTATCAGGAACGCCAATATTATGGAATTGCTGATCGGAGAGGAGCGGCCCCATGTGGCATTGAATGCAGGCAGCCTTACCCATGAACAAGGCCATTCCAGCCTTAGCATCATCCGTCATTGCTCCAAGATTACCAATCATAAACTGATCAAAGGGAGTATCTATCTGAACAATGGTGCGCTCAAAAGCCGCGATGGCCTTCCAGATATCTTCTTCCTGAGGGAGGTCTGTGCCGAAAACCGTTTTAAATCGATCTACATAGTCCGGAATCAACGCAAGGCGTTCTTCCATCATTCCTGTATCTCCATGCCCTTCCACGACGCTCGTGGCTGCTCCTTTGGCCTGATCTTCCAGCCGGGGTGCGCGGCCATCCCAGAACAAATCATCTTTGTAGGCGGCATTCACGACGGTAGGACAATTTCGCCAGTTTCCAGCGGCTTGGTAAGCCCGGCAGAGATCTTGCCCGTCCGAAAAGCCGAAGTCATCGCTGTGGCAGTCAGCACAACTGATGCTAGCATCTCCTGAAAGGCGATTCTCGAAAAACAACATCTTACCGAGTTCCACTTTAGGATCGTCGAGAAGCGGCATACCGTTTTCATCGACAGATTGGAGGTTGTCTTCTGGGATGGGAGGAGGCCCAAGGGCTTCCAAGGTATTGCCCATCTGAAACGTGGCAGCAGTCGCGGTCACAAACACCACTGAGAACAGTCCAATCAGGACGGGTAAGAAAGGTATTTTGGCTAGTCGGTTCACTTTAATTTGCCTCCTCTGACCAGTTAGGACTCACAGCATAATCGGGCATTTCAGGAACGAAGACTTCCGGAATCTTACCGGAAAGGGCCTTCAGAAACTCAACGACATCGGATTGCTCCGTTTCTGACAAAGCAGGGCCACGATCCGAGTAAAAAGCGACGACCTCTTCAAGCGTTCCCAATGATCCGTTGTGCATATAAGGTGCCGTATCGGCTACTTGACGTAACGAGGGGGTCATAAAAGCGCCATAATCAGACTCGTCACCCGTTGCTACATATCGACCTGGGTCTGAGTCTATGGTCATAAAGTCATCCACTCCCTTTTCGTTCAAAAACAATCTGAGTGCGGAGAGGCGTAGCGGGTCTGTGGCAATGGACGCATTGTTGGGCACCCCGATGGCGTGAGCCTGTCCGTCGCTGAATGTGGGTCCTGAATGGCATGAGGCACATCCAGCCGATCCCTGAAACAGTGCTTCTCCGCGCAATGCGGATGCGCTCATCATACCCGTTTCATACGGCGAATCTTTCGGTGTCAAACTTGCCTGAAAGTGTTCGAGTGCCGTGACCAAATGATCAAACGTCGGCTCCGAGCCAAAAGCGGCATAAAATAGGCTGTCATAGACAGGAATCTGTTTCATGCGCTCGGTTAAAAGGACATCATGCACATTTAGAAATAGCTTCCCACCAATCATATCTCGGATGACATCCGAAGGGGTGCTATTGCTTAATCTTCCATCGGCATAAAAGGAAGTCGAGCTTGAAGCATGTACGATGGTAGGCGTATTCCGAAAGCCATCTGATGCTGGGTAGGTTTCGGAAAGATCCTGACCATCCCCGTATCCAAATTCAGATTTGTGGCAGGTCGCACAGCTGATGCTTCCATCTCCTGAGAGACGTGGATCGGAAAATAGGTAGGTACCGAGTTCAAGAACGGCCGTTGGATTTCGATCAGGAACGCCTGTGCAACCGTTCGCCAAAAGTAGGACGAGAAGCAGGGTAGGAACGGCCCAGAACCAGTGCGTGAATTTTCCTTTATTCGATGTCAAAAACAAAGTCGGATTCCGTGCTATCGTGGTGATTGACGACTAATTCTTTGGTTTGAATTCCTAGCCGGGGATGCCAGACTGAAACCTGATAGGTGCCTGCCGGAACATCAGTAAGCTCGTATATACCGTGTTCATCCACGACAGTTGCGTACGGATTGTCGGTTACGAAAATCCATCCTTGCATAAAGTCATGGGAATCGCATTCCAGACTAATCTGATTTCCGCGTGTTGGGTCCATAACCTCAGCTATAGGTCCCATTTCGGGCTGGCTAATATTGAACAATGTTTTTCTTGCTCTCCCAATTAATTCATACGCGTGAATATTGTGGAGTGTCTCATCACTGTTGATGACATCAATATCGATGCCATTACGCATGACTTGGATGTGAGGCTGGAATCGACAGGTTTCCTGGTTGATAGATGACTCAACAGATGCCTCAGACCACGCTTTACCTGACGGTACGTCCTCAATGAAGACGACTACGTTTTTGAGTCCGTTATTTTCATCTACATCCACTTCAACACGTTCGCGATATCCTAGACCGCACACTTCAACGTCTTTGGTGATTAGAAGCTTCAATGGGGCCGGGGCTTCACCGTTTAGAACAACGCGTCCTGTAATCGTACCCGGACTGTCTATCGGCTCTTCGAGATAGTCTTGAGCCGACGCGACTCCGGTTAGAAGCAATCCGGCGACGAGTAACAATAGAATAGTGCGGTTCATGGAATTAGCGGTTTCGGATGACGGCGGCTCCCATACCGGAAGCATATTCTTCAGTTTCAATGACCTTGACGATCTCCTTGGATTCCATATCAAGAACAACCACGGTACCAACATGGGCATTGTCTCCAAAGTCGTATCGCGCATGATAAACATGGTCTTCCTTGCTATGGCCATCAGGCATGGCAAGATTTCTTTGGCTGATATAAACGTATCGGCCATCGGGAGAAGCTGCACTTCCGTGGGGTTGAGCTAAGCCTTCTACTCCTTCAATCACCTTAGCAATAGCACGCTTCTCCATATCCAGAATCGTGATGGTATTGGTCCAGTTATTTCCAAAAACGACCCATTTTCCATCCGCCGTATAAATCGGGTGCCAAGGTGCCCGTAGCACATCGATGGTATCTACTAGGGCGACTCCCTCACTTGATTCAAGATCAAAGACAAACGCATTCGATGTCACTTCTGACGTACCCACCATGGTTTTGCCATCAGGCGAAATCGTAAAGTGAATGAACACATGGGGGCGATCTCCTTCCACATCGTCAAACACCAAGTCTCCTGTTTCATCGTGATACGTGGCCACACGATTTTGGGCAAGACTGGATATGTAGACTTCTGACCCATCGTGGTTCGTGAGAAGCGCATGAGGGCGTGGCATGAGCAATCCGATTTCTTCCGACTCCATCGTTTCACGATCTATCTGAACGACACTTTCAGGAGGCGAGACAGACATCATTGAACGACCACCGTATAGCCAAGGGCCTACAGGGTCTAGCGCTAAAAGACCCGGACGTATGGCATCTACTTGGCCTACCAACTCATTATCTCGCGTGAATTTTAAGATCTTGTTATCCATGATCAGTGAGACGTACCAAAATGATCCGTCTTCTTCTACGGCGATATGATGCGGCATGCTAAACTCACTAAACCCGAGATCCATCAGGTTGACCATTCTGGCCACTTGATTGGTATTCATGTCGATTACCGCAACCATACCGGCTCCCTGGTTGGCGACATATAAACGGGGATCGTCTGGATTACTGAACGGGATTTCTCCGTCAGATGATGGAGCGCCGGAGTCTATCCAGTCTCTAAGTACCGTTATTTCCTCTTCGGTCAAGGTAGCCTCTCCCAATTCTTCGGGATGAGAGCCCTCTGAGAATTTAGTGGCCAATTCAATCACTAGACTGTTGTCAGCGTCGTAAGCAATAATGGCTTCTCCGAAGTCAGAACCCAGTACTAGATTCTCCCACGAGTCTAGTCTCAAGCCCCTGGCGGCTTCTTCCCCTGCATGACAAGAGACACATTTTGCTTGGAAAATGGCATCTACCTCATTCCAGTCAGCTTGGCGCTGGGGCAGCGACCAACCCGCGAGGATAGCACCCACGAAAAGTATTGGTATGAGTCTTTTCACGTTTAAGTCAGTTTTTAAATCTAGAATGATGGGATGCTGCATGGAAGGACGTATACGCCAAACCTGATTCTGGTTTCCCTTTATCTGATCGCTTGCCAATTTTGGGCCGCATTCAATGGAATGGACCTTGTGCTTTGATTCTTTGAGAAAGGTTTTGCTTCTTTGAGACAGGCTGAGTGCTGATTTAGGGTTTAAAAGCAATACACGACGTGATTAAACGCACTTTTGAGCTATTGATTGCTTTTTTTGAGATCATGAGAGCATGAGAAAAAAGGGGTTGGGGTCTCAGGAGGTTGTAGTCAAATCCGAACAATCATATTCTCAAATGGACTGCTTCAAAGACGCTCGATGGGGCATGTTTCTCCACTTGGGACGCTCCTGTGATAGGCTGGCATTCACGTTCAGTACTAGACTATTTCGGCGAGCGTGAACGTGCTCCGAAAACCGTGTCAATCTTGATTCCGCATTGTGCTAGGAAGTCAGTTGGTAGCGTTCCTCCTGCAAAAATAAAGACAAAGTCATTGCGTAGACTGATGTTGGGCTCCCTCTCCTGGGAAAGAGTAACGGTATCGGTATCTATTTCTAGAACGTTCGTGTTCAGAAGTATCTGAATCAAGTCCTTTTCGATGGCCTTAGTTAGACGAAATTGATTGTCTGGCTTAATGCGAAAAAAGGCATCCTTCCGGTAAGACAAGATTACCCGTGTTTTGGGCTGCTCACTCAAAGCCAATGCTGCTTCAACAGCTGAATCTCCACCGCCAACTACGAGTACGTTATCACCGGCAAAATCGGCGGCGTTTTTGAGGGCGTAGGCGACTTTAAAACGGGTTTCTCCAGGCACTTGGAGCTTTCGCGGGATTCCTCGGCGCCCAATAGCCAATACGACGTTTCGAGCTGCATATTTGCCTTTATTGGTGCGCACAGAGAAGTATCCTGAGGCCAGCTTATCCACGGACAGAACGATTTCTTCTTCATTGACATTAATTTTTAGCTCGTCTACTAGGCCCTGCCATATTGTGAGCAACTCTTCTTTTGCGTATTCCCGTTTAGTCATCGAAAAAGTCCCGGGTAAGTTCATGGGTTCAGTCATGACGAGCTTCTTCTTCGGGTAATTAAGGACGGTACCTCCCACA
>ENA-UZWZ01004119-UZWZ01004119.1-metagenome-genome-assembly--contig:-Day-4-25m-contig-4119_pt1 | contig 17522 bp, 17 predicted proteins | sample MGYA00260346_ERZ794906 | MGnify/ENA metagenome assembly ERZ794906 | reverse complement strand
GAAATGGTTGGCATGCGCGGATCATCCCAGCCTGATACCAACTCATCTTCTACTAGTTGCTGTAATTTACGCTTTGACATTACCGTATATTCAAGATTAAGTCTTGAAAACTCATATTGATGTGGGCGATCAGGCTTGTTGAAATCATCCAGATGCTCAAGCATCCAGTCATATAGGTGTCGATTATTTTGAAATTCAAGTGTGCACAAAGAGTGAGTAATACCTTCAATCGCATCACTAATGCAATGCGCAAAATCGTACATCGGATAAATGCGCCATTCATTACCCGTTTGATGATGCTTATCAAAACGAATGCGGTAAAGTGCTGGGTCACGCATGCACATAAATGAGCTGGACATATCGATCTTGGCGCGTAGTACGCATTCTCCCTCAGAGAATTTCCCCTCTTTCATCTTGGTTAATAGTTCTAAATTTTCTTGGGCAGAAGTGTCCCGATACGGGCTGGCTTTTCCAGCTTCTTTTAGCGTTCCGCGATACTCACGAGCCTCATCTGCATTGAGAAAGCACACGTACGCTAAACCTTTGTTAATCAGTTCACGTGCATACTCGTAAAATTTTGGAAAATAATTAGAGCTGTATTGAATCTCGCCATCCCATGCAAACCCTAGCCACTCAACGTCTTTTTTAATAGAATCTACAAATTCAACGTCTTCTTTGGCAGGGTTAGTGTCATCAAAACGTAGATTACATTTGCCGTTATAGTCTTGTGCTAAGCCAAAATTAAGACAGATTGATTTTGCATGTCCAATATGTAAATAGCCGTTTGGTTCTGGCGGGAAACGCGTTTGAATAGATGCGTGCAATCCAGAATCTAGGTCATTGTTAATCTGGTGACGAATAAAGTTAATTGGTTTTTCAATTGGCGTATTGTCACTCATAAGTCTAGGGCGGGAAAATAATGCGCAAATTATATCATTAAACACTCATACTGATATATTGAGCGAAGGTCGTAGTAAAATCTATTTTATGAAAATTGCAATTGTAAAACTCTCAGCGCTTGGTGACATTGTTCACGCCATGGTCGCATTGCAATTTATCAAGCAAAAATATCCAGATTGCCAGATTGATTGGATAGTGGAGGAGGGCTTTAAAGGTATTTTGGAAAATAACCCAGATATCAGTCAAATTCATACGGTTAATATTAAAAAAGCCAAGAGAAATAAATCTTTAAAATTGTTATTTCAGGAGTTTAAAAAACTCAAAAAATTACCAAAATATGACGTCGTGATTGATGTGCAAGGCTTAATCAAGTCGGCAATTATTGCTCGCATAATTCCATCTAACAAAACCTTTGGTTTTGATAAAAATTCTTTGCGTGAGTCTTTTGCCGCTAAATTTTACTCTGATACTTGTAAAATTGATTATTCTGAAAATATCATTAAGCGTAATGTATTTGTTATCTCGAGAGCTCTGGGTTTTGATATTCCCCATACTAAGATCTTAAATAAAAAATCATTTCTTTATTCAAATTCTAATAATTCAGAGGGCCTTGTTAATGATGCTAAGCCGAATATTGCCTTTATTCCAGGCGCTTCATTTAAATCTAAAATTTATCCAGTAGAAAAATATATTAAATTAGCTAATGAGTTGGATGCAAATATTGTTGTTTTGTGGGGTAATGCAGAAGAAAAACTAATGGCAGATCAAATACAGTCCACCTCAAAGAATGTGAGTGTTTCCAGTAGATTGACACTGAATGAGCTTAAGTCAGTTATTGCTAAAATGGACTTAGTTATTGGTGGCGATACTGGGCCAACGCACATGGCATGGGCGCTTAATATTCCTTCTATTACACTGTTTGGGTCAACACCTGGATATCGTAATACCTTTGTCACTAATATGAATCAAATTCTTGAATCAAATTCTAAGGTTGATCCTACTAAAATTAATAAGAACGATTTTTCAATTAGTGATATTGAGGTGAATAAAGTTGCATTGAAAGCTAGAGAGCTTCTACAACTTGTTTGATTGAATCAAAAACAAACTTCGCTTTAGAGTTTTTTTCATCAATATTGTGGCCACTCTTAACCAAAACTGTATTTAAAATTCCTGCTGAATTTGCAGCTTGAATATCGGCTTCTTTATCGCCAATCATCCAAGATTCCTCCATATCAATACGGTATTTGGCATTGGCCTGATTAAACATGCCGGGTTTTGGCTTTCTGCAGTCGCAGCTTGATTCTGGCCCATGAGGGCAGTAAAAAACATCAAGAATACTCACCCCATGGTTCTTAAATTGTTCTAACATCCAATCGGTTACAGTGTGAAAATCTTTCTCACTATAGTAGCCACGCTCAATTCCAGATTGATTGGTGACTATAATAATCTTATAGTTAGATGATTGAAAATCTAAGCAAGCATCAAAAACACCGTCGATAAACTCAAAGTCTTCTATCTTGTGTAAATAGCCAACTTCTTTGTTAATGACGCCGTCACGATCCAGAAAAATTACTTTCATTTGCACTCTAGCCCTTGGGCTTTAATATTTCTTCTGGTTTTTTGTGTGTCCATTTCCCTCTAGGCTTGTCAATATATTGAAAATGTTCATTAGTAAAGCTACCTTGGACACAAACATGCCGATAAGATTTATCGTTTACTGGCTGTTTGCTTTGTGCAATTGCATCACTAAAGGGCACTGGGCCAGTTAGAGAGAATACCCCAATAATTTTGTCACTATTAATGTTATCCAAAATTATGTCAATAGCATTTGACAAAATAGGGTGGTTTTTTTCTGTCGCAATAAAATAGTTAGTATGGTCGTTATCAGTGCCTTTTAAAATAAATAGCTCTTTATCTTTGCTTTTAATAATGTTTGATAGTGGAAAAACTAGATGTGCATCAATATCCATGTAAATGCCGCCAAAATGTTTTAGTGTTAGCAGGCGCCAGAGGTCTGCCTGTGCTGCGCCATCATTTAAACGTTCATAAGCTTGAATTGTGTTGGTATCGGCAGTCTCTTTAATAAAAGTAAGTCGATCTTCAGTGCTAACATAGTGGTAATCATAGCTAAGACTCATTAATCGGTTGAACAGGTAATTTAAATAAATAGGAAGGCTAACTTTATTTGAATAGTTGGTTTGCCAAATATTTTTTTGAATTTTTTGATTTTTTCCCTTAAAAAGTGCTTTACTATATACAGGGATAGTAAAGCGCTTGTTAGGTAGAAAAAAATGAAATGGATAGCTTACAAATACTTTACTAATATTGCCAATTAGTTTTGAAATTCTATTGCATAAAAGAAGTATAAAAGACATTAGATTTTTTATAATTGAATTACAAGAAGTTTACATTAAAATATAAATTTTATCGTTATTAATACAGTGATCAAACAACAGCTAACCAGTAAAAACTACACCCCTTTTGTTGAAGAAATTGAAAAATATTTTTCTCAAAGTGATATTGTTTTACAAGACGATAGAAACACTATTAAAGAGGTTGAGTTTAATAGTAAAGCTTTTGTGATAAAGTCATACAAAGTACCTAATGCTATTAATAGCTTTATCTATACTTATTTAAAAAAATCCAAGGCATGGCGTGCCTATGAATATGGCCTGAAAATTTCAAAATTTACACCTAAGGTGATAGCTAGGGTTGAGTATTTTCAGCCATTACTCAAACAAAGTTACCTAGTTTGTGAAAAATTTGATGCTGATTTTAATATGCAGACGCCACTTTTTAAGCAACATCCAGATAAAAATATTCTGCTTAAACAATTTGCACAATTTGTGCTTGAATTGCACAATAATAATATTATTCACCATGACCTGTCACCAGGTAATGTGCTAATTAAAAAAAATAAACGAGGTTATAAATTTCAGATTATTGATATTAATAGAATGATCTTTAAAGTTCCAAAAGTTAAAGAGCGTGCACAAAATTTTAGTAAGCTTTGGGCGAGCGATGAAGATTTAACAACTATATTGAAAACATATGCAGAAGTTGCTAATTTAGACTCTAATTTTGTAAGCATGGGGCTAGCATACAATCAAAGAAATAAAGATAGAAAGAATAGAAAACTTAAAATTAAAAAGGCGCTAGGCTTATGTTAGATAATATTTCTGTTGTTATTATTGTTAAAGATGGTGGCAAGACTATCAAAGCCACTTTGAGCGCCTTAAGTCAATTTTCTGATGTTGTGGTGTTTGATAACGGCTCAACTGACAACACCATTGAAATTACAAAGAAATTCCAGAACGTTAATCTTGTTCAAGGTGATTTTACAGGCTTTGGTCCTACCAAAAACAAAGCGGCAACTTATGCGAAAAATGACTGGATATTAATTTTAGATAGCGATGAAGTGGCAGACGATAATTTTGTCAGTTATCTCAAGTCTCAACATTTGAATGATCAAAGTGTTTATATGGTTAATATGGTTTCTTACTATAAGGACATAAAAATCAGATATTCAGGTTGGAATAACGAAAAGCACGTACGTCTCTACAATAGGGGGCTTACCCAATATAATGATAATTATGTGCACGAAGATATTGAGATAGATGGCTTTGAAGTTGTATTACTACAAGGAAATATTAAGCACTATAGTTACCACGATATTCACGACTTTATTGTTAAGTTAGATCGCTATTCAACCCTATTTGCACAGCAAAATCCAAATAAGTACTCTAGCCCAACAAAAGCAATACTTAATGCAGGTTTTTCTTTTTTTAAAACTTATATTTTAAAACGTGGTTTTCTAGATGGCTATGTTGGCCTTGTTATTGCTTTTTCCCATATGGCGACTAATTTTTATAAGTACATTAAGCTTTATGAGCTAAACCAGAAGAAGTGAATATTTTAATTACTCGTCATGACAAAATTGGTGATTTTATTACCTCGTTGCCGCTTTACTATGTGGTTAAAAAGGCTAATCCTGATGCTACAATTTACGCTTTAGTCTCAAAAGTTAACCTAGAGCTAGCTAAACAAATTGATTTTATTGATAACGTTATTTTGTACGATACAGATCATTTTTGGCAGACATTAAAAGTCATTAAAGCGGCAAATATTAACGTCAGTATTAGTGCATTTATTGATACACAGCTCGGCTGGCTATTATTTTTAAGTCGCGTTAAAATTCGCATTGCACCAGCGACTAAGCTAGCGCAACTATTTTTTAATAAAACGTTAAAGCAGAGACGCAGTCTTGTTGAAAAAACAGAAATTGAGTACAACCTTGATTTAGCAAAATTATTAGATAAAAAGATTGACTTAAATTATAAAATACCTTTACTTAAACTAAGCAACGTCAAACAATTTAGAAAAGATAATCAGCTAGAAAGTAAAAAGCTAGTACTTTTTCATCCTGGCTATGGCGGCAGTAGTGATGGAAACTTAACATTGGAAGATTATCTAAAGCTTGCTAAAGTTGTTAGAGAGTTGCATAGCATTCAAGTGGTATGGGTATTTGGACCAGACGATTTGGATACAAAAGACAAGGTTAAAGCACTAATCCCAACCTCAGATATTATTTATCAACCGCCAACAGTAATAGACTACTGTTATTTAATTAGAGACAGCGAATTACTCATTAGTACCTCAACAGGCCCCATGCATTTGGCGGGCGCACTTAATATTAAAACAGTTAGTTTTTTTGGTGACAGTTTATTTGCAAGTCCTAAGCGTTGGGCTTCAGTGAGTAAAACTAGCAAACAACTAAATATTGAAATTGATAAGGATTACAATCAAGATTTTTTAAAAACAATAATTAACCTAGTTATTCAAAAGCTTGATTAGTATTACTTTATGGTTTTCAGACGATATTGCCTATCCGCCTCATAATCTTTATAAATAAACGAACTGATAAAAATAAACAGCAGTCCAGTCATATGCACCATTAAATAGGAATCACTCAGCATAATCAAAAGGTATAAAAGAGGCAGTGCAACGCCTATTTTTCTAACCAAATCTTCATTGGAGTTTGCTGCAATTTTTATTTGAGAATAAAACATATAAAGCATAGCCATAAGACCAACAAAGCCAAACTGAACCAGAATTAATACATACATGTTATGAGGATTGTGAATCACAAGTTTATTTTCAAGTTTTAGATTGTTCTTAATACTAGCTTTTATAAACTCATTTTTGTAGTCACCTGTGCCAACGCCAATAATTGGATTCTCTTTAATAATGCTCCAGGAATTAATGGCAGAGGAGATTCTCATTCCTGTTGAAGAGTGGGTGTGGTTTTTATAGTCAGACAGCTCTTTTACAGCTGCATCTACTCTATCACTAAAAATTTTGCTATTTATGTAAAAAGTCGAAGAGGTTGTAGCCACAATGATGGAAGAAATTAAAAATGCTTTAAAGGTGTTTTTAGGAAAATATTGAAAAACCAAAATCACTAGCATTGCAAAATACATTACTTGGCCCGCTCTACCACCGGTAATGAACATATTAATACTCATGGTAATAATAAAGAAGCTGTAAGTGGTTTTTTTGAGCTTTCCCAGGGAATGGTCGAATAGCACGTAATACGACAATAAATATATTGCTATAGCTAAGAAAGGGCTGTAAGTAATATGACTCATTAATGGAATTGGATCGATGAGTGTGGCACCACCATATAATGGTAATAGTTGAAAGAAGATTCCATATGACCATATTTCAGATAAAGACATAGATGCCAGAAACGCCAGAATGTAGTATTTAACATGCTCTATTTTAACAAACAGCATAAAGATAGGGATGAATAAAAATTTTAGTTGTTTTTTGAGTGTCCATAAACCAGACTCGATATCAGCTGTCCAAAGTAAAGCGATTACATGCACCAAAAGGTATAAAAATACGGCAATGACTAATTTATTATTCTTTAATCGTTGAAAGTCAGATTTAAAATCAGCTTTTACAAGCCATAATAAAAACACTAATACAGCAAAAAAATTACCACCAAATACGGTCAAAGGTAAAAAGAAGGCCGTAAGCATTAACAAATAGGAGTTAATGTTATCAATTGAATTTCTGATTTTTTGCATTGTTCCAAAAATAAATCTAAAAGAATATAGTTTAATATAGTATCCTATTTTTATTTGGAAAATATAAATGAGATTATTGAGGAAATTAAAATGACTATTTGGTACCTATTTAATGCCTAAACATATTGCAACTGTTGGGATGAAAAATGGAATTTTGCTCTCTGGCACGACTAAAAATGAATTTTTGGCGAGTCTTAATAAATTATTCACTCATTTTTATATAGTTGATAACAAATTTACAGAATTACAGAATATTTCAAATGCAGAAGGTTTGTTTGATGAGAGTGTTAAAACAGCTTCTGGGGGTTATAATTTAGCTTTCGTTAATAAACACTAAAGCAATTGCAATTAAATTTCAGACAAAAAGCAGCCTTCGCCTCTCAAAAAGCATTTGATTATTTGTCGGATAAAAATCCAGGCGACATTAGACAAATTGTTGTTATTCGTCATGCAGCAATCGGTGATTTTATGAATATCCGCCCTTTTTTGCTTGGCTTGAAATCATTCTTCCCTGGCGCTAAAATTACTTTAAGCACGATTAACACCTATGCATATGGCACCCCCGATGATTTGATTAATGATGTCCATATTATTGATAGAACTGTCAATGGAAGGAAAACTAGTGCTTTGCAGCGCTTAAAGCAAATTAGACAACTGCCCAAGGCAGATCTATTGTTTGATTTAACTGATAGTTCGTTATCTTTGTTAACTGTAATTTTCTCTAAGCCAAAGCTAAAAATTGGATATTCTTATCGCCCATCTAGACGATTTTTTTACGATATTTCAACGCTTAGAAGTGATTTTGTTCTAGAAGCTGATTCGGTATTGCATATGCTTTATATGCTTGGGTATTCTCGTCATGGTGATTTAGAATATGGTTATGACAAGCTTTACCCTAAAAAACCTGTAAAGCAAATCGTGTATTTTGCCGGTGCTTCTATGAAGAATAAGTGCTGGAGTGAAGACAAGTTTACTACTCTCATTGACCAACTTTCGAATCAATATCCTGATTACCAACATGTAATATTGCAAGGAATTCGCAATGATGAGAAATTTTTAGAAATATACGATCCTATTTCAACTAAGAAAAATGTAAGTCTGCAAGAAACCATAAGCCTTGAAGGAGTTATGCAGTTTTTATCCAACAGTCACTTGCTGATTTCTAATGATACAGGTATTAGAAATATGGCTATTGCAACGCAAACACCAACTATTGGTATATTTTTTGATATTGCACCATTTAAATATTGGCCCAATGAAAAAAAACATGATTGCGTTTTCAATCAAGATTATCAACAACCTGCAATGACAGATGTGCTTAATAGTGCCGTCAAAATGATGGAATATTTACAGTGAGAATTCTACATCTCTTATCTCAAACGCACTTAACTGGTGCAGAAGTTTATGCAGCAGATTTATGCAAATACCAAATGAGTGAAGGGCATGAGTGCTTTATTATCTCAGACACGTTATCAGTTAAGTCTTCTGCAAAATATATTTCGGTGTCGATTCATAATCGTAAATATATTAACCGTATTCGTAATATATTAGCTCTAGTAAAATTTTGCAAAACACAGTCAATTGATCTTATTCACACACATTCAAGAGCTGGCAGTTGGTTGGTAAATGTTGTGCGTATCTTTGTGCCAATTGCATATGTATCCACTATTCACGGGCGTCAAAGTGTGCATTTTTCTAGCAAACGTAAAAATGTTTATGGCGAGCGTATTATTGCAGTGTGTGAGCATTTAAAAGGGCATATTAAAGGTGAATTAAATATTGACGAGAATGTTTATTTGATTAGGAATATTATTGATGAACATTAGTATCATTGGCAGGTTGACTGGTCCAAAAGGTGATATCGCTTACCAAATATTGTCAAAAATTGCCCCTCAGTTTCCAGCAGTAAAATTCAATATTGCTGGCGGTCCAGTCACATCAAGATTCGAAGAGCTGGCCTCTGATAATATTGAGTTTTATGGGTTTGTTGATAATGTTCCAGAGGTAATTAAAGAGTCAGATTTGGTTATTGGTGCAGGGCGTGTAGCAATTGAAGCATTGCAGCTAAATACACCTATATTGGCAATTGGTGAAAAACAATACATGGGCATTTTAAACAGTGCCAATATTGGGCTAGCCCAGGTAAGTAATTTTGGTGATTGCGCATTGGATGAAGTGCATGATTTTGATCAAATTAGCCATGACCTAAAGAACTTTATTCAATCTGATTATCGACAAGATAATTTATCAAAGGTGGTTGCTCAATACTCACCCGAAGTAGTATTGCCAAAAATTAATCAAGTGTACTCGCATGCGCTTGCAGACGTAGCATTCGCCAAACTAAAAGAAGTTCCAGTGATTATGTATCATCGAGTGGTGGGTGAGCCACTGACTGATTCTAAGTTTAATGTGTATATCACAAAAGATAAGCTAGATTGGCAGCTTGGAAACTTAAGAAAACGTGGTTTTAGCTTTATTACTTTTAAAGATGTTGCTAATGGCGTTAAGGTAAAAAAGCCAATTATTCTTACATTTGATGATGGTTACGAAGACAATTATTCCAACCTTTTGCCTTTATTAAAAAAGCATCAAGCAAAAGCTGTTATTTATTGTCTAGGAGATCGATCGATTCAAAGTAATATTTGGGATGAAGAATTAGGCGAGCCACGTGCTAATTTAATGAGCGATAGTCAAATTAAAGAATGTCATGAGTCAGGTTTGGTGGAAATCGCATCACATGGCTTAAAGCATCAACACTTACCTGGCTTGAATGATAAAGAGATTCTTAAGGAGTTTGAATTATCAAAGCTAAATCTTGAAAACTTAATCAATGATAAAGTGGTTTCTTTTGCTTATCCCTATGGTGATTATAAAGAAAGAGAGGAGGTTTTAGTCTATGAGACTGGTTATAATTTTGCCATTGGAACTGTAAATGGCCCTCTAAAATTAACAGATAATTATTATGCGATTCGTCGTATACAAATTTTTCCCAATGAAGATAAGCTAGGATTTTGGAAAAAAACAAATGGCTTTTATTTGCGACTTTGTAAATTTAAAGGCAAGGACTTCTAACTTTATAGCAATTTTCCATTAAAGTATTTTTTACTATGTATATATCTTTTGATATTTAAAATTAATCCAAATTTAACCAAATTATCTTTTATAAATACAGTGTCAGTATCATCCACAAACCAAATTTTATAGTTGTTATCTTCTAACCATTGGGTTATTTCTTTAATTTTTGGGTTGATGTAATCTCTAGATTGGGTCTCTATACATATGACTTTTGGCCTGCTAATCATATTATTGATCACATCCCACTCTCCACCCTCAATATCAATACTTAAAATATCAATATTTCCTTTATCAAAGGTGGAAAATATTTCTGATTGAACTTCTATAAAGCCTAAGCTATCTTTTGATTTTCCATCATGCATAACTGCTGGACTAAAATCAATTGTCTCACAAAAAGAAGATGCACCAGCATTGTAAAGTTTAATAGTGCCTTTAAATGATGATAGGGCAACAGAATGAACTTTAATATTATACTTTTCATGAAATTTGTCAAAAATTTCTTTTGCTGTTTCTGGATTTGCCTCAAAAAGAGTGCAGAGTGTACCTTCTTTTATAAATCCAAGAGTGTTCGCGGTTTCTGGTTTAAAAACGCCAACCTCAGTGACATGCTTATACTGTATGTTGGTTTTTTTATCATTTTGTATAGCATTGTCATATCAATGTATCATACAGTGAAATACTTTTTTTGATTTTCCAATATGAACTTTCCAGAAAGTTGGGATAAATATTCCGATCAGCCTCATATTATTACTGATAAAAAATTTAAGAAATCACAGAAGGAAAAATTTTTACTAGAATATTTTAAAATGTTCTTTGTATTTATTGTTATCTTTCCGATTTCTTTTATTTGGCAGTTTTTAATGCGCTATCCAAAAACTCAAATGCAGATTGGTATTGGTGTTAATTTGGATAAAGGCAACATTCAATATGAATTAGTTGAAGAGTTAAGTGTTAAAAATCTCTTGGTACGAATTCCACTTTGGGATATAAATAGAGTTGATGAATATGTTGCATTTGCTAAAGGTTTTGGCGGTGATAAAAATATCATGATCAACATTTTGCAAGATAGAGAACATGTGGATAATTTAGAATTATTACATACTGATATCAAAACTATTTTTGACAAATTTCAATCGATATCATCTGAGTATCAAATTGGTAACGCAACTAATCGAACCAAATGGGGTTTTTTTGCGGTTAGTGAATATTTAAATTTTTACCAAGTGGCTCAACAAGTAAGAAGCCAATCCTTTCCAGCGTTAAAATTAATAGGCCCTAGCGTGATTGATTTTGAATATTACTATACCACTTCCAGTCTTTTTAACTTTAAAAATATTAAATTTGATAAGCTATCTTCCTTGTTATACGTTGATAGAAGAGGTGCACCTGATAAACGTCAATATGGTTTTAATTTTAAAAATAAAATTAACTTATTGGCTTCAATGGTCCATTTGTCTACCAAATCCAACAATGAAATTTATATTACTGAATCTAACTGGCCACTTGAAAATACAGCGCCTTACGCACCAACTAGCGAGAAAGAATGTGTGAGTGAATCTAAATATTCACAATATATGCAAGATTATATTAAGATTGCAAAGGATACCAACAAGGTGAGTAAGTTATATTGGCATCAGCTTGTAGCGCCAGGATATGGCTTAGTTGACAATCGAGACGGCATTGTTAGAAAAACACCGGCTTTTTATAAATTTAAAGAATTGATTAATATTTAGGAAAAAATGGAAATTATTAAGCAACTCTTAAGGCATTACTTTTATTTGATAGCCATATTTTTTATTGGTAGGTTATCGATGTTTATTTGGCAGTTTGACCGATTTTCTGAGGTTAATGAATCCTATTGGCTGAGTTTTGTTTATGGGTTAAAAATGGACACTATATTGGCATTAGCCTTATTGTTTCCAGTGCTATTTTTATTAACATTATCTCCAAAATTTATAGCTAAATTAGCCGACAGATTAATTAGTTATTATTATTTGGTTGTCTTAATGCTGGTGGTTTATGTAGAAAGTGCAACTTTTCCATTTTTTGCCCAATACGATGTACGACCAAACTATTTGTTTGTTGAGTATTTAGAGCACGCTCAAACAGTTTCAGCCATGCTAATTGCAGACTATAAATTAGCATTATTGCTTACCTTTGTTGCCATGTTTATAGTTGCTAAAGGCTATTTAAAGAATGCTAAAGGAAGGCTCTTGCATTCTTTTGAGTTGTCATATGTTAAAAGAGTCGCACTTCTGTTGCCATTGTTGCTAATATTTGTTATTGGTATCCGCTCCTCATTCGGACATCGACCTGCGAATATTTCTGATGCACTCTATTCATCAAATAGGGTGTTGAACGAAGTAACAAAGAACTCTTTGTACAGTGTGCTTTATGCTATTTATTCAACCAAGCATGAGTCAAATGTTGGGCGCTATGGCTCCATGTCTATTGATAATGCCATTGATAGAGTTAAGCGCAAGCTAAATATTGAGAGTAATCATGCAGACTATATTTTTAATAGACCTGTTAGAACAAATTTTCCTCAGCATAATTCTAAAAACTTAGTTATTTTTATCCAAGAAAGTGTTGGCGCTCAATTTGTTGAATCTATAGGGGGTGAAGCTGGAATCACACCTCATTTCAATAAGTTGTCTAATGAGGGAATTTTATTTACTGACGCATACTCGAATGGAACTAGGAGTATAAGGGGATTGGCTGGATTGGTAGCGGGTAATTTTTCAGTACCAGGCAAGGGTGTTTTAAAGAGGAATAAGTCACAACAAGATTTCTTTACTATGGCATCTCTACTAAAAACGCATCATTATGAAACTGTGTTTCTTTATGGTGGAGAATCCAGATTTGATAATATGAAAAGCTGGTTTTCAGGCAATGGCTTTGATCGAATTATTGAGCAAACTGATTTTATAGATCCACAATATGTTGGATCTTGGGGTGTTAGTGATGAAGACTTAGTGATTAGATCCAATCAAGAATTTAAGCAGTATTATAAAAATAATAAAAAGTTTGCGGCAGTCATGTTTTCTACCTCTAATCATGCACCATTTGATTTTCCTGAAGAGAAGATTGAGCTTGTAAAGGGCGTTGAAGTAAAAAGTGTAAAAAATGCCATTAAATATGCTGATCATGCTGTTGGAAAGTTCATTGAGCTAGCACGTCAAGAAGATTATTATAAAGATACAATTTTTGTAATTGTTGCTGATCATGATGTTCGTGTGTATGGTGATGATCTAGTGCCGGTTAATCGTTTTCACATTCCTGCACTTATACTTGGAGAGACTGTCGATCCAATGAAGTATAAAAAAATTGCTACTCAGCCAGATATCCTAGCAACTTCTCTAGATTTAATCGGTATTGATAAATTGAGCCACCCTATTCAAGGTCACTCTATTTTTTCAGATAAAAAACAAAATATTGCTTTAATGCAATTTAATGATTACTATGCCCTTAGGCAAGATAATAAGGTTGCTGTTATTAGGCCAGGAAAGGAAACCTTAACCTTTGCCTATCAAGATGAGAAACTTAATCCAGTAGATCATGATACTGAGCTTGAACAAGATGCATTGGCATTTGTGTTAATGCTTGATCATCTGTACAACAATAACCTACATCAATAAAATGCATAAAGTTTTAATAGAGATTCCAACTTGGCTTGGTGATTGCGTCATGATTACGCCAGCTATTGAAAATATCGTGAAACTGTATCCTGATGCTGATATCACTATTTTTGGTTCAGTTGTTTCAACTAAAGTATTTGAGTATCATCCCAATGTAAATCACATTGTTGTGGATAGTAGTAAAAAACAAAAGTTTAGATTCTTTCATCTGTACAAGCAAACGAAGCAATTAGGTAGGTTTGATTGCGCCATTTCCTTTCGTCGAACTTTAGCAAGCAAGCTTTTTGTTTGGTTTTCGAAAGCAATTTTAAAAGGTAACTATAAGCGATATACCAAGCAGGCTATTCATCAAGCGGTTAGATACAATGATTTTATTAATAAGGTTTTTAAAGTAAATACTATTGCTGGTCAATTAATCATATATAAAAAACTAAAATCTTCAAAAATTGTTAAATCTGATAAAAAATTGTTAGGCATTAATCCTGGCGCTTCTTATGGTAGCGCTAAGCGTTGGTGCCCCGAGGAATTTGCTAAAGTGGCTAGCGGGCTATCTAATCAGTATGATATTGTAATTTTTGGCGGGCCAGATGAGGTTGATATTGCAATGGATATTGAAAAATTACTACTTAAAAAAGATGTTAAAAATTATCAAAATTTAGCAGGAAAAACCACTATTTCAGAGTTAATTAATCGTACTTCGAGTCTAGATCTGTTTATTACTGGCGATAGTGGGCCGATGCATGTGGCCGCTAGCTTCCAAGTGCCAACGGTGGCAATTTTTGGCCCAACAAAAGATGACGAAACCTCTCAATGGATGAATGAAAAAAGCATTATTGTTAAAAAGAATTTAGACTGTCAACCTTGCATGAAACGCACTTGTCCGCTACAACATCATGATTGCATGAATTTAATTAAAGCAGTGGATGTTTTGAGCGCTGTTAAAACTTTAAATTAATCTTTAAAGGCCTGATCAATTAAATGACAAATTGTATGTCCGATAACAATATGCATTTCTTGAATGCGTGGCGTGTCATCGGCAGGCACGACTAAATTTATATCGCATAAATCGTTCATCTCACCGCCATCTCGGCCACTAAATCCAATCAGCTTGCCACCTAGATCCTTTGCAGTTTGTAGTCCACTAATGACGTTGGTGCTACTACCGCCGGTGCTAATGCCAATGACTACGTCACCTTTGTTGGCTAAGGCCTCCACTTGACGGTCAAACACTCGATCATAGCCATAATCATTACCAATTGAGGTGAGTGCTGAAGTGTCGGTAGTTAGAGCAATAGCTGGCAAACCTTTGCGCTCAACTTTGTATCTTCCGACCAATTCTGCAGCAATGTGCTGTGCATCAGCGGCACTGCCACCATTGCCAAATATTAAGATTTTTCCACCATTCTGAAGGCTGTTAATACACAATTTTGCTGCAGTATCAAGCGGTTCAGCAATATATTCTAGCGTCGCCTGTGCTGTTTTTAAGTGCTCACTAAATTCAAACTCAATAATTGATTTCATAACTGACCTTGTTGTTGTATTTTTTCAATGGTTTTGGTGGTGCTTTTGCCGTCAACAAATTGTACTAGCTTTAGCTCATCCGCAATATCTTGTCCTACTACATCTTTACCTTCGTAATCTCCACCCTTGACTAATACGTGTGGCTTGATGGCTTTAATTAAATCATATGGCGTGTCATCATCAAACACCACGACATAATCCACCGCCTCAAGTGCTGCTAATATATAGGCTCTATCCATGTGCATGTTAATCGGGCGATTTTCACCTTTTAGAGCTTTAACAGAGCGATCAGAATTTAGCCCCAGGATTAATATATCGCCATAACTTTTGGCAGTTTCTAAGTAGCGTACATGCCCTGTATGTAATATATCAAAACAACCATTGGTAAAAATAATCTTTTTACCTCTAGCTTTTAACTCTTCACTTAGTGTGGAAATCTCGTCTAAAGATTTAATATGCTCGTCACTAGTGGATTTATTTAGACTTGATTCGTACTCAATAATCTCGTTTAAAGTGGCTGTAGCAGAGCCGATCTTACCTACAACAACACCGGCAGCGAGATTGGAAAATTTAACAGCCTCGTCAATATCAACGTTGCAAGCTAGGGCAAAGCCCAGCGAGGCGAGCACGGTATCGCCCGCACCTGTGACATCAAACACTTCTCTAGCCACGGTAGGGTGGGTGCGAATATCGTTATCATAAATTGCCACACCATCTTCACTAAGGGTGATTAGCGAAATATCTAGATCACATTCATCTTTTAATTGGGTAATTGCCCGGGTTAGACTTGAGTCATCAGAAATATTAATATTAGTTGCTTCGCTGGCTTCTTTTTTGTTTGGTGTGAGTAGGTAGGCGCCTTTATATTTTGAATAATCCAAACCTTTTGGGTCGATTAATACTTTTTTGCCATTTTCATTAGCTAGTGTGATTATGGCTTGTGTCAGTTCAAATGTTAGTACACCTTTACCATAATCTGACAACAAGACGCTGTCATAGTTATTAATAATGCTTTTAAAAGACGCTAAAATCTGTTTTTGTGATTCATTGCTAATTTCGTCAGTACTTTCGCGATCGTAGCGTACCACTTGCTGTTGTGCGGCAATAATTCGGCTTTTCTTGCTGGTAATCCGGTCTTTTTGAGTAATTAAATATTGCGTGTTGACTTGAATATCAGTAAGCAGTGCTTTAAGCTCATCTGAAATTTCACAACCACCAACAACACTAATCACATCAACTTGTGCACCCAATGCACAAAGATTGTTAATGACATTTCCAGCACCACCAAGAACTGCACTTTCACTTTTAACATTGACAACCTGTACAGGCGCTTCAGGTGAAATACGTTCGCATGAGCCCCATAAATAGTGGTCAATCATTAGGTCGCCAATGACTAATAATTTTGGCGACTTTCCTTGCAGATTAATCATGAAATATCCGTTCCATGTAAACGTTTAATATCAGAAATATAAGCTTTAATACCAGCCTCTAGAGAGACCACCGGCTCAAAGCCTAAGTTAGTTTGTGAGGTGCTAATATCAGCTTGGGTATGCATTTGATAGCCATCGTAAGGATTTTTAATGTAATTAATGCCCAAACCTGTGCCAAGCTCAGTTTGTAAAATATCAGCAATATCTTGAAAGCTTCTAGGCGTGCTAGTGCCAACATTATAAGTGCCGTTTTGTTTAGGGTTGCAGGCCTTGATATTGGCTTGAACCACATCTTCAATATTGATAAAATCACGCAGAATTTGATCTGAACCTTCAAATAGAGTGGGTGCTTTGCCGTCTAAAATTTGGTGCCCTAGTTGAATTACCATTGAGGAGGTTTTTGCCTTGTAGTATTCGCGTGGACCATAAACATTAAAGAACTTCAGGCCAACAATCGTCATATTAGGGTTTTCACGACTATAGCGATCAGCAATTTGATCCATCATATACTTACTAAATCCATAAGGATTTTCAGGATTTTCCGTGCCTACAGTTTGCGGCGAAGGTAGGCTGCCATAAGTGGCCGCAGAGCTGGCATACACCATGACTGCGTCGTCACCTTTAGCCTTGTTAAGCAAGTCATAAAACGAATTAACGTTAGTTTGCATGACAATTTCTTGATCGTATACACGCGTGTCAGAAATCGCTGCTTGATGAAACATGTAGTCAAATTTATAATCATCTAGTAACGCTAAGTCAGCTTTATTGTTAATATTGCCACAAACAACATCACCGGTAAAGCCAATGAGGTTTTTGTAATGACCAAAGCTTTGTAAGTTGCCATTAGCAAAAGTAGCCTCACTTCT
>ENA-UZWZ01002737-UZWZ01002737.1-metagenome-genome-assembly--contig:-Day-4-25m-contig-2737_pt1 | contig 17556 bp, 16 predicted proteins | sample MGYA00260346_ERZ794906 | MGnify/ENA metagenome assembly ERZ794906 | reverse complement strand
AATGCTTTTTTTCCAGATAAAATTAATGATTCTCTTGAAAGGTCATAGGTTGAGTAAAATCCCCATGAAGATCCAACTAATGCTCTTATTCCTAGACCAATTTTTTCAGACTCGTTAAAATTTTCGACCTCTCCATTCTTTGCAGCAATACTTCTAGACTTGGAAACAAGTATCCTTGCGTCTGAATATTTAGCTCCTGAACTTATTGCTGACTCAATTGCAATATTAAGTAAATCAAACATGTCTATAGATTAACAATTGTTTATGAAAGTTAGAAATTTTTTGTTTAAATTAAACTAAGTCTTGTTCTCTGATTCCAAACGATGGGTGTCTAAGTCGACAAAGAGCAAGTTTTTCTAACTGCCTAATTCTTTCTCGAGTTAAATCGAATTCCTCACCAATTTCTTCTAGAGTTCTTGGCACACCATCATAAAATCCATATCTCAATGCTAAAATTCTTCCTTCTCTCTCGGGAAGTCTGCTGATACTATCTCTCAAGCTTTCAGCAACATCTAAGTCCTGAACAATTAGTGATGGGTCGCTAGCATCTTCATCTTGAATAAAATCTCCTAATTGTGCTCCATCTTCACCAACTGGTTGCTCAAGTGACACTGTATCAGCTACACTCAGTGCTAATTCCACCTTGTCAACACCAACCCCAGCCTCTTTAGCAATTTCTTGAGGTTTAGGATCTCTACCCAATTCAGCTTTTAATTGTGCTTGGGCAGCCCTAACGGCAGCCATGGTGTCATGAAGATGAACTGGAATTCTGACTGTTCTAGATTTGTCTGCAATGGCTCTTGTTATAGCCTGCCTAATCCACCAAGTTGCGTATGTGGAAAACTTAAACCCTTTTCTCCAATCGAATTTTTCAACAGCTCTTATTAAACCTAAGTTTCCTTCTTGAATAAGATCAAGGAAATCAATACCTGAAGTGTTTGCGTATCTTCTAGCATTTGCAACTACAAGACGAAGGTTGGCAGTTAAAAAAGCATCTTTGGCTTCAGCACCTTTTTTTCTATCTCTTTTTAGCCTAATTTCACCTTTTTTATCTTTAAATTGCTTTTTTTCAAGTTTGATGGAAGCTTTCTCTCCAGATTCTATTTTTTGAGCAAGCTCTACTTCTTGTTCTGCAGTCAATAAGTCAAAATTACCAATTGCAGTGAGATATTGACTAACAAGGTCTGTTGTTAATTTGCCTTTGTCGTCCGCAAGTTTTTTAACAAGAGATTTTGCTTTTTCTTTTGCTGCTGCTTCTTGTTCAGGTGTTAAGCTTTCTTCATCAACAGCTGCTTGATCTTCCATTTTGGAAGTTTTTGGCTTTGCCGGTATTGTTTTAGTTACCATCAGTAATTTGACCTTTAATTATCATTTCTAGTTACAGAAATGTAAGGATAAACATATTTTTGAAATAAACCTAATCGATAGTGGAATTATTTGTAGTTTGCAGTTTTTGAGGATTTTTTTCCATACTTTTATATATATATGTAATCCAAAGTAAATCAGCTGTTAACAAATGTACGATACTTAGGAAAATATTGATATTTATTAGAACATTAAGAATTCCTAGACTTACACCTAGGGTAACTAAGACTTTAATCCACCAAGCATTCAAATTGTAGGTGTCCTCTAATCTTCTTGATTCATTAAATAGCACAATAGAAAGAATGGTGGATGCAAGAGGATGTAGAGCCCTCAGTCTTGTAAGCAGAGCCGAAGTACTATCAAAATCATCCATTAAACCACTAACAAATGATTCACTTGGAAAAAGTACATCTGCTAGTGCTGCTATTGATCCAGTTGCCCCAGCTAAAACAAATAGTAATGTAACAATTTTAAAATTCCTATCAATAGTGTTGCTAACCTGAATTTCAGGATTTTTTGATAATTTATAAATTACTGTGTACATTGCTAATAATCCAAAAGTGTTTACTAAGTGAAGGGGAACTGCAGCAACTCTTGGTGCTGAACTATTCATCCCTACCCATTCATATAAAACTATTACTGCTCCTATTAATGCCTCGAAAACAACAAAGAAGGTTAAGTAGTTAATTACTCTTTTTTGTACTTTGTTTACTGTTGAACCAAAGGACTTCAAGAAAATAGCTAACGTCACAATAAGTAGAAGACCACTAATTGTTCTGTGTGAAAACTCAATTTGTTCAGAAACAGAATTAAGAGAAGGTATTATCTGTCCATTGCAACTTGGCCAAGATGATCCGCACCCGTTACCTGAACCAGTAGCTCTTACCACTGCTCCAGCAACTATAGATAGAATGGAAAGGGCTAGCCCTGCCCTGGTCAGAGTAAATAAACTCACAATAAGTTATCGATGATAGTTTTTAGAGAGTCAAGAAATAAACCAAATCCTCTAGTGATTAATACTGTCATAACAATAAGACTGATAAGTGTTTTTGAATTTCTAGTGAAATAAAAACTAAGTTGTTTTGAATCTCCAATATATGGTTTTTCATCTAAGGCTGTTTCGAAGACTTCTTTTTGTGAGGCTGCTCTATAGTCATCAAAATCTTGGGTGTCTTCAATATTTTCGTATGTAAATAATTCAGGTTGAGGACGGTCTTTTATCTCTTCTTTTTCAGATTTAAATCTATTGAAAATACCCGATTTTAATTCAACTTTTTTATCTCGATCAACAGTAAACAATGAATCCTCAACGCCCGTTGAGTTTACTATATCTTGATCGTGACTTGCCAAATGTTCAAGGGTATCCATGACCTCTTTTCCTAACAAACCCTCTAAAGCAATGATAACTTTTTTATCAGTTGGGAAACTTGTTCCTGCGTCCCACTTTTTAACCTCTTTTAAGTTTGCACCAGTAAAAGAAGCGATTTGTTTATTAGACAAGCCTCTTTCTTTTTTTAGTTTCATAAATAAAGATGAAAAATTTTTCATATAAGATAATTCTATTCAATATAAAATTTTTTATACAATTAGTCTTAATAATGGAGGTGAATGAGCGCCTGGTGGGCTCCCCGGTCTTCAAAACCGGTGAAAGGTATAAAAGTCTTTGGCGGGTTCGATTCCCGTCCACCTCCGCCAACATAAGGAAAATATTTGTTTAATATAAAAAAATCTTGGATACTCTTAAATAATTGAATCAAAGAAATAATAATCCGAATCAAACCGACAGACGGTTACTAACAGTATCTGAAAAAGATATATTTGTAACGGTTCAGAAAGCTTTGCTTGTTGGCATAATCTTAAAGAATCAAACTAGAGCAGACCGTGAGGAATCTTTAAAAGAACTAACAAGTCTTGTGAAAACTGCAGGGTCAAATCCAACTATTATCCAAACAAAAAGAATAGATCGTATTGATCCAAAAACTTTTATTGGGAAAGGGTCTATTAATGAATTGGAAGATCTTTCAAAAGCTAATGATATTGATGTAGTTGTTTTCGATTGTGAACTAAGCCCCAACCAACAAAAAGAACTCAGAGCAATCTTTCAATGTGATGTGGTTGATAGAACTGGCTTAATTCTTGATATATTTGCTTTACATGCCCAGTCGAAAGAAGCAAACCTTCAAGTCGAACTAGCTATGTCTGTATATTTAAAGCCAAGACTTGCAGGATTGGGCAAAACTTTAAATCAGCAAGGTGGTGGAATTGGCACGAGAGGGCCGGGAGAAGCAAAACTTGAAACGGACAGTAGGTTGATTGACAACAGAATTAATAAACTCCGCAAAGAACTAAAAAAAATCGAAAAACAAAGACTTCTTCAAGCTAGCTCTAGAGAAAAAAATAACACCCCTTTAGTCTCGATTGTAGGCTACACCAATGCAGGGAAGTCTACTCTCTTGAAATCACTAACAAATTCTGAGGCCTACACTGCAGATGAACTTTTTGCGACTGTAGATTCTTTACAAAGAGAACTTTCAATAAAAGATATTCAAGAACCATTGATACTTTCAGATACAGTCGGTTTTATTCAAAATCTACCAACAACACTCATAGAGTCATTTAAATCTACCCTGCTTGTTGCAACTAGTGCAGATTTGCTAATCCATGTAGTAGATGCTGCAACAGCGATTCCTCAAATGCATATTGGAACTGTTAGGGAAATTCTTGAACAAATTAATGTTTCCGCTAATGAGATTATGGTGTTTAATAAAATAGACAGGCTAGATAGGGCAACACTCAATGACTTGACAGAAAGATATCCTCAAGCATTATTCATATCATCCCTCAAGAACACCGGAATTGAAGAACTTTTAGAGAAAATATCTATGGAAATTTATGGAGATGTTAAACAAGACTCTTTTTTAGTAGAGCCTTCAAATCTAGAAAAGGTAAATAGATTTGGTGAAATTATAGAAGTAACAAATAGTTCTGATTTACTATTATTAGAAATAAAAATGAGAAGTAAATTAATAGAAAAATTGATTAATTTAAAAATAATGAAAGATTTTAAAGATGTTGAATGAAATTGGTCTAATTGGATTAGGTGTAATGGGTAAAAATATAGCCCTCAATATTGCTGAAAAGGGTACAACCGTCAAAGCATTCAATAATTCTTCTGAAAAAATTAATGTAGTAGGTCAGGAATTTGAGAATAACTTTTTTGGATACACATCATTAGAGGAGTTGATATCAAATTTAGATAGACCACGTAATATTTTATTAATGATCCCATCAGGAGAACCAACCAAGGCCATAATAAATCAACTTGCTGATTTACTCGACGATGGAGATGTGATAATTGATGGTGGTAATTCGTTCTATGAAGAAAGTGTAACTCACGGAAATCTCCTCGAAAAAAAATCAATTAATTTTGTTGGTATGGGTGTTTCAGGTGGGGAAGAAGGAGCCAGACACGGACCAGCAATCATGGTGGGCTTTCATGATACTCCCAATGATGGTCTGGTTGCATTATTGTCTGCAATTTCGGCAAAAGCACCTCATGATTGTGTTGGTTTTTATCAAGGTTTCGGTTCAGGTCATTTTGTAAAAATGGTCCACAATGGTATTGAATATGCGGAAATGCAATTAATCGCTGAAACTTACCATATATTGAAAAATGCCAATTATAGCAATAATGAAATTGCAGAATTTTTCGACTCCTTGAAGCAAGTAAACCAATCTTCTTACCTAATTGAAATTACATCCAATATCTTGAGAAAGAGAGATGGAGAAGACTTTACTTTAGATTTGATAAGACCTTTTGCAAATAATAAAGGTACAGGAAGGCTAACAATTGAGACCTCATTCCAATTAGGGATATCAGCACCATCAATCTATGCAGCATATGATGCAAGAGTGCAAAGCAATGCTGGTAGTAGTTGGAAAGAAAATGTAATTACTAAATCAAATTCTGAAACAATATCTTTAGCTGATGTAGTGCCTGATGAATCCTACATTGGTCAATCTTTATACTTTGGAAGGGTTTCTGCAATGATACAGGGGCTCAATATAATTCAGAAATACAATGACATCAACAACTTATCGGTTAACTTTGGAGATATTTTTAAAAACTGGAGCGGGGGTTGCATTATAAGATCTCAAATGCTTGAAGAGTTGTCAGCAATTAATGAGAATTCTGAAGACTTTTTGAACTCTCAACATTTACATGCATTACTAAAACAAAATCTATCTCCTATTAGAAAATTAGTTAGTTCTTCACTTGCGAAAGATATTTCAATACCAGTTTTTTCAGCAAGCTTAAATTGGTATCTTAATTTAAGCTCAGAAAATAATCCCTCAAATCTGATCCAGGCACAGAGGGACTATTTTGGGAGCCATACCGTACAACTAATAAGTTCTGAAGAATACGTACATATTGATTGGAGAGAAGATGAATAAAGCGATATTACCAAAAGTAGCTAGACCTTTGCGTTACGAGGTAAAACTTGACATTGATTTGGCTAAATTTAGATACAGCGGTTACCAAACTGTTGAATTAGAGATAATAAAAGAAACATCCTCTTTTGAAGTAAATGCTATTGGCATTGAATTAACAACTGCTTATTTACTGGATTCAAATAAATCTAAAATTGATCTTGAGTTTGCATATTTGGAAGATCTAGAAAGGATATCTTTTAGCACTAGTAACAATCTTGCTGAAGGTACTTACTGGTTAGAACTTGAATTTGAATCAACAATAACTAATGATTTAAAAGGATTTTATAAGAGCCAATTTCTAGATTTAAATAATAATGAAAAATGGCTAGCAACAACTCAATTTGAACCAACTTCAGCAAGAAATGCTTTTCCTTGTTGGGATGAACCTGAATATAAAGCTGTATTTTCAATTACATTAATTTCAGACAAAAAATATTTAAGAGTGTCTAACGAAAAAGTTCTTGAAGAAAATTCTCTAAGTAATGGAAGGGTTGAAACTGTATTTGTGGATTCAATGATAATGTCAACTTATCTTGTCGCTTTTGTGATCGGAGAACTAGAAGTTACCGAAATAGGGATGGTTGGTAATACACAAATAAGAATCATTCATAGGCCAGGATTTTCTCATCAAACAAATTTTGCAGGAAATGCAGGAATGAAAATTTTGGAGTTTTTCGAAGATTATTACCAAATTCCATACCCAGGTTCAAAACTTGACCTCATTGCTATACCTGATTTTGCAATGGGAGCAATGGAAAATGTGGGAGCAGTAACATTTAGAGAGAGTTTACTTTTAATTGACGAATCTAAAGCAACCCGACAAGAGCTTTCTAGGTCTGTAAGCGTTATTGCTCATGAACTTGCACATATGTGGTTTGGAGATTTAGTAACAATGAAGTGGTGGGATGGTATATGGTTAAATGAAGCTTTTGCAAGTTTGATGGAGGCTATTGCTGCAAATGGAACTTATCCTGAGTTTGAACAGTGGAGTGAAATGAATCTTTCCCGAAGTGCCGGCTTGGCCGTTGACTCACTAAAAAATTCCAGACCTGTGGAATTTGAAGTGGAAACCCCAGAGCAAGCTGAGGAAATGTTCGATGTTCTAACTTATGAAAAAGGCTCAACTGTTCTGCGAATGTTTGAGATGTTTGTGGGCGAAAAGGTTTTTCAGTCCGGTGTTCAGGAGTATTTAAATAAATATAAATTTAAAAATACTCATTCATCTGATTTATGGGACTGCTTAACTGATGAAAGCAAAGTGCCTTTAAATAAGATGCTTCCAACCTGGATTAAACAACCTGGATTTCCAATTATTGAAGTAAAAAAAGTTGGAGAAAAGTTTATTCTCACGCAATCTAAATTTTTAATTGATGGCACAACTGACGATTCTCTCTGGGAAATACCAATCAATGTTAGATTTTTAGATTCTGGAAAAACTAAGACTGCGGTTCAAAATCTAAAAACTTTAGAGCTGGAATCTTTAGGTGAAATACCCTTTATTAATAATGGCGGTTGGGCTTTTTATCATGTTGTTTATGATCCTGAAATATTTGAACTGATAAAAGAAAACTTTAATGAATTAAATTCATTAGAGAAATATAGATTACTTGAAGACACTTGGAAATCTGTAACCATCGGTAAATTCTCCATTAATGATTTTCTTGATTTTTTACCCTTATATAAATCTGAAAGTGATCCTAATATATGGTCCTATATTTCTGGAATAATATCGTCCTTGTCAAAAATACTACCTGCCGAAAAAAATGATTCATTTGTTAAATATTTCAACAAGTTCATAGAAGTAGCAAAAAATGATTTGGGCAGAGAAATTAGTAAATCTGATTCTATGGAGGTAAAAGAACTTCGTGCAATTGTTAATAAATTAATTGGTTCAATTGAAAATGAGAAATCTTTTATAAATTATTACAGTGAGAAATTTAAAAATGGTTCTATTGACTCAATTGAAGACGGAAGTTTGTTCAACACAACTTTATACTTGTCAGCTCTCGACCCAGAAATAAAAATAGAACAATTCCTAGAAAAATTCTTAAATGCTGGTTCCCCTCAAATCGAAGGAAGGTACAGAGCAATACTTGGAGCGGTCCGTGATCCTAATTCAGGAAAAGTGATTGTTGAATCTATGTTAAATGGAACTATAAGGGGTGCTGATTGTCCTTATATCTTAGCTTCGATGATTACGAATAAGGTAAATGGTAAGGATTCCTGGAGTGTAATTAAAGATAACTATAAGGACTTACTCTCTGTAATGCCAGAGTGGACAGCATCTAGAATCCTATCTGGTCTTGACTCAATCTATGATCAAAAGTTGGGAGATGATATTAAATCTTTCATTTTAAAAAACCCTTTACCTTCAGCAGAAAAAGTTATGGCGCAAAAATTAGAGAAGCTTGAAGCTAATATGGAACTTGTAACACATATAAATAATTCTCTGGATGACTATATCCTGGAAAATTAACAAATAAAAAGGAGTTAATAAATGAAACCTAGAATTGCCGTTTTTTTGCAACCTCAACATGCTGAATATGATCAAATTAGGCAGGCAGCGATTGAAGCTGAGGAAATAGGTGCTGATGCTATCTACAACTGGGATCATTTCTACCCCCTTTATAAAGAGGACGGCACTCAGTGGAACGAGGGAGAGAGAAGAGAAGGTAAGCATTTTGAATGTTGGACAATGCTTTCAAGTTGGGGGGAAGTCACCAACAGGGTAGACATTGGTCCTTTAGTCACATGCAACTCTTACAGAAATCCCGAACTATTAGCTGATATGGCCAGAACTGTAGACCATATTTCAAACGGACGAGCGATACTTGGAATAGGTTCCGGCTGGTTTGAGCAAGATTATGATGAGTATGGTTATGAATTTGGAACTCCAATCTCAAGACTTCATGCACTAGAAAAGTCCCTTGAAAGAATTGTAAAAAGAATGAAAGAACTCAATCCACAACCTGTAAGAAAAATTCCAATTCTTATTGGCGGTGGTGGAGAAAAAGTAACTCTGAGAATTACCGCTCAGTATGCTGATATATGGCATGGTTTTGCTACTAAAACAGAGGAAAGATCTGGTATAGAAACTGTCGCACACAAAAATAATGTATTGAACAACTGGTGTAAAGAAATTGGCAGAGATCCTAAGGAAATTAAAAGATCCATTGGGATTGATATAAAAAGAATTGATTTGGCAGATGAACTTATAGAAGCAGGTGCAACTGAAATAACTCTCGCAGTAAATGGTCCAGGATATGACATGACAGATGTTAAAGAATGGATAGCCTGGAGAGATTCAAAAAATTAATAGATAATGGACATTTTAATTATCCTTTTAGGTCTTATGGTCGGCTTTATCCTTTTAGTTAAAGGAGCTGATGTAATGGTAAATTCTGCAGTTCAGATTGCTGTAAAACTAAAGATTCCACCATCAATAATTGGTGCAACTTTTATCGGGTTTGGAACTTCTGCGCCAGAGCTATTTGCTAGCACAGGAGCTGCTTTGAATGGAAACTTATCACTTGGTATAGGAAACATAATTGGCTCAAATATTGCAAACTCCTTATTAGTTGTTGCTGTTCTGTATTTATTCATTGATACGTCATATAACAAAAAAATAGAACTAAACCCTACATCACCTCTATGGATGATGGTTGTCACAACAGTTTTTGTCTCAAGCTACATTTTGATTGGTGAATTTCCATTTATATTAGCCATCACACTTCTGTTACTTGTAATTGCTATCACTTACAAACTAGTGAATGAGGAAGCAATTGATGATGATGAGTATCTAGAAGATAAAGTTACTAACGTATGGCCCAAAGCAATACTGTCACTAGCAGCAACAATTTATGGAAGTTCCCTAGTTGTAGATAAGGCGATTGAACTTGCAGAATTGTTTAATATTTCATCATTGATTATTGGAGTTACAATAGTTGCTCTAGGGACCAGCCTTCCAGAAGTAGCCGGTACTATTGCAGCTGCGAGACTAAAAAAACCAGATATAGTTTTTGGAAATATTTTTGGATCCAATCTTTTTAATATAGGCCTTGTTGGAGGAGCCTCTATTGCTATTCAGCCTGGAGGTATTGAGTCAGATGTTACGATTCAAATGTTTATGATGTATTTTGTATCACTGGTTGTGATCATTGTTTCTAGAAGTACTGTAAAAAGGAGTCCCCTTGTTGGTTACTCACTGCTCGGGGCTTACTCTTTGTTTATATTTAGTTTGTTTTAATTTTTTTAAACCTGAGAAATACGATCAACCCTATGGCTGCAAGTATGGCTCCACCAATTTGATTCCAGGTAAAAATACCTACAGTTGAATCACCCATCCCAAATCTTAAAGTGTCTAGTAACATTCTCTGTGTTCCGTACCAAATTGCCCAAAGACCAATCCAGGATCCACTCCCCAAATTCAAGTTTTTTTGTAAGTATCTAAATATAAAAAAGAATAATGTCGCAAGAATAAGATCATACATAGCAACATGGTGGAATGTCCCACATGTCACTTCTGGTGCGATGCATTCAAGTGCATTGTGCTGAGGGGCTACATCATATCCAGGTTTTATTTCATATCCAAACATAAACTCAGTTGCTCTTCCTAAATGTTCGACGATGGCTAAGTCACCAATTCTTCCAATCGCTATACCCATAATCAGACCTGGTGCAGCATAATCACTATAAGTATTAAAATTCGCTTTACCAACGAACACAATTCTAAGATAAGCTGCAATTATTCCTCCAGACATACCACCCATTATTGAGTAACTTCCAGCCACTGAAAATACATCATCAATACCATATCCTGGATCTCCAATATGTGCAGGAATAGTGAAAAATCTTGCCCCGATAATTGCCCCAAAAATTGCCCAAGTAAAAGCATCAGAAAAAAGTTGGTCATCTTGACCATCTTTTTCACACAACTTAATTGCGTAGGTAGACCCAAAATAAAAACCAATTGCAGCAAATACCCCATGAAGTGAAAAAGCAACAGGTCCTATTTGTGTAATTGGAATTGGTGGATACGTTATTGAAAATAGTATTTCATTCATGTAGCAACACCCCTTAAAGTCCATAAAATATCAGCTACTATTCCTAGAAATATAACAGCTAGGTAAGTATTTGAAAAGACAAAGTATTTTATAGGTTGTATCTTTTTGTTATACAAATTATAAGACTTAAACATTAAGTTTGTTCCAAACGTAATGGCTATCAGTAAGTACACAATTCCGAGTTGTAGTATTGGAGCAGCAGCCAAAGATATCAACACTGTGGCACAAGAGTATATTGCTATATATATGGTTGATCTTTCATAAGTTTCCTGAGTCGGAAGCATTGGGAAATCTGCTTGTTCATAATCAGACTTATTTTCGATGGATAGTGCCCAAAAATGAGCTGGTGTCCACATGAAAACCAACAAAAAGAGTAGCCATGCACCAATATCTAATGTGCTTCCAGTTGCTGTCCAGCCAATCAAAACAGGCGCAGCACCTGCAGCTCCACCAATTACAATATTTTGGTTTGTTCTTGGCTTAAGAATTAAAGTATATATGAAGATATAAAACTGGTTAGCAATGAGGCCTATATAAGCTGCAGTTGGGGTTGTTAAGAAATAGAGAATTGTAAATCCGATTAATCCCGTAGCAACTGAATAAAAAATCCCTGTTGTTTTTGTAAGGTCTCCTGTAACAAGAGGTCTATCTGAAGTTCGTTCCATTAACTTATCTCTTTCAATTTCAAATACTTGATTCATAACATTGGCACTTACTGCTAATAAAGTTCCCCCAAATAAAGTGGCTATCACTAGATCTAGAGGAGGCATTGAGTAAAGTGAAACAATCATGCTAGGAACGGTTGTGACAAGAAGTAGTTCGACCACTCGTAATTTTGAGAGTTTTACAAATTTTTTTACCAAAGAAATTTTATTTGATAACATTAACTCATACTACTTATGATTACACTATATATAGTTTGAACGCTATCCTAAAGGGTTGTTTGTGAAGAAATTATTTAAAGATAAAAAAATTTATTTGTTGAGTTTTATTTTTCTATCATCATGTATAGAAAATGCTCCACTTGACTCATTAAGTCCCGCGGGTCCATACGCAAGAAGCATTGATGAACTATTCTGGCTAACTTTTTGGATAGCCGTTGGCGTTTTTGTGATAGTTCAAGGTGCCTTACTTTTTTCAGTTTTTTACTTCAAAGAAAGAAAAGACAGTCCTGAGCCGAAACAAGTTCACGGAAACAATTTCTTGGAGATTCTTTGGACAATTATTCCAGTTTTAATTCTTGCGGCAATCGCTGTTCCAACTGTTCGAACGATTTTTGATCTTGCGAGAGAGCCTGAAGACGCACTCAAAATCGAAGTGATTGGACATCAATGGTGGTTTGAATATAAATATCCAGATTTTGGAATAACTACAGCCAATGTACTTGTTATACCTGAAGATCAACCAGTGAGGCTCGAAATGTGGTCGAATGATGTTTTGCACAACTACTGGGTTCCAAAATTAAACGGAAAACGCTACCTTGTTCCAGGACAAACAACTTACCTTAACCTTCAAGCTGACTCTCCAGATGAGTTTTGGGCTCAATGTGGTGAATACTGTGGCTTAAGTCATTCAAAAATGAGGGCTAGAGTAATTTCCATGACAGAAGCTGATTTTGCATCCTGGGTAGCTAATGAACAGTCTTATGCTGAAAAAGAATTACCAGAAGCCTCTTTAGCTGCAGAAGGACAACTTGTTTACTTGAACGCAGGTTGTACACAATGCCATGTAATAGATGGTGTTTGGGATGTCCAGGGCGATCGTATTGCTCCTAATTTAACTCACTTTGCTAACAGAAGTGTGTTCGCTGGAGCAGCCTTAAAAAATAATGCCGAGAATCTAACAAAATGGCTTGCAAATCCTGCTGAAATAAAACCCGGTACCTTCATGCCTAATCTAGAATTAACTGAGAAAGAAATAAATGCATTAATTGCTTATTTAGGAACACTTAAATGACAAAAATTATAGAGCCAAAAAAACAATCTAACATTTTTAAAAGACCCTCTTCTGAAACAGGAATTTGGAGCTGGATAACTACTGTTGACCATAAACGGATTGGAATAATGTATGGCTATGCGGCTTTTTTCTTTTTACTTGTAGGAGGCCTGGAAGCTCTTTTGCTCCGAATCCAACTTGCATCACCAGACAACAACTTTTTAAGTGCTGCAGAATACAATGCCATGTTTACTATGCACGGAACAACCATGGTCTTCCTGGCAATTATGCCAATCAGTGCTGCTTTCTTTAATTATCTTTTACCTCTTCAGATTGGTGCAAGAGATGTTGCCTTCCCTAGGTTGAATGCTCTTTCATTCTGGATTTTTATGTTTGGTGGATTTTTCTTATATTCCACTTTCTTATTTGGAACTGCCGGAGCACCACAAGGTGGCTACCTTGCAGAGGAAGTAAGTAGATTAGGTTCGGCTCCCAATGGCGGTTGGTTTGGATATCAACCTAATGCAGGATTTAAATATTCACCGGGTACCGCAATGGACTACTGGGCTATTGGTTTACAAATTCTTGGTATAGCTTCATTAGTTTCAGCTTTTAACTTTATAACAACAATTCTCAATATGCGAACAAAAGGCATGCGCTTAATGAGAATGCCAGTGTTTACATGGATGACTTTTGCTGTTTCATTTTTGCTAGCATTTTCACTTCCAATAATCGCAATAGCATTATTTTATGTAACATTCGATAGGCAATTTGGAACTACGTTCTTTTTAACTGAAGGTGGTGGTGACCCAATATTATGGCAGCATCTATTTTGGTTATTTGGACATCCAGAAGTATACATTTTAATACTTCCTGCTTTTGGAATTGTTTCGGAAGTTTTGCCGACATTTTCAAGAAAACCACTTTTCGGTTACCCAGCAATAGTCTTTGCTGGTTTTGGTATTGCATTTATAGGATTTGGTGTTTGGGCACACCACATGTTCGCTTCAGCAATAAGTCCTGTTGCTCAAGCAGGTTTTGGACTGTCTACTATGGTTATTGCAGTTCCTACGGGTGTAAAAATATTTAACTGGCTAGGAACAATCTGGGGAGGAAAACTAAGCTTAAAAACACCTATGTTGTTTTCTTTAGGATTTATTGGAATGTTTGTCATAGGCGGTTTAAGTGGAGTCACACATTCAATTGTTCCAGCAGATACACAACAAACAGATACTTATTATGTAGTTGCTCATTTCCACTATGTTCTCTTTGGTGGAGCAATGTTTGGTATTTTTTCAGGTCTATATTATTGGTTTCCAAAAGTATGGGGGAAAATGTATAACGAGACCCTAGGAAAAATACATTTCTGGCTAATGATAATTGGCTTTAACCTTACCTTTGGTCCAATGCACTGGCTGGGTTTACAAGGTCAAGTCAGAAGAACTTGGGTCTATGCTGAAGAAACTAATCTAGGTTTTTGGAATTTAATAGTCTCAATAGGTGCTTTCATAATCGCTCTGTCAATTCTAGTATTTATGGCTAACTGGATGTATTCCAAAAGAAAAGGCCCAGATGCTGGCTTTGATCCATGGGATGCAAGAACTATTGAATGGAGTATTCCTTCACCAACACCAGTATGGAACTTCTCTAAAGCCCCAGAAGTAAAATCACTTGATGATTTTTGGCACATGAAATATGACGAAGATGAAGAAGGTAGACCGGTAAGAAAAGAGAATGCTGGTGAGTTGTTGCTTGAACTTGAAGAAGATGGATTAAACCCCAAAGAAGATATTGCCCTACCAAACCCATCTTATTTCCCAATAATATTAGCCGCGGGTCTCCCATTTTTAGGATATGCTGTGATTTATAAATTACTACCTTTAGCAATCATAGGAGTCTTGTTAATCCTGATTGGAAGTTTTGGGTGGGGAACTGAGCCTTTAGAAGAAGAATTTATGGAAGATTTGGAAAATGAGTGACTCTCACTCTTACCCACACGAACCTACTGGAGTTGAAACCAGAAAACTAGGGATGTGGATATTTTTATCTACTGAAATACTGTTTTTTGGAACACTAATAACAACATTTTTAATCTTCAAAGGAAGAGATTTTCCCGGGATCAAACTCTCAGATGTTTATGACATTCCATTTACATCTGTCAGTTCATTTGTTTTGTTAATGAGCTCACTAACCATGGTGCTTGCTCACAATGCCTTGGAAAGTAATGACCAAGAGAAAACAAGAGTATGGTTATTGGCTACCGCTATGTTGGGAGCCGTGTTTCTTGCTGGTCAAATTTATGAGTTTACGGAGTTCTATCACAAAGGTTTCGAACTTTCCTCAAATATCTTCAGTTCGACTTTTTATGTTTTGACAGGATTTCATGGTTTACATGTATTTATCGGTGTTGTCCTCCTGCTTGCTCTATGGAGCATTGGTCAAAGGCAAAAAGGTCTCTCTTTGGATGGCGGGATGAACTTAGAGTTTGTTGCTTTATACTGGCATTTTGTTGACATAGTCTGGATAGTTCTTTTTACAGTGGTTTATTTAATATAATGTCTGTTGATCACAAACCACACCCAAAGCCAACTCAATATGTTCAAATTGCTCTTGTTTTAGGCGTACTTACAGCTATTGAAGTAGCTCTCTACTATACAGAAGATATTGTAGGAGTTTTTACTGATCCGTTATTAATAATATTAGCTGTTGGTAAATTTGTTATTGTTGTTGGTTGGTTTATGCACCTTCGATTCGAAAATTCACTAATTAATAAATTCTTTACCGGCGGTATGATTTTAGCGCTCATCTTATTCGCAATTGTGATGTTTGAAAGAGCAGCAGCAAACTTTATTTAATGGAAAATCTAGTCTGGCACCCACATTACGATGTTTGGGCACTAATTATTTCACTTATAATATTTTTTGAATATTCGACTGACAACTCTGCAATCAAGAAAAATAAAAGAAAATACTGGTATTCAGGACTATTCATTTTATGGCTCTTTACTGATTGGCCAATTCATGATATTGGTGAAAAATATTTATTTTCGGTTCACTCAGCAGAACATTTAGTTCTAGCCCTAATCGCTCCCCCTTTGCTGCTAAATGGCTTGAATAGTGCACAAAAAAAATTAATTTCAATTAAACCATTAATAGCTTTACTACAAGTAACTACAAAACCGGTTGTTGCCTTTTTTCTGTTCAATATTGTTATGGTTGGCATGCATTGGACTACCGTGATTAACCTGATGGTTACAAATACTCTTTTTCATTTTGCTATTCATGGAGTAATGCTTTTAGTTTCTCTAAATATGTGGATACCTGTTATAGGTCTTACAAAAGAAATCAAACAACTGAGTGCTCCAGGCAAGATCGCATATCTTTTTCTACAATCTTTGCTGCCAACAATTCCTGCAAGCTTTCTAGCTTTTGGAACAGAGCCACTCTATTCGGCTTATCTTGAAGTTGAAAATATTTTTAATGTTTCAGTTATAAATGACCAGACCATGGCAGGGTTAGTTCTAAAATTAGGTGGTGGTTTGATACTTTGGGTATTTATACTTATAACTTGGATGAATTGGTACAAAACTGAAAAAACCTTCGATGATGTAGTTAGAACTTCATCTAACGACTAAAATTTAATAAGAATATTATGGATGAAAAACTTGTAGAAGAAATTAGTAACACCACTGGTGTTCCACAAATGCTTGTATCTAGATCAGCTCAGGCTAGAGCTGAGGCAAATGGTGTTGATATTAATTCAATATTATCGAGTTGGTCATCTGGAACTCCAGCTACACCAGTAGCAACTGAGGTTATTGAAGAGGCACCAGTAGCAACTGAGGTTATTGAAGAATTTATTGAGCCACCTGCTGATTTATTTTCAAAAGTTTCTCGTGCTTTACAATATGGTTCACTTTTTGGAGTTATTGCAGGCTTTATACAAGCTATTGCCATTAGCACTTATCTTTATGACGGTCTAATCCTTGAATCTGAAACATTTAACCTCATAACAAGTTATAAAAAAACTACCTACATAATTGCACTAACTGTTCTCACAACATTTTTTGCAGTTTTGAACACTGTTAATGTTAAGAAATTACTTGAATCTAATTTTCTCGGTCATGGTATAAAAACAACAGATAGGGAGTCAATCTTTCAAGGCATTGGTTTGGGATTAGTTTTTGGTTCAATATCAGGATTCTTTATAACATCCTCAATTGGACAAACTATTGAGCCTATTCTTCCGGAAGATCCTACAACCTTTCTACTTCCTGTATTTGGATCCTTCTGGAGGATAATTTTAATGTCTACCCTCTTTCAGGCAGTAATTTCTATCCTGTCAATAGTGTTAGGTGTACCTAAGGGCTTAGAAGTTTTTGAAGAAGAGGAAGCGGTAATTATTCGAAACAGAATTACAGGCTCTGCAGTTATCCCTCTGGGTGCAATTTTAGTTGGTGGATTGATAGCACTCTTAATCTCACAAGTTTTTATTAATTTTCACGACTATGCACCATTATTCGCTTTGATAATTTCTGCTGCAATATTAATATTTTCTGCTCTAATGAGCGCGGGTCCAAAAATAAAGATAACCAAAAATGAAGTTCTTATTACCGCTCTCGGAATAATTACACTCACAGTAATTATTGCCTCCGTTGCTGCAAGCCAGCTTTAAATTTCATGAGCAGTAAATCTTTTAA
>ENA-UZWZ01002992-UZWZ01002992.1-metagenome-genome-assembly--contig:-Day-4-25m-contig-2992_pt1 | contig 17611 bp, 15 predicted proteins | sample MGYA00260346_ERZ794906 | MGnify/ENA metagenome assembly ERZ794906 | reverse complement strand
CGTCGTGCCCGCCCTTTTGGGTATATATCTATTTAGGAAACTAGGTGAGTCCAGTTTCATTTCAATTCATTCTTAACTAAAACTTTAAACATCTTGGAAATTACTGTTGCTTCATTGAAGCATATAAAATATTGTGATCTTATATCAAAATCTATTAGTTCTTCAGCAAAGACTAGAGGAACAGGAATAGCTTTAAGATCACCCGAATACATTAGAAAAAAAATTGAAAATGGCAATGCTGTTATTGCAATCAAAGAAAATGATTTTGCTGGGTTTTGTTATATAGAAATATGGGGGCACGGAAAATATGTTGCTCATTCAGGACTGATTGTTAATCCGTTATTCAGAGGAAAAGGGCTTGCAAAAAAAATTAAAAAATTAACATTTGAACATTCAATTTATAAATATCCAAATGCTAAGATATTTGGAATTACTACTGGGTTACCCGTTATGAAAATAAATTATCAATTAGGTTATAAGCCAGTAACATTTTCTGAGTTAACAAGCGATGAAGAATTTTGGAAAGGATGTCAAACATGTAAAAATTATGACGTTTTAAACAGAACAAATAAATCCATGTGTCTTTGCACTGGAATGCTTTATGAACCAAAAAAATAAATTATGAAAAAAATAGTACTTGCTTATAGTGGAGGATTGGACACTTCTTATTGCTTAAAAAAATTATCAATTGACAACGAAGTTCATGCAGTAAACGTCAATACTGGCGGTTATACAATTGAAGAATCTAATAAAATTAAAGAAAAAGCAATCAAATTAGGAGCTTATTCGTTTACAACTATTGATGCAGTTGATTTATTTTACAACACAATAATTAAATATCTAGTTTTTGGAAACGTATTGAGAAACAATACATATCCCCTATCGGTAAGTTCTGAAAGAACAATCCAAGCTATGGAAATAGTAAATTATGCTAAAAAAAACAAAGCAACTCATATAGCTCACGGAAGTACAGGTGCAGGAAATGATCAAGTTAGATTTGATACGATATTTCAGATACTTGCTCCAGAAATAAAAATATTATCACCAATAAGAGATTTAAAATTAACAAGAGAGGAAGAAATTGATTATTTAAACCAGCAAGGAATAAAATTATCATGGGAAAAAGCTAAATATTCAATTAATAAAGGGCTCTGGGGAACGAGTGTAGGTGGAGATGAAACTTTGACTTCAGATTTAAAATTACCAAGTTCAGCATATCCAGGAAATTTAAAAAACAAAGATTCTAAAGAAATAACTCTAACATTTAAAAATGGAGAAATAAGTGGGATAAATGGAGAAAAATATGATTCAGTCACATGTATTGAATTAATTTCAAAACAATGCGACGATTACTGTATTGGAAGAGATATTCATGTTGGTGATAGTATAATTGGAATTAAAGGAAGAGTGGGATTTCAAGCTGGTGGACCTATGTTGATAATAAAATCCCATCATCTTCTTGAAAAACACACATTAACAAAATGGCAACAGTTCCAAAAAGATCAACTTTCTAATTTCTATGGAATGCACTTACACGAGGGTCAATATTTAGATCCTGTTTTAAGAGATATTGAAAGTTTTCTTCAAAGTAGTCAAAACAATGTTAATGGAGATGTTCATGTTACATTACACCCATTCAGATTTGAATTAAATGGAATTTGTTCTAAAAATGACTTAATGAACAGAAAATTCGGAACATATGGTGAGATTAATAATAAATGGTCTGCAGATGATGCGAAAGGCTTTATAAAGATAGTTTCAAATCAAAATAAAATACATCAATATGTCAACAAAAAATAAAATTAAAGTAGGAATAGTTGGAGCATCTGGATACACAGGCGGTGAACTTTTAAGACTGTTAGTTCATCATGAGGGTGTTGAGATAGTATTTGCTTACAGTACAACGAACAATGGTAAATTAGTAAGTGATGTTTACTGTGATTTAACTAATGAAATTAATATTGAGTTTACAAACACAGTTAAAGAAAGTGATGTAATATTTTTATGTCAAGGTCATGGAAAATCGTATAATTTTTTATTAAAAAATTCAATTAATCAAAAAACTAAAATCATTGATTTAAGTCAAGATTTTAGATTAGAGAAATCTGTTACAATAGGAAACAATACAAGAAAATTCACTTATGGGTTACCTGAATTACAAAAAAATCTAATTAAAACTTCAAAAAATATAGCAAACCCGGGCTGTTTTGCCACAGCATTACAATTAGCTTTATTGCCATCGATTAATTCAAACATTATAAACGGCGAAATACATTCAAACGCAATAACTGGAAGTACTGGAGCAGGAATAATACCAACAAACACTACTCACTTCAGTTGGAGAAATAACAATGTGTCGTCTTATAAAGAATTTAATCACCAACATCTTGATGAAATTAAATATTCGTTCAATAAAAAATCTATAAATAAATACAATTTAAATTTTATACCTGTCAGAGGAAGCTTCTCTAGAGGAATTTTTTCAACAAGTTATTTTGATTGTGAATTTAAATTAAATGATATTAAAGAAATTTACAAGCAATTTTATTTCGATCATCCCTTTGTAATCATTTCTGAAAATGAAATCAATTTAAAACAAGTAATTAATACTAATAAGTGTATTCTTCATCTTTCATTTTTAAATGGAAAATTAATAATTACTTCAATCATCGATAATTTATTAAAAGGCGCTTCAGGACAAGCTATTCAAAATATGAATTTAATGTTTGGATTAAATGAAAATGAGGGTTTAAAACTAAAATCATCAATTTTTTAAATAAATTTTAAAATGAAAATAGCAATTATAGGAGCAGGAAATTTAGGAAGCAGTATCGCTGATGGGTTGTATGTTAATAATATGATTACTGAATTATACTTAACTAAAAATAATTTATCCACACTTACAAAATGGAAAAAAATCCCAAATGTTTCTGTTTCATCTAACAATGTTGAAGCTGTAATTAATTCTGATATAATTATTCTTTGTGTCCAACCTTCACAATTTAAAAATCTTTCTAATGACTTAAAAAAGTATTTAAAAGAAAAACATACTATAATATCAACTATTACTGGTTTAACCTTAGGTATACTTGAAAGTACTTTTGGAAAAAACAGAAATATTGTTAGAGCTATGCCAAATACTGCAATTTCCGTTGGAAAATCAACAACATGTTTGTGCAGCAACTCATTTGGTAATACAAAATTAAATTTAGCACAATCTATATTTAACAATCTTGGTGAAAGTTTTATTGTTAAAGAGAAAAACATGCAAGCTGCAACTGTACTTTGTGCTAGTGGAATTGCATTTTGGATGAGATTAATAAGGTCTACAGCCCAAGGAGGAGTTCAATTAGGATTTGAAAGTAATGAGTCGTTAAACATGTCAATTTCGACAGCATTAGGTGCAGTTTCTTTATTAATGAAAAATAACAGTCATCCAGAGGAAGAAATTGACAAAGTTACCACACCAAGTGGATGTACAATAAAAGGATTAATAGAAATGGAGCATCATGGATTAAGTTCGGCCTTAATTAATGGTTTAATATCATCATTCGAAAAAATAAATCAAATATCATTAAAATGAGTTTATTCAATGTTTACCCTTTGTATCAAATGACACCATCACATGCTAAGATGTGTTATGTATATGACAAAAATGGAACAAAATACTTAGATCTGTATGGTGGTCATGCAGTAATATCTATAGGACACAGTCATCCAACTTATGTTAAGGCATTAACAAATCAGTTAAACAATATTGGGTTTTATTCAAATTATATAATTAATGAATTGCAACAAAGTGTTGCTAATGAAATAAAAATTCAATCTAAGTGTAATAACTATAATCTTTTCATGACTAATAGTGGTGCAGAATCAAATGAAAATGCACTTCAAGTTGCATCATTTTACAATAAAAAATCTAGAATAATAGCATTTAAAAATTCTTTTCACGGAAGAAGTAACGCAGCATTAAGCATAACTGACAATCCCAATATTAAATCAAAGTTAAATGAAAAAATTAAAGTTAAATTTCTTGATTTTAACGATGAAAAGAATTTTAATAAAGAAATTTCTAAAGGAGATGTTAGTTCAGTAATATTTGAGTCAATTCAAGGCGTTGGAGGATTAGATGAGCCAGAAACTAAATTTGTAAAATACATATCGAAACAATGTAAAAAATATAATACTTGTCTGATTGCAGATGAAGTTCAATCTGGATTTGGAAGAACAGGAGATTTCTTTGCGTTTCAAAAGCATGGTATTCATCCTGATATAATTTGTATAGCCAAAGGAATGGGTAATGGTTTTCCTGTTGGTGGAATTTTAATTAAAGATCATATAAAATCAAAGTATGGTATGTTAGGAACAACATTTGGGGGAAACCATTTGGCTTGTACTGCAGTTTTAGCAGTACTGAAAACTATTAAAAACGAAAAATTATTACAAAATTCAAAGTCGTTAGAAAATTATTTTAGAGAAAAAATTTCATTAATTAAATCAGTAAATAAAATTAAAGGAAGAGGTCTTATGTTAGGTTTAGAATTTGATTTCGAAGCTTCTGAACTAAGAAAGAATTTAATTTTTAAACACAAAATTTTTACTGGAGGAAGTGCAAATAAGAATTTATTAAGAATTCTTCCCCCTTTGAATATTCAAAAAAAGCATATAGATAAACTTTACAATGCATTAAAAATAGAATTATCATGAAAAACTTTTTAAACTCAGACGATATAATTGATTATCAATATTTATTGAAAGAAATTAACAAACTTAAAAATGATAAGTCAGATATAAGTTATGTTGGAAAAAATAAAGTTATAGGTCTTTTATTTTTTAATCCAAGTCTTAGAACCAGATTAAGTACTCAAAAGGCAGCAATGAATCTTGGATTTAAATCTATTGTAATGAACTTTAAGGATGATGGATGGCAACTTGAATTTGATGAGAATATTATTATGTCAGGAAATAAAGCAGAGCATGTAAAAGATGCAGCTAAGGTAATATCTCAGTATTGTGATATTTTAGGAATTAGGGCATTTGCTGAACTGAAAGATAAAGAAATTGATAATAGTGATAAAATAATTAATTCTTTTGTTAAATACGCTACTATTCCCATTTTAAACTTGGAAAGTTCAATAGCACACCCTCTTCAAGCACTTGCAGATGCTGCTACGATTAATGAAAATATGAATTCCAACAGACCTAAAATAGTTTTATCATGGGCACCTCATCCGAAACCACTTCCCCATGCCGTAGCCAATTCATTTATAAAAATGTGTAAAATCAATAACTATGACTTAACTATTACTAATCCCAAAGGATATGATTTAAATAAAAAAATTACAGAGGGAATTCAAATTATAAATGATCAAGAATTAGCTTTTAAAAATGCTGATTTTATTTATGCTAAAAATTGGTCTAGTTATGAACAATATGGGAAAGTGATCTTAAATAATGACTCATGGATTATAAATGAAAACAAAATGAAATTAACTAACAATGCTTTTTTTATGCATTGTCTTCCAGTAAGAAGAAATGTGGTGGTAACAGATTCAGTATTAGACTCAAATAAATCGCTTATTATTCAGCAGGCCAATAATAGGATATATGCAACTCAAACAATAATAAAAGAATTAATTAATAATGAAAAATAAATTAACAATTATAAAAGTTGGAGGAGGAATATTAAATGAAAGAAAATTATTTGAAATTTTTTTAGAAAATTATTCAAAAATTAAGGGATTAAAATTATTAGTTCATGGTGGAGGTGTTATTGCATCTAATTATATGATCAGACTTGGGATTCCAGTCAAAATGATTAAAGGAAGAAGAATAACAGACTCAAACACATTAGATGTTGCTGTAATGACTTATGCTGGACTTATAAATAAAAATATAGTTTCAATTCTTCAAAAGTTCAATAGTAATGCTATTGGTCTTTGTGGTGCAGATGCAAATTTGATTACATCAAAAATAAGAGAGATTAAAGAAATAAATTATGGATTAGTTGGAGATATTATAAGTATAAATGATGATTTTATTAATCAATTATTAAAATTAAAAATTTCTCCAATTATTTGTTCTCTAACTCATAATGGATCTGGTCAATTACTAAACACTAATGCAGATAGTATTGCATCTGAAATTTCAATAAAACTATCTAAATATTACGATGTGACTTTAAAGTACTGTTTTGATAAACCTGGTGTTTTAATTGATAAAAATGACAATTTAAGTTTTAAAAAAACAATAAGTAAAACTGATTACAAGCATTTTACTAAAAATAAAATTATATCAGATGGAATGGTGCCTAAAATTGAAAATTGCTTTTATGCATTAGAAAATGGTGTAAATAATATTTTTATTGGAGATCACGATATAATAAAAACAACAAAAGATTGTACTAAAATAATTTTATAATGAATGAGTTAACAAAAAATGCAATTAAGCTATTAGAGGATTTAATAAAAATTGAATCTTATTCTTTCAATGAAATTAAAACAGGCAACAGAATAGAAAAATGGTTCAAATCATATGGAATTAAATTTAAAAGAAATCAAAATAACGTATATGCTTTCAATAAATTTTATGACTCTAATAAACCTACAATACTACTTAATTCTCACCATGACACAGTCAAACCTAATAAAGGATATAAAAATGATCCTTTTGATAGTAAGATAGAAAATGGTAAGCTTTACGGGCTTGGAAGTAATGATGCTGGCGGACCTTTAGTTTCACTAATTGCAGTTTTCACCTATTATTATAATAAAAAAGATTTAAAATATAATTTAATCATTCTTGCTTCAGCTGAAGAAGAATGTTCAGGTGAAAATGGAATTGCTTCAATTATTCCAATTCTTCCAAAAATTGATTTTGCAATAATTGGTGAACCAACATTAATGAAAATGGCAATTGCTGAAAGAGGGTTAATTGTATTTGACATTAAAATTAAAGGAACTTCAAGTCATGCAGCGCACATAAATGATGATAATCCAATTATTAAATCAATTGAAGTGCTTAAATGGATTAAAAATTTGAAATTTGAAAAAAAATCTAAATTTTTAGGAAATGTTAAAGCTACAGTAACTCAGATACAATCTGGAAATCAGCATAATGTCGTGCCCTCAGAGCTAAAAATAGTTTTAGATGTAAGAGTTAATGATTGTTACACAAATCAAGAGATATATGACATTTTAAAAAAAGATTCACCATGTGAAATCATTCCTAGATCATTAAATCTTAATTCCTCATCAATTTCTACTGATCATGCTATTGTTTTAGCAGCTCATAAATTAGGAGTTCAAAAATACGGCTCACCTACTCTATCAGATCAATCTAAAATTTCATTTCCATCAATAAAAATGGGTCCTGGTGATTCTTTAAGGTCACACAGTGCTGATGAATACATATATGTTGATGAAATTAAAAATGCAATACCATTATACATTCAACTTTTAAATAAAATAATTTAATCATGAAACTCTGGAACAAAGAAGATAATTTGAATATTAAAATTGAAAAATTTACTGTTGGTAAAGATAGACACTATGATCTTTACTTAGCTGGATACGATATTAGGGCAACTATTGCACATGCAAAAATGTTACATAATGTTAAGATTATAACTCATTCTGAACTTGAAAAAATTATATCAGAATTAGAAAAAATTGATAATGATATTAAAATCGGACAATTTACAATTGAAGAGGATTATGAGGACGTTCATTCAAAAATAGAATCAATACTTGTTGAAAAATTAGGAAAAATTGGAAAAAAAATTCATACTGGAAGATCTAGAAATGATCAAGTATTAGTTGCTACACAACTTTATTTAAAAAATGAGATATGTGAAATAAAACAATTAACAAAAAGTTTATTTAATACATTAATTGAATTAGCAAAAAAAAATAAAAATCTTCTTCTTCCGGGATACACTCATTTACAAGTAGCGATGCCTTCCTCTTTTGGCTTATGGTTTTCTTCTTACGCAGAATCATTGATTGATGACATATTTTATTTAAATACTGCTTTTAAAATCAATGATCAAAATCCTCTTGGGAGTGCTGCAGGGTATGGAAGTTCATTTGAAATAGACAGAGATTTTACAACTAAAGAATTAGGGTTTAATGAATTAAAGTACAATGTAATCTCTTCTCAAATGAACAGAGGAAAAGTTGAAAAATCCGTCGCTATTGCCATAGGTTCTTTAGCTAGTACATTATCGAAGTTTTCAGCTGACATTTGCTTTTATATGACACAAGAATTAAATTTTATATCATTTCCAGAGGAAATTACAACAGGTTCAAGTATAATGCCCCATAAAAAAAACCCTGATGTATTTGAATTAATTAGAGGTAAGTGTAATATTATACAATCACTAATAAATGAATTTAATTCAATTTCAATAAATCTTACGAGTGGATATCACAGAGATTTACAATTGTATAAAGGAAAAATAATAGAGTCCATCATTGATATTAAAAACTGCTTAGAAATTTTTAATTATTCCATAAATAAAATCAGAATCAGAAAAAATATTTTAGATGATGATAAATACAAATATGTATTTTCAGTTGAAAATTTAAACGAACTAGTTAATAGTGGCTATTCTTTCAGGGATGCTTATTTAAAAATATCCGATGATATTAAAAATGGTAACTATATACCAAAAAAAGATTTTAATCATTCCTTGAAAGGAAGTATTGGGAATCTTTGTTTAAAAGAAATTGAGCTAAAAATGAAAAAGGCAATTGATTAAATATGTAAAGCTCTATCTTCTGTAGCTGCTAAAGCTGCTTCTTTAATAGCTTCAGCATAAGTCGGATGGGAATGACTCATTCTAGAAACATCTTCAGCAGAGGCTCTAAATTCCATTGCGGTTACAGCTTCTGCAATTAAATCAGCTGCTCTAGCACCAATAATGTGAACTCCAAGAATTTCATCGGTTTTTTTATCTGCTAGAATCTTTACAAAACCATCAATATCCATACTTGCTCTAGCCCTTCCTAGTGCTCTCATAGGAAATTGTCCAGTTTTAAATTCAATGCCTTCGCTTGACAATTGTTCTTGAGTTTTACCAACTGATGCCACCTCAGGCCAAGTATATATAACGTTTGGAATTAAATTATAATTAATATGTGGTTTTTGTTTAGCTAGTATTTCAGCTACTAAAACTCCTTCTTCCTCTGCCTTATGGGCCAACATTGGCCCTTTGATAACATCTCCGATGGCATATATATTTTCAATGTTAGTTTGAAGTTTATCATTTACTTCAATTTGACCCTTATCATTAGTGTTAATTCCTACTGAACTTAGATTAAGTCCATCAGTATAAGGTTTCCTGCCAACTGAAACAAGACAATAATCTCCTTCAAAAATAACATTTGATCCATTTGAATCTTCGGCATTTACACTTACAGAGTTATTTTCAGAAGTTACTGATGTAACTTTGTGAGATAAATAAAATTTTATTTTTTGCTTCTTAAATATTCTTAATAATTCTTTAGAAACAGCACCATCCATAAAAGGAGTTATTTTGTCAGAATACTCAATAACCGAAACCTCAGATCCTAATCTACTGTAAACTTGACCTAATTCAAGTCCTATAACACCTCCACCAATAACAATTAATTTTTTTGGTATTTCTTTTAGTTTCAGAGCTTCAGTTGATGAGATAATTCTTTTCTTATCAATCTTTGCAAAAGGTAATGAAATTGGTTTAGATCCAGTTGCTACAATAGCATTACTAAATTTTATTTTTTCAGTACTATCAATATTAATGACTTGATTATTTTCAAAAGACCCAATGCCATTAAAAACTTTAATTTTGTTTTTAGACATTAAATAGTCAATTCCTTTAGTTGTCTGTTCTACAACTAAGTTTTTTCTAGAAATCATTTTATTTAAATCCACTTTAATTGAACCCTCAATTTCAATACCGTGGGTTGAAAAATTATGTAAAGCTTCATGATAATGATGAGAGGAATCTAATAATGATTTAGATGGAATACAACCAACGTTTAGACAGGTACCACCTAATGTATTATATTTTTCAATAATGGCTGTTTTCATACCCAATTGTGCGCATCTTATAGCACAAACATATCCTCCGGGTCCTGAACCAATTACAACAACATCAAAATGCTCCATTTTTTCTTTTTTTCAAAAATACAAATGTTTTAATTTATTTCATAAATCAATTACCTTTTAATTGAACTAAATTATATATTAGCTAGATGACTAAAGCAGGTGAAAAAAATCAGAAAAAAATTAATTTATCATTAAATGAGTCATTATTTCCAATAGTTCTTTTAATAATATTTTTAACATTTAATGTTTATGTATATGGAGATGATGCTATGGGAGGTTCAAATCAGTTCATACTTCTACTTGGAGCTGCAGCTGGGATTGGGTTAGGTATTTTCAAAGGATTTAAGTTTAGCAATATGATGAATCAAGTTGCAGAAAATTTAAAATCTGTAACTGGTGCTATAGTCATTTTACTTTTTGTTGGTGCGTTATCTGGAACGTGGTTAATAAGTGGGATAATACCTTCAATGATATATTATGGTTTAAACATACTTCATCCGTCAATTTTTCTTCCAGCATGTTTGATTATTTGTGCAATTATTTCAATAGCTACTGGAAGTAGCTGGACAACATCTGCTACAGTTGGAATAGCATTAATTGGTATTTCTAAGGCAATAGGAATTCCTGTAGAAATGTCAGCTGGTGCAATTATTTCAGGAGCTTATTTTGGAGACAAATTATCTCCGCTTAGTGATACAACAAATCTTGCACCTGCAATTTCTGGTTCAGATTTATTTACTCACATTAAATATTTAACGATAACTACAATTCCAACAATAACAATTAGTCTAATAATCTTTGTTATTTTAAACTTTTACATGGTCTCCTCTGGACCGACAGACAATACTGCTTTACTTGAGGCAATTAATCAAACTTTTAATATTACTCCTCTAATATTTATAGTTCCGTTTATAGTAATTATTTTAATTATAAAAAAAACGCCACCTATAATAGCCTTATTTACTGGAACAATTTTAGGTGCAATATTCGCTCTTATCTTTCAACAAGATATTTTAACTCAATTATCTAACTCTAGTTCATTAACATTTGAAGATGCTTATAGTGCAATTATTAATTCAATAACAATAGACACAAATATTGAATCTGGTAATTCTGAACTAAATGATCTATTTAAAAGTGGAGGAATGCTTGGAATGATGAACACTATATGGTTAGTAATTAGTGCAATGGTATTTGGAGGTGTTATGGAATCAATTGGTGCTTTAAAGACAATAACTACATCATTACTAAACTTAGGTAAATCGACTTTTTCTTTATTTGCGAGCACAGCAGGAAGCTGTTTAGCCATTAACTTGACAACATCAGATCAATATTTAGCTATAGTAATTCCAGGAAAAATGTTTGAAAAAGCATTTAAAGAGAAAAATTTAGCACCAGAAAACTTGAGCAGAACATTAGAAGATACTGGAACAGTAACATCTGTGTTAATACCATGGAATAGTTGTGGTGCTTATCAGTCTGGAGTTTTAGGTGTCAGTGTATTAGATTACTTCTTTTACGCTATATTTAATTGGTTAAGTTTCTTTATGACGTTAATAGTTGCAGGATTAAATTATAAAATCAAAAAACTTGAAATTAAGTAAGTTTAATATTATTAAATATAAATATTTACTTTTGTTAAACACCTCTTATGTCTAAAACTAAAAGTAAGTTAAACGGATATTTTTCACTATCAAGAACTCAACAAATCATGTTTGGGGTTTTTTTAGTGTTATTTTCAATTATTATTTTTTCTTCTCTAGTTTCTTATTTCGGAACATGGAGAGTTGATCAGTCTGAATTAACTCAATTCTTTGATAAAGAAGTAGATTCAGTAAATATTGCTAGCAAATTTGGTGCTTTAATAAGTCATTTTTTGATTTATTTAATGTTTGGTGTTTCTTCTTTTATTTTACCAATTTTATTATTTATTTCTGGCTTAACTTTATTTGTAAATGCAGATCTAGCAAAACTTTACAATAGATGGTTTTGGGGCATATTAATAATGATTTGGGTTTCGTTATTTTTTGGATATTATTCTTCAAATTACATTTACTCTGGCAGTATCGGATTTGAAGTAAATGAGTTTTTAAAAATTTATATTGGAGAAATCGGAATAGTTTTAATATTGATTTTCGGATTACTTACATATCTAGTAGTCAGATTAAAAGTAACACCAGAAAAAGTTTTTGATATTTTTAAAAAAATGTATCCCGAAGTAAAGAGTGAATTAATTGATGAAAATCAAACTAATCCAATTGAAGTAGATCTCTCAACTAAATTAAATCTAGAAAAGTCTAAATCTAAATTTAATATCAAAAGTGAAGATTTAAAGCCTACAATTACAAATTTTTCATCATACAACGATAAACCTAATGTTAAGCCAGCCGAAAGTAACGATAGTGAAATTAAAATTGAAATTGAAAATAATGAAGAAGAAGAAATACTAGATGAAGACGCTATTGCAAAAGGATTAGTAAAGAAATTCGGTGAATATGACCACACCTTAGAATTAAAAAACTACAAAACTCCCTCAATAGAATTATTAAACGAATATGATAACGGAGGAGTAATTACTATAAATGAAGAAGAATTAGAGGAGAATAAAGAAAAGATAATTGATACTCTCAAGAATTATAAAATTGGTATTGATCAAATAAAAGCTACGATTGGACCAACTGTTACTCTTTATGAAATTATTCCAGAAGCGGGAATTAGAATCTCAAAAATTAAAAATTTAGAAGACGACATAGCCTTATCATTAGCTGCATTAGGAATTAGAATTATAGCACCAATTCCTGGAAAAGGAACAATTGGAATTGAAGTTCCAAATAAAAATTCAACTATTGTTTCTATGAAATCAGTTTTAGCTTCAAAAAATTATCAAGAAGCTGAAATGGAACTTCCAATTGCATTAGGAAAAAATATAAGCAATGAAACTTATGTAGTTGATCTGGCAAAAATGCCACACTTACTTATGGCGGGTGCTACAGGACAAGGTAAATCAGTTGGATTGAACGCAGTTCTAACTTCGCTTCTTTACAAAAAACATCCCTCTGAAGTGAAATTTGTTTTGGTTGATCCAAAAAAAGTTGAATTAACTTTATTTAATAAGATTGAAAGACACTATTTAGCAAAACTTCCTGATACAGATGAAGCTATTATTACTGATAATAAAGCTGTGATTAAAACCTTAAACTCATTGTGTATCGAAATGGATAACAGGTACGAAATGTTAAAAAACGCACTTTGTAGAAACATAAAAGAATACAATGCAAAATTTAAACAAAGGAAACTAAATCCAGATTCTGGAAATGTTTTTCTACCCTATATAGTTTTAATTATTGATGAATTTGCTGATCTAATTATGACAGCAGGAAAAGAAGTTGAAACCCCTATTGCAAGATTAGCTCAATTAGCTAGAGCTGTAGGAATTCACTTAATAATCGCAACTCAAAGACCCTCGGTAAACGTTATAACTGGAATTATTAAAGCTAATTTTCCAGCAAGAATTGCATTTAGAGTCACATCAAAAATTGATTCCAGAACTATATTAGATAGTGGCGGTGCCGATCAGTTAATTGGAAAAGGAGATATGCTTTATACACAAGGAAATGAATTAGTAAGAATACAATGTGCTTTTGTTGATACACCAGAAATAAATAAAATTACAGATTTCATAGGTTCTCAAAAAGCATACGCTACGGCCTATGAATTACCAGAATATGTTGGTGAAGAAAATTCAAATTCTTTAGATAATAACATTGAAGATAGAGATGTTTTATTTAGAGAAGCTGCTGAAATTATAGTAATCGCTCAACAAGGTTCAGCATCATTATTGCAACGTAAAATGAAACTGGGCTATAACAGAGCAGGTAGAATTATTGACCAACTTGAAGCTGCAGGAATAGTAGGTGCATTTGAGGGTAGTAAAGCTAGAGAGGTTTTAGTTTTAGATTTAGCTTCACTAAACACTCTACTAGAAAGTGAAAAAAATAAATAATGAAAAAATTTATATTAATAATCCTAATATTTAGTTTAAACTTAAATGCTCAAAATGATCCTAGAGCTGAAAAGTTATTAGCTAAAGTTTCAAATAAAATTGATTCAGCAAAAAGTTATAAAATAAATTTTAAATACACTTTAGAAAATAAACTAGAGGGAATAAACCAAGACGCTAACGGAATTGTGACTATTCAGGGAGACAATTATTTATTAAATTTTATGGAAATTACTCAATTATGTGATTCTAAAAATATCTACTCTATTGTTCCAGAAAATGAAGAAGTTATAATATCAAGTGTTGAAGAAGAAGAAGATCAAACCATAAAACCATCAAAGTTGTTAAATTTTTATAGAAAAGGCTACTTAATTTTATGGGACAAACTTCAGTCAGATTATAAAAATAAAATTCAATTTGTTAAGCTAATCCCAAGTAATTCAAATTCAGATATAGATTACCTACTTCTTGGAATTGATATTTCAAATAATAATATTTCTAAACTTATAGAAATTGGAAAAAATAAAACAAAGACTATTCTTAATGTAAATTCAATTGTTTTTGATCCTGTATTAGAGGAAAATATTTTTATTTTTGATGAAAATAAATATAAAGATTATTACATAGAAAAATTATAAAATGAAGATAATAGATCGTTATATATTAACATCTTATCTAAAGATATTTTTTAGCTTCTTTTTTATATTGATGTTTATCTTTATTATTCAAATAATATGGGTATTTATCGACGACTTAGCTGGAAAAGAAGTTGATTTTGAAATAATATTTAAATTTCTTTTATTCTACTCCCCAAAATTACTTCCATTAGTAATTCCATTGACAGTCTTACTAGCATCTATAATGACTTTTGGTAATTTATCTGAACAATATGAGTTAGCAGCCATAAAATCTTCAGGAATATCACTTTTTAGGTCAATGAGAAGTCTTCTAGTAGTTAATATTGTTCTATGTATTGGAATGTTTTTTATAGCTAATAGCCTTATTCCCTATGCAGAATTCAAATCTTATAATCTCAGAAAAAATCTTGCAAAATTAAAACCAGCTTTGGCCATTACAGAGGGTGTTTTCAGTGATATAAACAACATGAATATTAAAGTTGAAAGAAAATACGGTCCAGATAATAATCTTCTTGAAGATATAATTATACACCAAAATAATTTTAATTCTAGAAACACTTTAGTTATTAAGGCTGAATCGGGGGAACTTAAAAGTCAAGACTCAAGTGAAATTTTACAGCTAGTTTTAAATAACGGTAAAAGATATGAGGAAATAGAAAGTAGAAGCCCAAACAACAAACAAGTTTCTCCTCATACCCTTGTATCTTTTGAAAAGCACATAATGAATATAGATTTAAGAGAATTCAACAAAGTTGATTTTGATGATGAAAAGTTCAGTAATACTTACAGAATGCAAAATATTTCTCAGTTAAATTTTAGTATAGATTCATTATCAAAAAACTTAGTTTTCAGGTATAATAATTTTGCAAAAAATTTTTATGCTAGAACAGGTATATCAAATTTTGTAAGAAATGTTAGAACAGATGACAGTTACAAAGATTCGGTTTTGTACACAAATTATAATTCACATTTAAAAGATTACCCAAGGAATAAACAATTAGACGTATTAAATGAAACTTTAAATTTAACAAATAGTCATGTTCAGGTTTTATTAAGTCAAAAGGACAATTTTTTTATTAAAGAAAAAATAGTTAATCTTCACAAGTCTAATTTATATGATAAATATGCTTTAGGATTTGCTTCTTTAATACTTTTTTTCGTTGGCGCACCTCTTGGTGCAATAATAAGAAAAGGAGGTATAGGACTTCCAATGGTTGTTTCATTAATATTATTTCTTAGCTATCACTTTATAGGAACTTTTAGTAGAAATGCAGCAGAAGATGGAAGTATTGATGCACTAATTGGTAGCTTAATTCCTAATGCAATAATGCTACCATTAGGATTATATTTGATTTACAGAGCTAGTTCTGATAAATCTATATTTAATTTTGATAAAATATCATACCCTTTTAGAGTATTTTTGAAAAAAATTAGTTCTATAAAATTTCGATTAAAAAAATAAATATGAGTAAAGTAATATTAGATAAAATTTCAGATGCAATTGAAGATGTTAAGCAAGGAAAAATTATTATCGTTGTTGATGATGAAAACAGAGAAAACGAAGGAGACTTTATTTGTGCTGCTGATCTGGTTACACCTGAGCAAATAAATTTTATGGCTAAACATGCTAGAGGACTAATATGTACGCCAATAACTGAAAAGAGATCAAGAAAACTTAACTTATATCCAATGGTTAGTAACAATACTGATCCAATGGATACAGCATTTACAGTTTCTGTAGATTTGAAAGGTTCTGGAGTAACGTCTGGAATATCTGCTTCTGACAGATCAAAAACTATAAAAGCTATTGTTGACAAGAATACAAAACCTGATGATTTAGCTCGTCCTGGTCACATTTTTCCATTAATTGCTAAAGATGGTGGTGTATTAAGAAGAACTGGTCACACAGAAGCTGCTATTGATTTTGCACGATTAGCTGGATGTTCTCCCGCAGGTGTTATTTGTGAAATAATGTCCGAGGATGGTTCTATGGCAAGAGTACCAGAACTAATCAAAGTAGCTAAGAAATTAGATTTAAAAATTGTTTCGATTGAGGATCTAGTTGCATATAGAATGAAACATGATAGTTTAATCATCAAAAAGCAATCTTTTGTTTTTAATACAAAATTTGGAGATTATAATTTATCGGCATTTCAACAAACAAATAACAATCAAATACATTTGGCATTATCCAAAGGAGAATGGAAAGAAAATGAGCCAGTTTTAGTTAGAATAAACTCATCAATCACTAATAATGATTTACTAACAACTCTTACATCCAAATCAAAAAATAAACTTGATGGAATTTTCAATAAAATTAATGAAGAGGAGAAAGGTGTAATAGTATTTATTAACCAACCTCCTAACCCTGTAAATGTTTTATTTAGACTTAACGAAATAAAAAAACTACAGTCTAAAGGAGAATACAAAACGCCTCCTGTCGCAATGGATGAAAAAGATTTTGGGATTGGAGCACAGATTATTCATGATCTTAAAATTAATAAGATAAGATTATTAACAAACAGTACTCAAATAAAAAGAGTTGGGATGATAGGTTATGGATTAGAAATTGTTGAATACATCAATTACTAAAGAACCATAATTTAGCGGACATTACAAGTACCATAATTAAAAGAAAAAATTTAATTGTTTTTTCACCCTTTTTAACTGACCATCTACTTGATGTCCATCCACCAAGAAAATTTCCTGAAGCTAAAAACAATCCATAAACCCAATTAATTTTTTCAGCCAAAGCAAAAGTTATAATAGCACCTGTTGTATATATTAAAACAATAACAACTTTAGTAGCATTAACTTTTACAAGATCTAACCTATTATAATAATGAAGAAACAACATTATAACAAATCCAATTCCTGCATT
>ENA-UZWZ01033087-UZWZ01033087.1-metagenome-genome-assembly--contig:-Day-4-25m-contig-33087_pt1 | contig 17667 bp, 8 predicted proteins | sample MGYA00260346_ERZ794906 | MGnify/ENA metagenome assembly ERZ794906 | reverse complement strand
GTTTTTCTGAATAATACCATACATAATTCAGTGGGTTTTGTAGACGGCGACACTGCACGTACATTGCCTTCCAACGAGAAGGAAATGTTAAACGTAATGCAAGGGTTGTGGCCTAACGGAATTCCTAAATACGGCAAAGGGTCAGGGTTAACAGGCAGTACAGCAGAAATTACAAACTTTATATATCCTAATTCCACTGATCCCCGACTGAATCAACCTTGGGTAGATGACAATTCTGGAGATACGGCAGGTCATCGTCATGGTTTAGGAGTCATACGATATAATTTATTTAAGTCAAAGACATTTAAACGTATTGATTTTGCGTTTGTCACAGTACGCGATGAATCTGATGTCAAATCGAAATTGAAGGATGACGTGGATAATGTTTTTTCATTTTATAATGAGACACTTACAAGTGATGTTTTGACAGTGAAAGAAAATCTGGGTGTGTACCCAAATCCCTTTATTTTGGGTCGAGAAAATGTTATTTACCTCACCGCAGAAACGGTTGAATTGATAGATTCTCGAGGCAGAAAAATTTCAGATTTGCAAAGAGTGGATAACTCCGAAAATAAATTTACGATTCCATGCAGCGAAAAAGTGACGTCTGGAGTCTACTATCTAAAGGCAGTGAAATCAAATAATTTATCCATAAGTAAAGTGATTTTGATAAATAATTGATGACACTGATACGATAATGATTACTACAAAAAATATTATTTTAGCACGTTTATTATGAGAATAGGTCTACAAAAACATACACTTCAGGTGAAGCGCCTGATTTTAAGTGCATTAGCCTTAATTGGGTTTGTCTTCTTTGCCAACGTCCAACAGGCAAAAGCAACCCACGTAATGGGAGCGGATATCACGTACAAATGTATTGATACCCTTAAATTCGAATTTATTATTAAATACTATCGCTATTGTGGTGGTGTTCCATTCGGTAACCCGAGTAACATTACGAAGTTGATATGTACAAAAACAGGGTCCTCTCAAGGGGTCTCTTTAACACGTAAAAGTATTAGAGACGTAACGCCTGTTTGTGCAACGGCAACAAAACCTTGTAATCCTTCAAATACCAGCCGGACTGGTGATGGTATCGAAGAGCACTATTATACAGTAACAATAGATTTCAATAAGGCGCCCTATAGTAATTTGACAAAAAATGGGTGTTGCGAAATTCGATTAGAAACAGGACAGTGTTGTCGTAACTCGAACATTACATCGGGTGCGGCGAACCAGAACTTTTACACCTATGCTACTATTGACCTATGTAAGGCACCGTGTAACTCTTCTCCTGCATTAACAACTGAACCTATTGCTTATTTATGCTGTAACCAACCGTTTTATTATAACAACGGTGCATCGGATACAGCAAACTTTGATTCGTTATCATATAGTTTTGCCAACCCATTGAGAGGTTGGAACAACAAGATTAGCTATAGTGGTAACTACACATACAAAAACCCATTTGATTCTTACTACCCAGGTACTTTAAAGCCACCATACAACAACCCAAATGCTAATCCACCAATTGGAATCTACTTAGATCCAGAAACTGGTGATTTGATTTTTACTCCGGTAAAATGTGATGAGATAACAGTTGCAGTGTTGGAGGTGAAAGAATGGCGGAAGAATCCGACCACAGGTAAATATGAAGTCATCGGGGTCACAAGGCGGGATATGCAGTTTATAACAAAACAGTGTCCTGGGAATAATCCCCCCATTATAAAAGGGAAATTTTCGACAACGGTCTGTGAGGGGTCGCAAATATGTTATACAATAACCACAGAGGATAAGGTGAAGGTTCCGCCGCCACCACTACCCAAACCCGACCCGGACACAGTTACTATAAAGTGGAACAGGGGTATTCCTGGAGCAACGTTTACTGTTATCAATCCAAAAGCATTGAACCAGTCTGCGCGATTCTGTTGGACACCACCTATTGGATCTGCGAGTGATCTTCCTTATACATACACGGTAACAGCAAGAGATGACGCTTGTCCTTTGAATGCCGTTACAGTTCGTGCATTCCAGGTAAAAGTTAATCCTATTGCTGAGGCAGATAGAAAAATCACCAAATTAGATTGCGGTAGATATGCTGTAGAAAGTAAGCCTTTCCCCAACTTTAAAAACCCAGCCAAATATTCATGGCAATTAAAAGATTCGAATGGGGTAATTATTTTTGATAGGGGGATTGGGTATTTTGAAAGTACGGGGTCCTTTATTAGTTCCAAACAATACGACACAATACTCTTCCGAAAAGGAGGTACCTACATTGTGCAGCACACAATAAATAACAGTCCGAAGTGTCCAAATGATTACTACGATACGATTGTAGTGCCGCCATTATTGGAGGTTGACTTAGCCTTTGGTCCTGACACATTTGTTTGTGCTGGTACGACTTTACGCTTAGAGCCAAAAGTAAACAATGGTTCGCTTCCGGTTTCATACAAGTGGGGTACTGGAGATACCACTTCATACATTGATATTTCAGTGCCTAATAGAACTTCGGATACGACGTTTTATGTAGAAATTAGAGATCAAAATAATTGTACAGCTTGGGATAGTACAACAGTATTTCTTAAAGAAAACCCACTTGTTAAGATAGGTCCGGATAGAAGAATATGTACATATAACACCATTAGTCTATATCCGAATGATAGTTTGGCTTATTGGGATGACCCACGTGATACAAGTGAAATAAAAATTAGACAGGGTGATACCTTGTATAAAGAGTGGTACTTAGATGGCAACTTAATCAGTCAAGATACAGCACTAATAGATATAAATACAGGTGGTGAGTACGTCATTAAAGTAATTGATAGTATTGGCTGTTTTGCTACTGATACTATGATTCTTGCTGTGAACGATACCGTTACTGCTGATGCAGGTCCCGACAAAACATACTGTTGGAATGACCTGATGGAGCTTATCGGAACTGAATTTGATACAGCTGGTAATTGGAAGACAGGGTCTTTACGATGGTGGGATATTACGTCCAACCCTAAGGTTAATATGAATGCACCAGATACCTTTAGGTATAACATTCAAAACAGTACAGACTTCCAATTAGAAATTTATATAACCGAAGATACTACTACCTGTTATGATGCAGATACAGTGAGTATAACGGTTAACCCATTACCTATTGTTGATATGCCGAATGACATGGAAGTGTGTCATGATGCGGGTAAAATTAATTTGAGAATTGTTGAGGATGCGAGTGCCTCTGGAGGAGTATGGTTCTGCCCTGCTAATACGAAATTGGTCGAGAACGGATATGAATTCATTACAGATTCGGCTGGGCATGCGACTAACTCAACACGAAATCAGGTGTATTATACCTATGTACACCCATCAACGGGTTGTGTAAAAACAGATTCCTTTGAAATTAAAGTGAATCCTTTACCTGTGGTTGATATTCGTGACGGTTACTTCTGTCAGGATAAAGGAGTGGTTGATGTTACAGAGATCATTTCTAGACCTGGTGGTGCAACATTAAGTTTAGGTCGCCAAGCATGGAAATGTGTTGATTGTGGCACTTATACAGAGAGCGATATTATTAAGGATGAAGGTTCCGGTAACCCTGGTGCCCCTCAATTATATAAAATATACATTGATAAAACGGCCATGCCACTGGGTGCTAAAACGTCTGACTCGATATTTGTTGAATTAGAGTTTAGAAACGTATTTGGTTGCTACAACCGAGATACAGCTAAAATTACGGTTGCACTAGTACCAGAAATCACACATCAAGGATTTAATGACTTATGTTGGGATGAAGGAATTGTTGACCTGAAGGTATTAAGTAAGGTTCTTCCTTATGACGGTATCTGGCAAGCTATTGACTCAACTGGGTTTGCTGCCGCCGCTGGATTAAATGCCGCGCTTAAAGGTGATACTTTGAATGGGGATACTCTAAATACGTTGAACACACCACAACCACCTGAAGGAGGATTCTTTACTTATGTAATGCGATATTCTCATGATAGATCTGGTTGTCCAACCTTTGTAGACACTACATTAACAATTCGTGGTCTGCCTATTCCAATCATTAATGAAGTGAAATTCTCTGAAGTACATAGTTCGTTTGAGCCATTTACATTCTGTGAGTTGGATCCTGATGTTAATATGGAAGTGAACTACTCGGGAGGTACATGGTCTGCCAGTGAAGCTGGAGCAGTAAGTGGAGCGGTGTTTATGCCTGATGCTGTTACTAACTATAATACACCTATCGACATCTTCTACGACTATGCTGATTTGCATGGTTGTGAAGGACGAGATTCTGTTAAAGTAATAGTGCATCAGCAACACACACTAGAGATATCTAATGACACGGCCATTTGTCGTACAGATAATATGGTGTTAGATGTGAAAGCAAACTATACGAATTCAACTGGTGTATTCTGGCTAGCGCTAAATGGCGGTTCTGTGGCTGACAACGGTGCAGATCAAACTACTTTCAGTTTTGCTACTTCACCAGATTCAGTATTTACACATTTACTGTACGCGCAAACTGTTGAAAATAGCAATAATGTTTGTCCGTTTACAGAGAAAACGATGAGTGTGGTTGTACATCCAAAACCGGTGGCTGACATTACAGGTGACACCTTAAATGGTTGTAACCCTGTTGATGTTCAGTTTACGACAACGATGTTGAACCAAATCGATCCAAATACGAGTACATACGAATGGGTCTATGAAGATGGAGGCTCTGACAATGTTCAGAATCCGAATTACCAATTCACTCACAATGGAAACAATAACGTTCAGTTGAAGTTGACGTCTGCGTTTGGATGTGATACGAACTTAACCCTTGATGTAGAGGTTTACCCTATACCAGTGGCTATGTTTACTCCAAATCCAAACAACAGTCAAACTGCAGCTTTACCTAAATTCCAATTTAACAATGAGTCTACAGTAACCACAGAGTTAAATAGTGTTATTGCTGAAAACATTTGGGACTTCGGTATTTTGTCTGAAATTGATGATACTTCTACGGAAGTAAGTCCATTGTTCTTCTATCCATCAGATACTGGTACGTACGATGTTACACTTACTGTAAGAACTCAGTATGGTTGTGAGTCGCAATTCACATACCCAGTTATTATTGGTCCAGATATCTTAGTATTTATTCCAAATGCGTTCTCACCAGATGGTGGCGGACCTGAAGCGAATGATGGATTTAGACCGGTAGTTAACGACGCAGCTAAAGAGTATCACCTCATTATCTTTAACCGTTGGGGTGAGGTAATTTGGGAAACAAAAGATCGTTTAGCAGAATGGGACGGAAAATACGGACGTGACGCTGGATGGGATGGTAGTGCAAATTCAACTGCATACGATCGAAGAGAACCAGTTCCACAAGACGTTTATGCGTATTACTTACGACTTGTAAGTTGGGACGATGAAGAGTATAAATACTCGGGTACAGTTACTCTTATCCGCTAGAAAAATGAAATAACCATTAGAAAGCAGTGTGTTTAGCACTGCTTTCTTTTTATAGATAAATCGTATCTTAGTAGTGCGTTACGATTGTGAAAAAGTTTATCCTCATATCGACCTTATGTTTGGTGTTCCAAATGCAATCGCTAGGATCACATATCCTTGGTGCGGAAATTACCTACCAGCATATAAAGGATTACAAATACAAGGCCTTTATTACGGTATATCGGGATTGTAACGAATGTAAGATTGCAGGAGAGGGTGGAGGAACCAACACCAAAGATTGTGGTCAATTTTATTTATACTTGAGTTCTTCTACAAGAAATGGGTGCACTGCTAAAAGCTTAACCCAATTCAGCTTAACGCGCCAATCAATTCAAAAGGTGTTACCTATCTGTACTTCAGCTATGTCGAAGTGCAATGGCGACTCTGGTTTAAACTATGGTGTAGAGGCACATACATTTACGACAGAAATTGATTTTAATAACTATAAATCATATGAGCGTTGTGGTTTCGACATGTACGTTCAACTTGCAACAAGAGCCGATGATATAGATAACTTAAGTCAATCTTCTTTTGGCGAAACATTATACAATTACAGTTACATCGATCCCTTCGTTAAACATTCTTCACCAACGTTTTCTAGCCAGCCAGAGATTCTGTTAACAGTTAATCAGGCATCTAGGAGTTTAGTGATGGATGATGTTTCGGGCGATTCAATCTCAATACACTTTGCGAAACCATTACGGGGAGCTGGTAAAGAAATAGATTATCAAACTGGATACTTCTTGCAACGACCTTTAAGCGTTTGGTGCAACGGTGATGTTGTGAATTGCGAAGCAAATCCAAATGCAAACCCTCCGGTTGGAGTCACATTGGATCCAACTAAAGGGTATTTGGCGTTTACGCCTATTAAAAATAGTGAAAAAGCATCACTGGTAATTGAGGTTGAGAAATACCAAAAAACGTCGTCAGGTATGCACTTGATTAGTGTGGTGCGGCGAGACATTTTAGTGGAAGTTACTTCGATTGGCCAACACAACAACCCACCACAATTATTTGGGACCTCAATCAATAAATCAACGAATTATGTTGATGCTTGCGCAGGTTCTAAAATTTGTTTTGACATACAAGCACAAGATGTTCCATATATATTTCCGGATGGTTCTTATCAAAGTGCCAACAAGGTCAGTTACGAATGGTTATCACAGCTACCTAATGCTGAGATTAAAGAAGTAACAACATCTACAGCACCTTTTAAAAAGTTGAGCGTGTGCTGGACACCTGATATCAGTTCAGTTGGAAAAACATTTGAATTAAACGTAACGGCAAGTGACGACAACTGCCCGATAAACGCATCTGCTTCAACCAAATATTATATTAAAGTTAACGATCTTCCATCCAACCACCTGCGAATACACGACTTATGGTGCGGAAGTATTGGGTTAGAGGGGGATAGTACCGGTAGTTTTCCTGACTATAAGATAGAATGGACCTTGTTAGAGTCAAACCAAGATGTCTATTTTAACTCCGTAAAGGCGTTAGATACAATACAATTTGATAAGCCGATTAACGGACAACTTGTAACAACTATAACAGACGACTTAGGCTGTAAGCGCACTGTGGTAGAGGAGGTAAGTAGGGCAGCAACGGATTTGGCTGCTGATTTTGGGGAATTATTAGGCAACAGTACCTATTGTGCTGGAGACTCTGCTCGGTTGGTTGTGAAACAAAGCAATGGTGTTGCTATTCACGATCTTCTTTGGTTGCATAATGACGATACAGTTTCTGAAACATCTAAATATAATTTCTTGGCATCCTACCAAGAGACAGCTGACCTTATACAAGTGCTGATGTCTGGTTCGAAAGGGAATCTAGATTGTAAAAATGTATTGTCGAAAGAAATTAAGGTGGATAAAGGGTTAGAAGTTGAAATTCTAGGTTTACAACCAGTTTGTGAAGGAAGTACCACCCATCTTGATCTGACTTACCTGCCATCTGTTAAAGGCGGGAATTGGGAAGGAATTAACCACAATCTATTTGACGGTGATGTTCTTGATTTGACCAAACTTGGTGATATTACAGAGGCTGTAGAAGTGTGCCAGGTGTACACAACTGAATCTATGGTTTCCGGTTGTACAAGTCATGATACCCTGTGTGTTTGGGTGATGCCGCAACCATCTTTAAACCTTAAGAAAACAACAATTTGTGGGGCTTCAGGTTATTTCAACCTGATTAATATGGACCCAGGGCTCTTTTCCTTTGGTTCATACGACATCAGTTGGGTAATTGATGGTGTTCCATTGGCCGATAATCCGCAAGGAAACAAGCATTTGATACAGCTAACGGGTTTGTCTATTGGCGATCATCAAGTTGTTGGAGTTTACAAAACCGAATTTGGATGCGAAACCTCCGATACTGCAATATTGTCTTTGTTGGATGATATTGATTTGTCTTACGTTGCCAATGAGAAAGTATGTCAAGGTGACACAAGAGACTTAAGTTCAATATTTAACATCAATCTTGGTGGTGGTATTTGGACTTCATTAAATGAACCGACAGATATTATTAATAATCACGTTGCTTCAGAAACTTGTGGCGACTTAGATTTATTGTTTACCTACGACCAATTCGGGTGTTATGTAAATAAGGAAGTAGGGTTAAACGTCGTTTGCAAGCCCACAATAGAATTTGACTTACATGATACCATTTGTGCATTTACGCCGCAATTGGAACTGTCTGCGAACCCTGCAATAGGTACTTTTATTGGGGAAGATGTTGTACGCGGCAGATTAAACATAACCAGTGATGACAAAACGTATGACGTGACTTATCGTGTGGTTGAAGAAAACTGTGTATTTAATTACGCGCATCAGATGACCGTGGTTCCAGCACCTACCTTCTCAATTGCTACTGGTGTGCCAAATAAAATATGCGAAGGACAACAGATTATGCTCAACCCAATTGAGGTTAATAATGGTGCTTTAAGAATTCATTTTTCTAAAGGGGATACGATTTTCTATACGGGCAGTAACGTTTTTAGCTATAACCCTTCCTTGAAAGAGATTGGTGAAAGACAAATGATGCTTGAGTTGAAGTTGCTTGGTAATGGATATTGTCCAACCAACCGAGAACCGTATCGTATTAAGATTAATCCGAAGGCGAAAATTGATTTGATCGAACCTTATTTTGTTGGTTGTACACCATTCGTATTTAAACCGAAATTTGTTTATGACGCGGAACGGGTAAATTGGGCTCTTACACAAACTGAGTGGGACTTTGGTGGTGCTCAAAAACCTTCTAGTAAACTTGAACCATCAACAACTTATAAAAACGCTGGGACATATTCTATTTCTGTACATACTGTGTCACCGAAAGGATGTGTCTATAATAAAACGTGGTTAAATGCAGTCGAGGTTCACGAATCGCCGAATGCGTCATTTAGAGCGTACCCTTCAGGAGAAGTCTCCGTTGCAAATCCACTTGTTAAATTCTACAATACNNATTCAACAATACAAGTACGGCAACCGACAGTGTTACGTATCAGTGGAATTTTGGTACAGGCATGCCAGCAGACATATCTAGCGCTCATTCTCCATCGTTCAATTTTGGGGCAGATACAGGAACATTCAATGTGCGGTTAATAGCTACAACAAGTAATGGCTGTACAGACGAATACAATGAAAAAATTAGGGTGTTGCCAGATATTCAGATTTTTGTACCAACAGCATTCTCGCCGAATGGTAAAGGGTCAGAAATTACAGAAGAGTTTAAGGTTGTTGGAACAAACGTGAGTCGTTACTATATCGAGATATTTAATCGGTGGGGAGAGCAAGTTTACGCTTCCGACAATTTATCTGAAGAGTGGGATGGTAAGTCGGGTGGCCGTTATTGTAAAGTCGGTATTTATGCCTACCTCATCAAAGCAACGAGTACTTCTGGTAGAACTTACGAGCTTAAAGGCACAATTAACATCGTTCGATAGCTCAGGAATCGAACGATGCTCATCAATCTTTATTTTTTTGTTAAAATTCATGCGGATCTACGCTACAAAAAATAACGCATCATGTATTTTTGAAATATGCAGGTTTACGATGTAGAACTAGAGAAAAAGGAAATTTTAAATCGATATCGTGGTCTGTTGCGTGTTTCGAAAGGAACACGTGAAGATGGTGACGGAAAAATCATCCGAAAGGCTTTTGAGCTGGCCGTGAGTGCGCATAAAGATATGCGTCGTAAGTCAGGTGAACCATATATCTATCATCCCATTGCCGTTGCCAGAATTGCCGCAGAAGAAGTTGGTTTAGGAACTACGTCAATTGTATGTGCCTTATTACATGACGTTGTAGAAGATACCGACATAGAACTGGATTATATTCAGGCTGAGTTTGGTGAAAAGGTTGCCAATATCATTGATGGCTTAACCAAAATGAGTGGCTACTTTGGACAATCAAATTCGCCACAAGCCGAAAATTTTAGACGCATGTTACTTACGTTAAGTGACGATGTTAGGGTTATACTTATCAAATTGTGTGATCGCTTGCATAACATGCGTACACTAGAACACATGTCGGTAAAAGGGCAACTTAAAATCGCATCTGAAACAAAGTATTTGTATGCGCCATTGGCGCACCGATTGGGTTTATATCCTATCAAAACAGAACTTGAGGATTTGGCTTTAAAATACACAGAGCCAGAGATTTATGCGAATATTAAAGACAAGCTTAAGGCAACGAAGGAGCAAAGAAATCGGTTCATTCGAAAGTTTATAAAACCAATCAAAACGTCGCTTGAAGAGTTAGGTTTAGATATTGAAATAAAGGGTAGATCTAAATCAATTTATTCAATTCTGCAAAAAATGCAGAAGCAGAAAGTGGACTTCGAACAGGTGTATGATCTTTTTGCGGTTCGGATTATTGTAAACTCAAAACCAGAACGAGAAAAACTGGATTGTTGGAATATCTATTCCATTGTAACGAGTATTTATCGGCCAAACCCCGATCGACTGCGAGATTGGATATCGACGCCAAGAAGTAATGGTTATGAATCGCTGCATACTACGGTAATGGGGCAGTTGGGTAAATGGGTTGAAGTGCAAATTCGTACTGTCCGGATGGATGAGATTGCGGAAATGGGGTATGCCGCCCATTGGCGCTACAAGGAGGGTCATATAGGCGATTCTGGTCTTGACGACTGGTTGGGTCGTATCAGAGAAATTTTAGATAACCCGCAAAGCAATGCCATTGACTTTTTAGATGATTTTAAACTAAACCTGTTTAGTGAAGAGATATTTGTATTTACCCCTAAAGGAGATATTAGAAAACTACCTAAAGACGCAACAGCCCTAGATTTTGCTTTCGAAATTCATACAGAAATAGGGTCTAAATGTATTGGCGCTAAGGTGAACAGCAAGCTGGTTCCGCTGAGTGAAAAACTACAACGAGGTGATCAGATTGAAATCATCACATCCGCTAAACAGAAACCGAACAAAGGGTGGCTCGATTTTGTGGTTACAGGAAAAGCACGGACTAGAATTAAACAAGTGCTTAAGGAAGAAACACGCAAGAAAGCAGCTGACGGAAAAGAGATACTTGTCAGAAAGTTTAGAAATTGGAGACTGCCTTTAAATACGGAAAACATGCGCATTTTATGTCTGTTTTTCAGTGTGATGAGCGAACAGGATTTTTATGTGTTGGTGGCAGAAGATAAAATGCCAAAGTCGTCGTTGTCGTATAAAGAAATCATCAACAATTACAAGGAGCGAAAGGAACCTATAAAAAAGGTGAATGAGCGACCCGTAGAATCCAACAAGAAAGCCGGAGACCTCATTATTGGCGAAGAAGACGGCTTGGATTTAGACTACACCTATGCAAAGTGTTGTTCGCCAATACCTGGGGATGATGTCATCGGATTTATAACGGTAGGCGACGGCATTAAAATCCATCGAACCAATTGTAAAAACGCCGAGCGATTGATGTCTAATTATGGTTACCGGATAATTAAGGCACGATGGGCAGGTTTCCCCAATATCAATCATTCTTTTTCAGCTGGCTTGGAAGTAACCGGTATCGATAGTGTAGGTTTGGTAAGTAAGGTCACAGATATTATCTCGAAAGAGCTAAAAGTTAATATGGAAGCTGTGTCTTTCATGGCTAAGGACGGAACTTTTGTAGGTAATCTTGTGTTAGAGATTGATAGCACCCATCACCTCGAAGGATTGATACGAAAAATTAAGTCGATTGACAACCATATAGAGGTTGTTCGTACGGATTTAGAATAGAAATATTCGCTGATTTAAAACAGGGATAACGTGTGCATATAATTGCGTTTATAAACGCCCGTTTTGACTAACTTTGCCCTTTGCATTTAGATGAGTGATCAATTAAATAACATCCGAACAGAAGTGAAGGATATTTTTACCAAGTACCTGGAAGAAAAGGGACAACGTAAAACACCTGAACGCTATGCGATTTTGGATGAAATTTATTCAAAAAAACATCATTTTGATGTTGACACGCTTTACATCCAAATGAAAAATAGAAATTATCAGGTGAGCCGAGCAACAGTGTATAATACGCTGGATTTATTGCTCGAATGCAACTTGGTAGTGAAACACCAATTCGGACAAAACATGGCTCAATTTGAGCAGGCGTATGGCTTCAGACAGCACGACCATATGATTTGTACGATCTGTGGAAAGGTCTCGGAATTTTGCGACCCACGAATCCAACAAACTTCTTCTACAATGGGAGATTTGTTAAATTTTGAAGTCACACAGCATTCCCTCAATCTTTATGGGAAACCAAAATTAGATAGTGATGGTTTGTGTCTGAATTGTGATAATCAGGTATCTTTTGAATAATTAGACAAGCATATGTCGAATACACCAGGATTTATTGATGTAGTTTTAGGTTTGCAATGGGGTGATGAAGGAAAAGGTAAAATTGCCGATTTCTTGACTCCAACGTATGATGTTGTTGCCAGATTTCAAGGTGGTCCAAATGCGGGTCACAGTCTTGAAATGAATGGAAAGAAGCACGTCTTAAATACCATTCCAAGTGGTATATTTCACGAGAGCTGTATAAACCTTATTGGCAATGGAGTTGTGATGGATCCTGTTCGATTAATGGAGGAAATTAGTCGCACAGAAGCAGCTGGAGCAAAGGTTAAAGACAACCTATTCATTAGTCGCAAGGCCAATATCATCCTACCAACGCACAAGTTGTTAGACGCGGCGTCAGAAAAAAATAAGGGAGATAAAAAAATTGGGTCTACCCTTCGCGGTATTGGACCCACCTATAGAGACAAATATGGTAGAAGCGGTGTACGTGCTGGAGACATGTTTGCACCAGATTTTAAAGAGAAGTACGCTGTAGCTATTCAACGTCACTTGGCGCTGATGGAACATTTTGACTATTCAGATTACAATCTTCCTGAGCTAGAAAAGGAATTTTTTGAGGCAGTTGAAAAGTTAAAAACATATCAGTTTGTTGACGGCGAGTACTTTATTAATGACCTACTTAAGCAAGGTAAAAAAATATTGGCTGAAGGCGCTCAAGGGTCGATGTTAGATATCGATTTTGGTTCTTATCCGTTTGTAACATCGTCTAATACAATTTCTGGTGGTATGACCGTCGGTTTAGGCGTGGCGCCGAAACATGTTAGATCTGTCAAAGGTATTTTTAAGGCCTATTGTACACGTGTAGGAAGTGGCCCATTTCCGTCTGAATTAGAAGATGAGGTAGGAGAGGAGCTAAGACAAAAAGGCCGTGAATTCGGTGCCACTACTGGTCGTCCGAGACGTTGTGGTTGGTTGGATTTAGTTGCTTTGAAGTATGCCGTAATGTTAAGTGGAGTGGATGAGCTGATTATGATGAAGGCAGATGTGATGAGCGGTTTTGACAAAGTATATGTTGGAACAGGATATAAAAGCAATAGCGGAGAGGAAGTGAATGAAATTCCTTTTGATTTTGTAACTGCTGGTTTTTCGTCTACGTACAAAGAACATGAAGGGTGGCATGATGATTTGACTGTGGTTCGATCAGAAGACCAATTCCCTGGGTCTTTCTCAAATTATATCAATTGGTTAGAAGAGCAAGTGGGTGTACCTATTAAAGTTGTTTCTTTAGGGCCAGATCGCGTTCAAACGGTTGTACGCTAGTCTTTACTCAAAAGACCTACAAGTAATCCTGGTGCTGAGCTGACTACAACTACAACGCTAAATACAAGTGCGATCCATACGCCTATTTCAGCAGATAAGTTCATTGCGCTGAAAAGTGTGGCAAATACGACTTCTCGTGCGCCCAATCCTCCCATAAACACTGGTATAGCAGTTGCTATGGAAGAAACTAGAAACACAAAAGCTGTTTTTAATACAAAATCGACTGTTATGGTTTCTCCCCTCAAACCCCACAACACACAAATAATTGCGCAGATTTGAATGGATTGAATTACTAGGGAGTACACAAGGGCATTCCAGTACACGAGAGTGTATGCGTTAAACCATTTTTTTAAACCATAATAGACCAAAGGAAGAAGGAGTATTCCTGTTGTAATAATAAGGTAACTGAAGTGGTCGATTTGCATCTCAAAATCAATTTGTCCTGTCAAAAAAGACAAGAGTAAAACTATAGCGAATAAGCCAAACAATCTGTCTGCCAATAAGGGCATTACATATGTTTTTGCAGCCTTCGATGAGCGTTTGCTATACGCTAGCATTTTGTATGCGTCACCTCCAATACCGCCAGGTAAAAACAAATTATACGCCATGCCTTGCCAATAAAGCCATGCATTCCATTGTTGTGGAATTTGGTTGTCGACAACACTTAAAATACTCTGTAACCGAAATGAAGAAACGAGCTGACTAAGCAAGTAAATGAAAACAGAAATACCTACTAACCAATAATTACTTTGTGCTAGGGTTTCCTTAAACTGAATAACGTCTATTTTTTGAAATGCATACCAAAAACCAAGTATACTTAAGGCTAGCTTTAAAGTGACCCAAGCGTACTTCTTTATTTTTTTGTTCGACTCCAATTACGAATAGGTATGAATAGTGCGCACGGTGTAGGTCTTTTTGTCCTGAGATTCGTAATATGTTCTCATTAAAAGCTCTAAGACAATACCTGTGGTTATTAGTTGAATACCACCAAGCAAAAGCAAAATGCCCAATAACAACATTGGCTTACCCCAAATGTCTTCACCTTGAATTTTTTGAACTAAAAAGTACGCATTTATAAGCCCTCCAATGGCAAAGGTAATTGCGCCTAATGTGCCGAATAGATGCATTGGTTTTTGCAGGTATTTTCGGAAGAATACCATCAAAATCAAATCACTGATAACTTTGAACGTTCGATTCAAATTGTATTTCGACTTACCAAATTCGCGTGCATGGTGCTTTACAGGAACTTGGTGAATCTTAGCTCCTTGTAAGGCTGCAAGAACAGGTATAAATCGATGTAATTCGCCATATAAGCTCAGGTCTTTGGCGATTTGACTTTTAAATATTTTTAAGGTACAGCCGTAGTCTTTAATCTGAACTTTGGTCAAATTTCTAATAATGTAGTTGGCTATTTTGCTTGGCACTTTCCGAATTAACATACCATCTTGCCTATTAACACGTTCGCCAGCCACAAGATCCCATTTGCCAGATTTTATTAACTCTAACAGCATAGGAATATCAGCCGGATCATTTTGTAAATCAGCATCCATGGTGACCACATAAGACCCTGTTGTTTGATCAATGCCTGCTTGAAGTGCAGTACTTTGGCCATAGTTCTTCATGAATTCCACCACTTTTGTGTGGCTGTTGCCATGTGCTTTAACTTGACTTACAGTGCCATCGCTTGATCCATCATCAACCAGTATCAGTTCATACGAAAGACCATCCATTGCGGAATAAATTTGGTTTAAGAGTGGTTTAATGCTCTCTTCCTCATTCATCATGGCAACTACAATTGAAACTTCAGTCATCATTTCTTCTTTTTAGGCATTTCTGGGAACCGATGTTTAAACTTAACCAAGCTAAATGGTTTCGATTCATATCTTCTGACAAAGGTATAATACGTGTCGACATTCGCAGTATCCTTTATAACCTCTGTTGGTACTAGGTAATAGGATTCGAAACTAAAATCTTTAGTTTTTGTATGTATGGTTTCTTGGCGATCTACGGTCATATACCAGTTCATGGTTAAGGCCACATTAGAACTGTACATGTCTAAGCCTTCTCCCATTGTAATGGCAGCTATTTCTTTGCCCTGAATTTTCTCTTGTTGGTAAGGTCCAGTCTCTACACGGAAAGGAACCATGTATTGCGAATAACCCAATCTTGAAATAATTAAGCCGAGAACCAATAAATAAACCGCTGGTTTGGCCACATTTTTGTGAATCAACCAAATTCCAACCAGTCCTAAAATACATAAAGCAATGCCAAATACCGGGCTTACATCCATCGTGTTATGCGTAAAATAGAACAACCCAAGTGGCAGCAGAATCAACAGAAAAGAAACTACTATGGCTATTTGCCGCGTTGCTTTCGACTTAATCAGTTCGTAAACCGCATACAGGCATGGAATTAATAGCAGTGGTGTGAGCATAAACACGTATCGAGCTCTGTAATCTGGCGACAGCCAATATATTACGATGTTAACTAAGAATAGCAACAATGAACTTTTGAGAAATGAATTCTTCCAAATTAACGTGCGCGCTTCTTTTCGCAACAATACAAACACCGACAAACCCCATGGCATTATGTCGAGCAAATAGCGGATTGGAAATACAAACAGATGCCCCACGCTTTCTAGAATACTCTTATCCGTTACTGTTCTACTGCTGCTTTCAACAACAATCGTTTTTGCGAGTTTTGTTATATCTGCCTGTTTGCTATAGGCATATACATATATTCCAATAGGTATCAGGAAGATTAGTGTTGAGACGATGTGCTCAAGACTCCAGATACGTTTGAAGTCTCGTTTTATTACTAATATGGTTACCAAACTTAAACCTTGGAAAACAACTGTTGGCAAACCTTTCATCATGAATCCGATACAAGCGAGGCCGTACGAAAAGACGAAAGCTTTTCTCCAATTATCGATTGACGAAAAATAGTACAGCACATATATCTGGAGAAAACTAATCACTGAGTAGGTGATATCAATGTGTCCTAAATAGGCAGAATAAATCCATAGGTTTCCTCCTGTAATACCTGCCACTGCGGCAATCCACGCAAAACGAACATCTTTTAAATGACGTTTTACAATATGGAAGAGTACACCTCCAAAGGCAATAAGCGACAATAGGCTAGGGAGTCGTAAAACCCATTCGTCAAAGGATTTAAAAAGATTAAAGAAAACAATAAGAATCCAGTTGTACAATGGAGGCTTGTTCACATAATGAACGCCGTTCATCTTTGGCGCTACATAATTGCCATTGAGCATCATATCAATGGCTACCAAAGCGCGTATTGGTTCGTCAGCACTTAAAGGCATGTATCCCAGTTGGTAAAACAAGGCGAAAACAATTCCAATGGTCAGGATGATTTCGAGGAAATACTTTTGTAATACGGGCTTCAAGTTGGCAAAGATACTTCATGGTAGTGTTTGTATTTCAAATGGACAGAACCATTTACTGATTTTCCAATTAAATTTGACGTATGAATAAAGTGGTGGGTGTTATAAGTTGTGTTTGTATCTCATTTTCTGGCTTCGCTCAGGATTTTGCGTATAAAGTAGAACGCAACATTGCTACACCAAAGGTGAAAACGGTTTCTTTTTCTGAAATTGGTGGGGAGCAACCCAAAGTGTATAAAGTTAGTGACGCTGCGCCAGCTCCATGGACAACAACAGACAAACTAAAAAGCGAGCTAGACGCTAAACGTCAAAGACGTTTTAAGCAAGTGCACAATAAATATCAAGAGGAATCAAAAGATATTAAGCCAAACGTTAAAGCATCATTTGTTGGGTTAACAGCCGTTCCGGGTGTGCCCAACGATAACAACATGGCCATTTCAAATGATGGAAAGATTATCAGTGTGGTCAATTCGTCATTCAGTATTTTAGAGGAAGATGGGAAATACGTGCGCTATTATAGTTTAGAAAGAATTGTAGATGGACAATTACCCAATCTTAACCGAACCTATGATCCAAAGGTTACCTATGATCCAGTAAATGACCGATTTATATTGGTGTATTTGCAAGGGTCAACAAGTGCAGACACCCGAGT
>ENA-UZWZ01010003-UZWZ01010003.1-metagenome-genome-assembly--contig:-Day-4-25m-contig-10003_pt1 | contig 17731 bp, 15 predicted proteins | sample MGYA00260346_ERZ794906 | MGnify/ENA metagenome assembly ERZ794906 | reverse complement strand
TTTAAAGAAAAAAATATTGTAAAAACTGGTAATTGGAAATTATATACCAAAGCCATTATAATGTTTTCGATGTTTTTCATTCCGTTAATATTAATTCTAACGATAGATATGCCACAATGGACATTACTCTTATTAACCGTGATTATTGGAATAGGAATGGCTGGCGTTGGTATGAACGTGATGCACGATAGCAACCACGATTCTTTTTCGAGTAAAAAATGGGTCAATAAGTTAATGGGAAGTAGTATTTACATACTAGCTGGGAATGTTTACAATTGGAAAGTGCAACATAACGTTTTACATCATACCTTTACAAATATTAAAGGCCAAGACGAAGATATTGATGCAGGAAGAATTATCCGCTTTTCGAAACATTCAAAGTGGTTTAACATCCATAAATTTCAAAAATATTACTCTTTTTTTTTATATGGATTATTAACTATTAATTGGGCAATTACAACTGATTTCAAACAGATGAATAATTACCTAAAACGAAAATTATCTTATGGTAAATTTCCAAATCCTGCGACTGAATGGACTAAGCTTATTATTTCAAAAATAGTCTATTATGCTATTTGGATTGTGTTACCACTTTTAGTATTGGACTTAGCTTGGTGGAAAGTTTTTATTGGTTTTTTTATGATGCATTACACTGCAGGTATTATATTAAGTGTCGTTTTTCAACTAGCTCATGTGGTACCAAAAACCGATATGCCATTACCAGACAAAAATGGAAATATGAAACATACTTGGGCAATGCATCAATTTTATACAACTGCAAATTTTGCTCCAACAAATAAATTTATTTCCTGGTACACTGGAGGTCTAAATCATCAGGTAGAACACCATGTTTTCCCTCATATCTCTCATATTCATTATGGGCAAATTGCAAAAATTGTAAAAGAAACTGCATTGGAATTTAACTTGCCCTATAACGAATACAAAACTACTAGGAAAGCCATATTAGAGCATTTTAAACAATTAAAATCCTTGGGCGAAAAACCAGCTTTAACTATATAATCTTCATATGAATCCAAACCTTTCTAAAAGAATTAATGCCATGGCAACCTCTGCCACATTAGCAATGGCGGCAAAAGCCAGAGAATTAAGAGAAGAAGGAAAAGATATCATAGGACTTAGTCTTGGTGAACCAGATTTTAATGTTCCTGAATTTGTAAAAGATGCTGCCATAAAAGCAGTAAAAGATAACTATCATTCGTACACTCCTGTTGATGGATATGGTGATTTGAAGAATGCTATTATCACAAAATTCAAACGTGATAATGATTTAATTTATACATCTAACCAAATAGTCGTTTCTACTGGAGCTAAACAATCACTCGCAAACCTGGCTATGGTTTTGTTAAATGAAGGAGATGAAGTGCTCTTACCTGCACCTTACTGGGTTAGTTACAGCGATATAAGTAAATTAGCAGGCGGAGTTCCTGTAGAAATACCAACTTCTATAGAATCTGATTTTAAAATTACTCCCGAAAGCTTAAAAGCATCCATAAGCTCGAAAACAAAAATGATGATTTACAGCTCTCCGTGTAATCCTAGTGGTTCTGTATATTCTAGAGAAGAATTAAGAGCTTTGGCAGACGTTTTAATTGATTATCCCGAGATTATCGTAATTAGTGATGAAATATATGAGCATATCAACTTTACAGGACAACATACCTCTATGGCAGTTTTCGAAGACATGTACAATCGAACCGTAGTTGTCAATGGAGTCTCGAAAGCGTATTCAATGACTGGATGGAGAATTGGATACATAGGAGCTCCAGACTGGATAGCAAGAGCCTGTAATAAAATGCAAGGTCAAATTACTAGTGGAGCAAATTGTATTGCGCAACGGGCAACTATAACTGCTCTAGAAAGTTCTCCTGAAAAAATAAAATACATGATCGATGCTTTTAAAGAGCGAAGAAAATTAATATTAGGATTACTAGTAGAAATACCAGGTTTTAAAACCAACCAGCCTCAAGGCGCATTCTATGTCTTTCCTGACATATCCTATTATTTTGGAAAAATTATAAAAGGAACAACCATCAATACAGCCTCAGATTTTTCAATGTATTTACTAGAAAAAGCGAATGTTGCTACCGTAACGGGAGAGGCTTTCGGAAACCCTAATTGTGTCCGGATTTCTTATGCGGCGTCAGAAGAAGCTATTAAAGAAGCTTGTAAAAGAATTAAGAAAGCTTTGGTTTAAGCCCCAAGATCAGAAGCAATTATCTATTTCTCCAAAAATAAGGTGTTAATAATATCAAAACTGTAAACAGTTCTAATCTCCCGATCAACATTAAAAAAGCTGACCACCATTTTGCTGCATTAGATAATCCCGAGTAATTATAACCAGGCCCTAAATCTCCGAGCGCAGGACCAACATTACCAAGACTTGATACAGCTCCACCTAATGCAGTTTGGAAATCTAAGCCTAAAAGAGAAAACACTAAAACACCAACGATAAATGACAACAGGTACAAAATAAAAAATCCTAAAATATTAAATACAATTGGTTGATGAACTGCCTTTGTATTATATCTTACGGGTAAAATAGCTCTTGGATGAAGTGTTCTTCTGAATTCAGTCCATCCATTTTTTATCAATATTATATGTCTTACAATTTTAACTCCACCGGCTGTTGATCCAGCTGAGCCTCCAAGAAACATCAATCCAAAAAAGAAAACAGTTAAAAAAGGAGTCCACAAAGTATAATCAGCACTGACAAAACCCGTGGTAGTAATTATTGCAATAATTTGAAAGGCACTATGTCTAAAACTACTTTCAAATTTACCCCATACCATTGGATGACTGAAAGATGAACGAGATACATCGGTCTGAAAATAAATCATTATTGAAGCCATGATAGTGAAAATCACTATCGAAAAAATATAAAATTTAAATTCTTCGTCCTTAAGGATTTTACTAAATCTTGTTTTGAAAGCAAAATAACTTAAAACAAAATTCGTACCCGCTAAAAACATAAACAAAATAATAATATACTGGATAATGGGCTGATCATTCCAAAAAGCGATACTTGAATTCTTTGTAGAAAACCCTCCGGTACTTAGTGTACTTAAAGAGTGATTAACCGCATCAAATAACGTCATTCCAGCGACTTTTAGTAAAATTGTTTCTGCTAAAGTATAGCCGACATAAATTAACCATAGTCTTTTAGCAGTATCTGTAATCCTTGGATGTAATTTATCATTACTAGGTCCAGGAGCCTCAGCAGCAAAAAGCTCCATTCCTCCAATTCCTAATAAAGGGAGAATAGCGATTGCCAAAACAATAATTCCCATACCTCCTATCCAATGAGTTATACTTCTCCAAAACAACACCCCTTTAGGAATAATTTCGATATCATTTAAAATTGAAGCTCCTGTTGTAGTATACCCACTCATGGTTTCGAAGAATGCATCTGTAAAACTTGGGATAGAGTCTGTAAAAAGGTATGGAAGTGTTCCTGCTAATGACATAAAAATCCAGCCGAAAGTTACAATTACATAACCATCTCTTTTTTGAAGTTCTTTACGCTTATTTCGAGTTAAAAGCATCAAGATTAAACCTATCAATAAGGTTACCAGACCTGCTTCTAACATCTCTTTTTCAACTCCATCTTTATAGTAAAAACTAACAAGGGTGGCTAAAAGCATAAAACCCCCGTTAACCATGATAAGCAAACCCATCAGGTGGAAGATAATTTTAAAATTCAATTTAACAAATGAACTCATTAAACAAATAATTTTTCTACCTTTTTTATTGATTGAGGAAGACAACAGACTACGACTCGATCTCCTGCAATAATATTAAAATCTCCCAGCGCAATCATACCTTCGCCATCTCTAATAATTCCACCAATAATTGCTGATCGAGGGAAATCTATTTTTTTAACTAATTTATTGCAAACAACTGATTTAGGGGTGACTAAAAATTCTAAAATTTCAGCATTCATGTTGTTAAGCTTTGTCATTGCAACAATTTCTCCCTGTCTTATATATCGAAAAATATTGTTTGCAGCTAATAATTTTTTATTGATTAGTGTATCTATACCAATGGAGTGTGATAATTGAAAGTAATCCATATTTTCTACCAATGCTATGGTCTTTTTAACCCCTTTAGATTTAGCAACTAAGCATGACATGATGTTTGTTTCACTATTTCCAGTTACTGCTATAAATGCATCCATATCACAAATTTGCTCTTCATCGAGTAAATCAACATCTCTACCATCACCGTGAATGACAAGACAATCAGGAATAGCGTCAGCAATATCAAAAGCTTTATCTTTACTTTTTTCTATTAATTTTATTTTAAAACCGTGATTACATAGATCTCTTGCAGTTTTAGATCCTATATTACTAGCTCCTAAAATCATCACATTTTTAATTTCGATTCTAACTTTTCGAGTCAATTTATAGATCTCATCTATCCCTTTTTGGGTAGTCGTAAAATATACTTGATCCCCTTCTTTAAATTGTGTGTCTCCTCTTGGTATGATTGTATATTGAGTAGCATATCGCTGTATAGCAATTGGCATGTATTCTAAATTTGGATACAATTCAGCGACTTCTTGAACTGTTTTTCCTACGAATGCTGTAGTTCTCGAAAGAATAAGACCAATCATTAAAAGCGCACCATCCTCAAACTCAAATGTGTCGTTAAATGCACTTTGATTTAGCAATAGTTCAATCTCTTTTGCAGCTAATGATTCTGGTGAAATTAATTCGTCAATTCCTATTTTTTCGAACCCTACTTCATCTTTATTGTGAATAAATTCTGTATTTGAAATTCTAGCAATAGTATGTTTAACACCTAATTGTTTGGCTAACACACAAGCAGTTATATTGGTAGTCTCGCTTGAGGTTACACTTATAAATAAGTCTGCGTCACTAACTTGTGCATCTTTTAAAACAGAAATCGAAGTCGCATTACCTCTGACTACTCTAATATCCAAATGCGTACTTGCATAGATTAAAGACTCTCTATTCACGTCAATTAAGATAATATCCTGTGACTCAAAAGACAGGAGCTTGGCTAAGTGAAATCCTACTTCTCCAGATCCTGCTATAATTATTTTCATGGTAAACAAATGAATATGAGAATACAAATGTATTGAAATAAAATAAAACCAACTCTTTGGAAATCACAAATCTATTTTCATAAAAATAGATAAACTTATACCAAAAAATATGTAATTTTACGGCCGCTATGACATTAGACAAAAAAGTTACTCCATATAAAGACTCAAGTTTAAACAAAAAAGAACAAGTAGAGAAAATGTTTGACACCATTTCTGGAAACTATGATGGTCTAAATCGTTTAATTTCTTTTGGAACCGATTTAAAATGGAGAAAAAAAGTTTTAAAATATATCATACAACACCAACCGGAAAGTATTTTAGACATAGCAACTGGCACCGGAGACTTGGCTATTAAGTTTGCTGAAAAAACTGAAGCTTCTAAAATTATAGGATTGGATTTGTCTGAGGGAATGTTATCCGTTGCAAGAAAAAAGGTCATTGATACTACGTTAGAAAGTAAAATTAATTTTATCAAAGGTGATTCTGAAGCATTGCCCTTCGATGAAAATAGTTTTAATGCAATTACAGTTTCTTTTGGGATTAGAAATTTTGATAATTTAGAAAAGGGTCTTTCAGAAATTTTAAGAGTTTTAAAACCAAATGGGCTTTTAATTATTCTTGAGACTTCTGTACCAACAAAATTTCCATACAAACAGGGATATCAGTTTCATTCAAAAATTTTACTTCCTATTATTGGAAAACTATTTTCAAAAGATAAAGTTGCCTATGATTATCTCAGTGAAAGTGCATCAATTTTTCCTTACGGCACCAAACTCAACAATATTTTACAAAAAATTGGGTTTATAAATGTGAAAAACAAACCACAAACTTTTGGCGTAGCAACTATTTACACTGCCACCAAATTATAATGAAAAAAACAGTTATTTTTCTTTTGATATTGCTTGTTGCACAAACTGCAAAGGCACAATTATTTAGTAAAGAAAGAATCCTGAATAGGGCAAATATTGATAAAAAAACATTGTCATGGGGCTATTATCTTGGTTTTAATAATTACGATTATTATTTTGATTATAAAGAGCAAAACCAGGGTGATAATACCGATATTTTAGTTACTGGAGAAACTGGTTTTAATGTTGGGTTGTTAGGAAACTTGAGAATCAGCAACTACTTTGACTTAAGGCTAGAACCTGGATTAAGCTTCACAAAAAGAAATCTTGTTTTTCCTGGTTTTACAGACCCAAAAGATAATTTAAGAGAAGTTAAAGCTACCTATATACATATCCCTTTGCTTTTAAAAGTATCTACAAAAAGATTGAATAATATTAAACCCTTTTTAATCGGAGGTTTTTCCACATCTTTTAATTTGGCAAGTAACGAAGATAACCCTGAAGATAATGCAACAGGAACATTCAGATCCACCAGCAGTAATTTTAGTTATGAGTTGGGATTTGGAATCGATATTTATCTTTATTATTTTAAATTTACTCCCTCAATTCGGGGTGTTTTTGGGCTAAACGATCAATTAGTTAGAGATAAAAACCCAAACAGTGGTTGGACAAAAAATATTGAAAAAATGACCTCGCGAGGAGTATTTATTAATTTTACTATTCAGTAAATCTTTTAAATTCACTAAATAATATTGCAGTAGCTACAGCTACATTTAGACTTTCCGTTTGATGATCGTTGCCAAATCGAGGGATTCCGATTTTATGTGTAGTTAAGTTTAACAAGGTATCAGAAATTCCATTTGCTTCATTACCTACAATAACAATTGCATTTTCTGGTAGTTTTTCTTTATAAATATTTTTTCCATCCATGGTCCCAGCATAAACAGGAAGATCGCTTAAAGACAAGTATTTTGTCAAATCACAATAACTAATACTTACCCTTGATATAGAACCCATAGTTGCTTGAATAACTTTAGGATTAAAACAATCTACACTATCTGATGAACAAATTATATTAGATACATTAAACCAATCTGACAACCTTATTATGGTTCCTAAATTACCAGGATCTCTGATTGAATCTAAAAGTAGAGTTATTCCTTCTTTTCTAGGTTTTTTTTGTTCTGGAATAGTAAAAATAGCTAACGAATTATTTGCATTTTTCAAAAAACTAATTTTTGAAATTTCTTCATCAGAAATTATTTCAGAATTGACGTCTGTAAATAGATCCTCGACGGTAACATATAAAGAATGTAATTTAAATTTCGCCGTCAATAGCTCATTGATAACTTTTGGCCCCTCTGCTACAAATAATTTTAATTTACTACGATACTTTTTTTGCTGTAAGCTTCTTATTAATTTAATTTGACTTTTGCTTATCAAAATAATGTATTTTTGAAGTTATTAAATAAAGGAATTTGACTCAAACTCTGACAAAAATATCATTATTTTTAGGATTAACTATAGTAATTGTTTCTTGTAATGCTGTTAAACGAGTTCCTAGTGAGAAATATTTACTCACTAAAAACACGATAATTTTAGACAGTGTTATAAATAAAGACTTCAAAACTAAAAATTTAATTTACCAGCAACCCAATAAAAAAGTTCTTGGTGTACCATTGAGTCTTCATCTTTTCAACTTAGCAAAAACACAACCAGATTCTACATTTCAAAATTGGCTCCAAAATAAGCCAAATAGAGAGAAAAGAATGAATCATATCTATTCAAAAAAACAGGTAGACAAAATGGCTACAAGTTTTATTGGATTCAATAAATGGCTTCAAAAAATTGGGAACCAACCAACTATTATTGATTTAAAAAAGTTAGAAAACAATCTTCAATATATAAATAATTACTATTCAAGTTTTGGGTGGTTTAATACCGAAACTAGCTTTAAAATTGACACTCTTAAAAATAAACGTGCAGCAATCACTTATTATATTAAAAAAAACACTCCCTATGAAATCGGCACCATTGAAAAAGAAATAAATTCACCAATTGTGGATTCTTTATTTGGCACCATTCAAAATAAATCTTTAATTATAAAAGGGAATCAGTATTCATCAATTGACTTTAACAAAGAGCGGGAGCGTGTTTCTAAAATTTTCAGAAATTCAGGCTTATATTATTTTGATCCAAGTTATATTGAATTTGAAGCAGACTCCGTAAACACGAATCATAAAGTAAATATTGTGTATAAAATACCTGATCAAAAAATCAGGGAAAACGATACCACTAGAACCGAACCCTTTAAAATTTATAAAATTAGTGAAGTACAGCTTGTAACTGATTATAATTACAAGAACAGAAATGAGACCATCTCTGATTCTATCGAATATAATGGATATCATCTTTATAGTTATGACAAATTAAAATATTTCCCAAAAGCAATAACTGATGCAATCGCTATCTCTCCAGGAAAAATTTTTAAAGATTCGGAGCGAAGTTTAACCTACAGTCAGATAAGTGATTTAAAAATATTTAAGTATCCAAAAATATCCTATGTTGAAGATCCAAAAGATTCAACAGGAACCCATTTAATAGCCACCGTATTATTGACATCTCGTAAAAAATATTCGTTAGGTTTAGATTTTGATGCTTTTACCTCTACAATCCAACAATTTGGTATCGGTTTTAAAGCCTCATTTTCTATTAGAAATGTTTTCAAACGAGCTGAAATATTCGAAATATCGGCAAAGGGAAGAGTTGGTTCATCAAAAGATGCTGGAGATAATGAGAGTCGATTTTTTAACAATTCAGATATAGGAGCTGACATGAAACTTATATTCCCTAGGATTATTTTTCCTGTAAAAACAGAAAAGCTCATCCCAAAATCAATGTCACCGTCAACTTCAGCAACTATTGGTTTTACAAATCAAAATAATATTGGTTTGGATAGACAAAATATTAATTTAATTTACAACTATCGCTGGAAACCTAAAGTTAAAATAACCAATCATCTAGACTTATTTAATATTCAATTTGTAAGAAATTTAAATCCAGAAAATTATTACAATGTATATACAAGTTCCTACAACAGTTTAAATGATATAGCCATTGAATCTGACTATGAATTTGATGATCCAGAAAACAGACAACTCCAAATACCTGAAGAAACTAGTGAGTTTTTGACTCAATCTTTAGACATTACCAATCCATTAAACCTAAATTCAGAACAGCAAGAAGATGTTTTAAGTATTTTTGAAAGACAAAAAAGACTTACTGAAAATAACTTAATCTTAGCAATGAACTTTACCTGGACTAAGGATACACGGGAGAGTATAAAAGACAACTCTTTCTATAGAATTCGATGGAAAATAGAATCTGCAGGATTAATACTTAACGAATTAGCAAAAGCAATAGACACTCCAAAAGATTCCTTAGGAAGTTATCTAATAAATGACGTTGCTTATTCTCAATATATAAAAGCAGAAGCCGAATACATCAAACATTGGGATTTAAATTATCAAAATAAATTTGCATTTAGAAGTTTTGTAGGTATTGCAGTTCCCTATGGAAATAGTAAAAGCATCCCTTTTACAAGAAGTTATTTCGCAGGAGGAGGTAATGACAATAGAGGATGGCAGGCCTATGAGTTAGGTCCTGGTAGTAGCGGTGGTGTCTTAGATTTTAATGAAGCGAATTTTAAAATAACTATTAACAATGAGTATCGATTTAAATTATTTGATGCTTTTAATGGAGCGCTGTTTATTGATGCTGGAAATATTTGGAATACTCTTGACAATATTACAGAACCAGAAGAAACATTTACAAGTTTAAAAGATTTACAAGATATTGCTATATCTTCTGGATTTGGATTGCGTTATGACTTTGGTTTTTTTGTTTTTAGGTTGGATATAGGTTTTAAAACTTATGACCCTTCGTACCCAAAAGAAAGCAGATGGTTTACAGATTATAATTTTGGGAATGCCGTCTATAATATTGGAATCAACTATCCATTTTAAACCATAATATTTTATTATTTTTGCTAACTAACAATACAACTATGAGTCATTCAATCAAACCGGGTGTAGCTACCGGAAAAGAAGTACAAAAAATACACCAATATGCCAAAGATAAAGGGTTTGCCTTACCTGCGGTCAATGTTATTGGAACCAATAGTATAAATTCTGTACTAGAAACTGCTGTTGAGTTAAATTCTCCTGTTATCATTCAATTTTCAAATGGAGGAGCACATTTTAATGCAGGCAAAGGGCTTTCAAACGAACATCAGAAAGCCGCAATAGCTGGTGGTATAGCTGGAGCAAAACATGTTCATGAAATGGCAAAGGCTTATGGAGCGACAGTGATACTTCACACAGATCATTGTGCAAAAAAATTATTACCCTGGATTGATGGGTTATTAGATGCTGGCGAAAAGTATTTTAAAGAAACAGGCGCACCGCTTTACAGTTCTCATATGATTGATTTATCAGAGGAGCCCATTGAGGAAAATATTGAGATTTGTAAAAAATATCTTGAAAGAATGGCTAAAATAGGTATGACCTTAGAAATTGAACTAGGAATTACCGGGGGAGAAGAAGATGGAGTGGACAATAGTGATGTGGATTCTTCAAAACTTTATACGCAACCTGAAGAAGTTGCCTGTGCGTATGAGGAACTTTCTAAAATAAGCAATCAATTTACAATTGCTGCTGCATTTGGAAATGTTCACGGAGTATACAAACCAGGAAATGTTGAACTAACTCCAATCATATTAAAGAATTCTCAAGAATTTGTTGAAAAAAAATACGATACCGAGCCTAACCCCATAGATTTTGTGTTTCATGGAGGTAGTGGTTCTACCTTAGATGAAATTCGAGAAGCTATTGGATATGGAGTTATAAAAATGAATATTGATACTGATCTACAATTCGCTTTCAGCGAAGGGATTAGAGACTACATGAATCATAATATCGATTATTTAAAAACACAAATTGGAAACCCTGATGGTCAAGATTTACCTAATAAAAAGTATTATGATCCAAGAAAGTGGCTCCGCGAAGGTGAAGCTACCTTTAAAACAAGATTAAAGCAAGCTTTTAAAGACCTTAATAACGTTAACACTTTATAATTTATTTCTAAGACGATAGTTGCAATTTTGCAATTCTAAAAATGTAAAACATTACAAACTATGAGTTGGTTTAAAAGAACAAAAAAAGGAATTCAAACTCCTACAGAACAAAAAAAAGATGTCCCAAAAGGACTTTGGTATAAATCTCCTACCGGAAAGATTGTTGACACCGAACAATTGGAGAGAAATTTTTACGTAAGCCCTGAAGATGGTTATCACGTAAGAATAGGGAGCAACGAATATTTTGAAATATTATTCGATGATACCTACAAAGAATTAAACTCAAAACTTACTTCAAAAGATCCCTTAAAATTCAAGGATACAAAAAAATATACCGATCGTTTAAAACAAGCCAAAGAAAAAACAAAGCTCAATGATGCCGTAAGGACAGCTGTTGGTAAATCGATGGGAGAAGATATTGTTATTGCTTGTATGGATTTTAGTTTCATTGGAGGATCTATGGGAAGTGTTGTTGGTGAAAAAATAGCTAGAGCGGCTGGTTACGCTATTAATAAAAAACTACCTTTTATGATCATTTCAAAAAGTGGAGGTGCTAGGATGATGGAGGCAGCACTATCCTTAATGCAATTAGCCAAAACATCTGCTAAATTAGCTCAACTAGCTGAAGCAAAAATACCCTACATCTCGTTATGTACAGATCCAACTACTGGAGGCACCACAGCATCGTTTGCTATGTTAGGTGACATTAACATAAGTGAGCCTGGTGCATTGGTTGCTTTTGCAGGTCCTCGTGTCGTGAGAGACACCACTGGAAAAGAATTACCAGAAGGTTTTCAAACCGCTGAATTTCTTCAAGAACATGGGTTTTTAGATTTTATTTCGCATCGTAAGGATTTAAAATCTAAAATCAATCTCTACATTGATTTGATATTAAATAGACCTCTTAGGGAAAAAACCGCTTAAAAAAAGCAATTATTACATCTATTTAAAAAGAAAAACAATATATTTGCCGCCTGATTATCAAAGCGGTAATCTGTACATAAAAATCATTTAAAATAATATTGGCATGTATTTATCACCTGAAGAAAAAGGAAAAATTTTCAAAAAACACGGCAAATCAAATAAAGACACGGGTTCTGCTGAAGGACAAATCGCACTATTTACTTACAGAATTGACCATTTAACGAAGCACTTAAAACAAAATCATAAAGATTTTAATACAGAGCGCTCACTGGTAAAATTAGTAGGTAAAAGAAGATCTCTTTTAAACTATCTAATGAAAAAAGATATTTTGAGATACCGTGCAATTGTGAAAGATTTAAATTTACGTAAATAATATATGGGAGCCTTGTGCTCCCTTTTTATTTTCTAGTGTCCTTTTAACAAAAATTCTCTGTTTTAGAGAAATAACAAAATAAACTCATAGAGTTTAATCAGAAAAGCTACAGTAAGTTTTTCATTGGTCAACTACACACAACACAACAACTATATTCGTAAAATCGAATATTGACCATTGTTAACTGCTCTACATAAGTAGAGCATAATTAAAAATTATGATTCCAAAAACATTTAGTGAGGTCATCGACCTCGGTGATGGTAGAGAAATATCTATCGAAACCGGAAAATTAGCAAAACAAGCGCATGGTAGCGTAGTGGTACAATCTGGAAAATGTATGTTATTATGTACTGTTGTATCCAATTACAAACAAAGTCCTGTAGACTTTTTACCATTAACGGTAGATTACAGAGAAAAATTTGCTGCGGCTGGTCGTTATCCAGGTGGTTTCTTTAAAAGAGAGGCAAGGCCTAGCGATGGCGAAGTATTAACGATGCGTTTAGTAGATCGTGTTTTACGTCCATTGTTTCCGAAAGACTATCATTCTGAAGTACAAGTAATGATTCAATTAATGTCTCATGACGAAAACGTAATGCCAGATGCAATGGCAGGTTTAGCGGCATCAGCAGCTATTCAATTATCAGATTTCCCATTTGAGTGCGCCATATCTGAGGCAAGAGTTGGACGAGTAAATGGTGAGTTCGTTATTAACCCAACTAGAGCGCAATTAGCAGAATCTGATATCGATATGATGATCGGAGCATCAGCTGATTCTGTAATGATGGTAGAAGGTGAAATGGAGGAGATTTCTGAAGAAGAAATGGCTGACGCTATTAAATTTGCTCACGAAGCCATAAAAGTACAATGTGCTGCTCAAGTACGTTTGGCTGAGGCATTCGGAAAAAAAGAAGTACGCGAGTATGAAGGAGAACGGGAAGATGCGGACTTAGAGAAAAAAGTATACGATATGGCTTACGATAAAGTTTATGCCATTGCCAAAGCTGGTTCTTCCAAAAAAGAACGCGGTATGGCTTTCTCTGAAATTAAAGAAGAAATTAAAGCAACTTTTTCTGAAGAGGAATTGGAAGATTTTGGCGATTTAGTTTCAAAATATTATGCAAAAGCAGAAAAAGCTGCCATCAGAAACTTAACCTTAGATGAAGGTTTGCGATTAGATGGTCGTAAAACAGATGAAATAAGACCAATTTGGTGTGAAGTAGATTACTTACCATCAACACACGGCTCTTCTGTATTTACTCGTGGCGAAACACAAGCCTTAGCAACCGTTACTTTAGGAACTTCCAGGGATGCAAATAAAATAGATATGCCATCCTTTGAAGGAGAAGAAAATTTCTATTTACATTATAACTTCCCTCCTTTTTGTACAGGTGAAGCAAGACCATTAAGAGGTACTTCTAGAAGAGAGGTAGGTCATGGTAACCTTGCACAACGAGGCTTAAAAGGTATGATTCCAGAGGATTGTCCTTATACAGTTCGTGTAGTATCTGAAGTGCTAGAATCTAACGGTTCTTCTTCTATGGCAACTGTTTGTGCTGGTACAATGGCACTTATGGATGCGGGTGTTCAAATGATAAGACCTGTTTCTGGAATTGCTATGGGATTAATTTCGGATCCTGAATCAGGAAAGTATGCTGTATTATCCGATATTTTAGGTGATGAAGATCACTTAGGTGATATGGATTTCAAAGTGACAGGAACTGCCGAAGGAATTACGGCTTGTCAAATGGATATAAAAGTAAAAGGACTTTCCTATGAAATATTAGTGAATGCACTACAACAAGCACGTGACGGCCGTTTACACATATTAAGCAAATTGACAGATACAATAGCTGAACCAGCTGAAAGCGTAAAAGAACATGCGCCAACAATGGTGACTCGAAGAATTCCTAACGAATTTATTGGTGCGCTAATCGGTCCCGGTGGTAAAGTAATTCAAGAGATGCAAAAAGAAACTGAAACGACCATCGTAATCAATGAAGATCCTGTGACTGAAGAAGGTATTGTAGAAATTTTAGGAGTAGGTAGTACTGGTATTGATGCTGTTATGGCAAAAATAGATTCTTTATTATTCAAACCTGAAGTTGGAAGCGTTTATGAAGTAAAAGTGATCAAAATGCTTGATTTTGGTGCTGTTGTTGAATACATGGAGGCTCCAGGAAATGAAGTATTATTACATGTCTCAGAATTAGCTTGGGAACGTACAGAAAACGTTTCTGATGTAGTTAACATGGGAGACGTTTTTGATGTTAAATACTTTGGTGTAGACAAACGAACTCGAAAAGAGAAAGTTTCTCGTAAAGCAATTTTACCAAAACCTGAGGGATTTGTGGAACGCCCGCCTCGTGAGCGTAATGACCGAGGCAGAGACAATCGAAATAGAGATAATCGAAATAGAGGCAACAACCGAAATAGAGATTAAAACTCATTTAATTAGACAAGAAACCTCCAAATTGGAGGTTTTTTTTTGCTTATTTAAAAATAAATAATAAAAGATACAACCTTTTGTAACTTTTCGCATCTCAATTACGTATAATACAGTAGGCAATAAAAAATAAAAATATACCCCATGAGACAACTTAAAATTACCAAGCAGGTTACCAATCGTGAAACGGCTTCATTAGACAAATATCTACAAGAAATTGGAAAAGTTGATTTAATTACTGCAGACGAAGAAGTGGAATTAGCACAACGTATTAAAGCAGGAGATCAAATTGCTTTAGAAAAGTTGACAAAAGCTAATTTACGATTTGTTGTTTCTGTTGCTAAACAATATCAAAATCAAGGTTTGACTTTACCAGATTTAATAAACGAAGGTAATTTAGGACTTATTAAAGCTGCTCAACGTTTTGACGAAACACGTGGATTTAAATTTATTTCTTACGCTGTTTGGTGGATTCGTCAATCTATTCTTCAAGCACTAGCAGAACAATCTCGAATTGTTCGCCTTCCGTTAAATAAAATTGGAAGCATCAATAAAATTAATAAAATGTTTGCCTACTTAGAGCAAGCTCATGAGCGTCCTCCCTCAGCTGAGGAAATAGCAAAAGAGTTGGATATGACTATAAACGACGTTAAAGAATCTATGAAAAATTCTGGGCGACACGTATCCATGGATGCTCCCTTGGTAGAAGGAGAAGATTCAAATTTATATGATGTTTTAAGAAGTGGAGAATCTCCCAATCCAGATCGTAGTCTTTTACACGAATCTTTAAGAACAGAAATTGAAAGAGCTCTAGAAACTTTAACCCCGCGCGAAGCTGACGTTGTTCGATTATATTTTGGACTAGGAAACCAACATCCAATGACTCTAGAAGAAATTGGGGAAACATTTGATCTTACGCGTGAACGTGTTAGGCAAATTAAAGAAAAAGCGATCAGAAGGTTAAAACACACTACTAGGTCTAAAATACTGAAGACCTATTTAGGATAATACCTACTATCCTATTCAATCTAATTTTGTATCAAAAACCTTTGGCTCCGTCAAAGGTTTTTTGATTCTATTTTATTTAAAAATACCGCTCAACTTCAGAATCAATTTTCACTTTATTATTAGTACTTTTGTAATGTAATTAATTTTTGAGTTATTCTATGAGTAAAATACAGATTGCCCCATCAATTTTAGCAGCAGATTTCGGAAATTTACAAAGAGATGTGGAGATGGTTAACCATAGTGAAGCTGATTGGTTTCATTTAGATGTAATGGATGGTGTATTTGTGCCAAATATCTCTTACGGAATGCCTATTATTAAAACGATAGCGAAGCATGCAACAAAAACTTTAGATGCACATTTAATGATTGTAGATCCCGATCGATATATTAAAACTTTTGCAGATTTAGGAATGGATTATTTAACGGTACATTTTGAAGCTTGTAATCATTTGCATAGAACAATCCAAGCTATTAAAAATGAAGGAATGAGAGCCGGAGTAGCTCTAAACCCCCATACCAATGTAATGCAATTAGAAGATACCATTCAAGATATTGACTTAGCTTTAGTTATGAGTGTAAATCCTGGTTTTGGAGGACAAAGTTTTATTGAAAACACCTATTCCAAAGTAGAAAAATTAAAAGAAATGATTCTCAGGAAAAATTCTTCTGCAATGATTCAAGTGGACGGTGGAGTGACTAATAAAAACGCAAAAAAACTTGTTGAAGCTGGAGCAGATGTATTAGTAGCAGGAAGTTATGTTTTTAAATCACCGAATCCTGATAATACCATTAAAGATTTAAAAAATCTTTTAAAATAACTAGTTTTTAATTGTTGTTAATCAACATTAAATGGCCTCGTAGTTCAACTGAATAGAATATCAGATTTCGGCTCTGAGGGTTACAGGTTTGAATCCTGTCGAGGTCACTAAATCGGAGAATTGATTCACAGGAATCGGTTCTCCATTTTTTATGTTTGAGATTTCCTTCGATAAGTAAACTCATAGAATTATAATTTTATTATATATAAATATGATTGCAATTGTGTACTTTTATTACATAAATAAAATTTTCACTTATTCCATCTTAGAAGAGGTAAAGGTCAATAACTTTTAAAATCTATTAATTATGAAAAAATACAAATTAGAATGCTATGGTTGGTCTATAGAAGCTGTAGCGAAATCTTTAACAGAAAGGCAAGTTGATGATATTTTGTTATTAATGGAAAAAAACGGCTATGAAGAGTTTCATGAAGCTCGATATGAACTTGATGAGATTGGCCTCGATATTTATGAAGCCGATATTTTTCATTTTACTAAACCATTATATTCAGACAAATTATTATTCAAAGTTGTAACGGAAACGGACGAAGAGGTTTTGAGTTTTGGTGTCGAGGAATTGGGGTATGCTCATGATGTGATTGATGATTTTGAACAAAGTCCATATTTTGTGGCGATTCCTGAAGCTGAGGGTATAGAACGATTGCTTTTTTGTGTTGATGAAAACAAAGGAGGTATTTTTTATATGGAATTAGAAACCGATGAAACTCCAACTGTTAAAGATTTTTCGTTTTCAGGCAATTGTATTGAAGCACCTAATAACGATTGGGACTTTATTGAGGAACTTTATTTTAAAGGCAAAAAGCTCGAAATAACAGATTATTTAAACAATACAGGAAAAGCCTCAACTATTGAACTCTGTACATTAGATAATATTTAGAAAAATATTGAAAAGGATTACACAAAAACACTTATAAGAATATTGTAAACTTATTAAACAAACAATATAAAATATATGACAAAATATAAATTAGAGATGTATGGGTAGGAAATTGAGACAACAGGACATTCAATTAAAGATGAACATGGGTATTAATTAGAAAGGATTCTTTTTACAATCCCTGAAATAGTTTTAC
>ENA-UZWZ01001056-UZWZ01001056.1-metagenome-genome-assembly--contig:-Day-4-25m-contig-1056_pt1 | contig 17758 bp, 19 predicted proteins | sample MGYA00260346_ERZ794906 | MGnify/ENA metagenome assembly ERZ794906 | reverse complement strand
AGCTCACGGTTCGCCGCCTCTAGTGGCGCCTCCCCATCGTCAATCTTGCCCTTAGTTAGCGCTAGCTCGTAACGATCTGTACCGCCAGAATATTCATAAATCATCAGTACGGTTTCATCATCCAGCATAGGGATGATCAAAACTGCGCCATTGCCAGGTGGCTTGAGACGCTCATATTGGCGCTTTTCGCCATTAGAAAATTCAACATCCATTGATTGAATGTTAAAAAATCGGGTGGTAGCAATGTCAGCAACATTACTCAATACAGGTTTTTTTCGCATAAATAGAATTATAACATTAGCTATAATAAGCAAATCAACATAGAGGAGAGAGACATGAAAAAATTAACATTATTATTTGCTTTGGTGTTTTCATCAATGACGCACGCCTGGACAATTGATGGCGTGGGCGATTTTAAATTTGAACAGCTAAACAGCCAAGTTCATGTCATACATGGGCCTATTGCCAGCCCCAGTGAAAAAAACCATGGCTTTATGAACAACCCTGTTTTTATCGAGGGAGACAATGGACTGATTGTTATCGATCCGGGTAGTTCAAAATTTGTTGGAGACAAAGTTCTTAAAGAAATTGAGAAAATATCGTCAAAGCCAATTGCGGCTGTCATAAACACACACGTGCATGGTGATCACTGGCTCGGAAATCATGCCATCAAAGATAAATATCCGAATGCTAAATTCTATGCACACATGAATATGATTCGAGAAGCAGAATATGGCGAAGCTCAACGATGGATAAAGGTGTATAGCGACATTACGAATAAAGCAAAAGGCACAATTGCCGTTATACCGACTTACTCAATAGACCACAAAGACACGCTAACTATTGAAGGGCAAAAGCTCATTATCCACTCGCCACTGCCATCATCCCACTCCTCTTCAGATATCATGATTGAGCATGTAAACTCTAAAACACTTTTTACTGGGGACAATGCCTTTACCGATAGAATGGGAAGATTTGATGGCCAGTCAAACATGCTAGATAATATCAAAATTTTAGATTACGCTAAAAATTTAACCATTAACACTTATGTTCCTGGACATGGTTATTCAGGCTCTGTCACTCAGGCAATTGATCCATATTTAAACTACCTTAAAATTATCGAACAAGAATCTAGAAAAGGCTACGAAGAAGACTTGGCTGACTATGAAATAAAACCGTTTGCCGATAAGTATCTAGTAGCCTATAAAGACTGGAGCGGCTATGATGAACAGTTGGGCAAGCATATCAGCAAAATGTTGCTAGAAATTGAAGCGCTAGATCTGTAACCACTAGTCTCTTTCAATAATAAAAAAATGACGACTCTAGGTCGTCATTTTTTTTTGCTAACTTTATTCTTTTAGCTGAAACTTTGGCAAACCAAGATTAAGCTGAAGCGCCACCAATCGAGTAATAAATATTGCAAACCCTGCAACAATAGCACCAATAGTAACGTCTACCTCATAATGCATTAGCATAATAAATCCTAACGACCCAAGCCATGCGGCAGTTGCATACAGTGGGCTTTTAAAAACAATCGGTGTCTCATTACAGAGCAAATCTCTAAAAATTCCGCCCATCGAGCCTGTAACAACCCCCATGAAACTCGCCACCAACCAGGGTGCACCTGCCATTAAAGCCACCATAGTACCTGCAATACTAAATGCTGCCAGCCCAGCAGCATCTGGAATTAAAAACAGTTTTGGAGAAATTGAAATTAAACGAGCGCCAATAAAAATAACAATAGCGCTGGACAATGATGCAATAAAAAATATTTGATCTTGAATCCAAAACACATCTAAATCTAACAACATATCACGCAATGACCCACCACCCAAACCGGTAGTAATAGCAATAATAACAACGCCAAATAAATCAAAATTCCGAAAACCAGACTTAAGCACCCCTGAAGCTGAGGACACTACAACAGCTATTAACGAAAGCCAATATAGATTGTTGGAAAATTCTTGAGTAATTTCTAAATTCATAATAAATCCACCTTGCCGGTACCAATATGATAATACGCAGGCACAATAGTTAATCGATTATCTTTCACCATTTCTGGAAAGTGTGTACCGGTTTGCTTCAGCTCATCAACCACCAACTCCACATTGGCTAGTGTTACATTTTCAACCAAATTTCCCGGCTGATCTTTAGCTTTATTAAATGCCGCATTGAGTGCAAAAGTGAGGCTTGGCAAATGCCCCTCTAATTGCTCCTGACCACAGGTTGCTGCTACCGCGCCACATTGAGAGTGGCCCATAACCATAATCAACGACACATTAAGATGCAACACCGCATACTCAATACTGGCCAAAATCATCTGATCAAGCACATTGCCCGCCACACGTACGACATACAAACCTCCCAGACCTTGGTCAAAAATTACCTCGGGTGGCACACGAGAATCCGAACAGCTCAAAATAATGGCAAATGGATGCTGGCCATGCTTAAGTTCAAAACGCCGTTCACTGGTTTGATCAGGGTGTTCAAGATGCGACGCCATATAACGCTTATTGCCCTCTATTAACCTTCTCAAATGTTCATTGTTAGCAACCATGTCTTTCATAAGGTTAAATTGTAACGCAATAACAACCCCTTATCGCTCATTTTAAAAATTTCAGAAATTTTTTATCACTGATTAAAAGATAGGGTTTGTTTTAAGATTTTTCATGTTTTTAAGCTTAAAAACACGGTTTTTTACCGTTGTTATCCGAAATTTTGCGATTTTTAAGCACATTTCCATTATTTTCCAAATTTTTATAGGTAATATGTCTACTGTAATCACAAAATAATCTTAAACAATCTGAGGAGTGGGGTATGAATTTTAAGAGCATGACTAAGCAACAACTAAAAGACCATGGTGAAACCATTGGCGTTAAGCTTAATCTTAAACACAAGAAAGATGAGCTTATTGCTCAACTTATTGAGGCTACTGAACCAGTTGCTGCTCCAGAGCCAAAAGCGGCCACCGCACCCGTTCAACCAACAAGCGCACCAAGCACCCCTGTTCAAGAGAATTTTGATATTAAAAAATATGCGCTGCCCATTGTAATTATTGTGGCGATATTAATTTGGCTACTCTAAAAAGGGTGTCCATCCCCTTTATTTTTCACACAAGTCCCGTCCTTCATAAAAAACCACCGTTTCATTGTTCTCAGGTGGAAATTTTTATTACTGTTGAGGCGTAAGAAAATTTCTGAGCTGGAAGCTTATATTCAATAAGTGACTGTTTTTGAGAATTTCGACAACAAAGAATTTGGTAAAAAGCACCCTTGTTTAGTCAAAAAAGCCGTCCATGTGGAGCTCTGTAAGATCACTAAACCCACCGATGTGTTTACCATCAATGATTATTTGTGGCACCATGCGTGCACCATTAGTTACTTTTGAAAACTCCACCATATGAGCGCGATCTTCGTCAATATATTTTTGCTCAAATGGCAAATTCCACTTAGTTAAAAGCTCTTTAGTTTTAACGCAAATTGGGCAAGAGTGCGTGGAGTAAACGACGATTTCCATAACTATCCTTATAAGGCTGCTACAACAAGATCACCCATCTTTGACGTGCCAACAACCGTATCACTTTCACTAGCAATATCGGCAGTGCGATAACCCTGATCAAGTACCGTATTAACGGCAGTATCAATTTTATCTGCAAGATTTACCTGATCAAGTGAATAACGCAACATCATTGAAACTGACAAAATAGTCGCCAATGGATTGGCCATATCTTGGCCGGCAATGTCTGGTGCAGAACCATGAATCGGCTCATACATACCAAAACCATCTTTATTAAGTGACGCACTTGGCAGCATGCCAATAGAACCCGTTAACATAGCAGCACAATCAGACAGTACATCGCCAAACAGATTAGACGTTACCATCACGTCAAATTGCTTTGGCGCTTTAACCAATTGCATGGCCGCATTGTCTACATACATATGTGAGAGTTCAACATCCGGGTAGTCTTTAGCCACTTCTTCCATAACATCGCGCCAAAGCTCACATACCTCTAGTACATTAGCCTTGTCTACTGAACAAACGCGTTTGTCGCGTTTTTGAGCGATCTTAAAAGCCGAATGGCCGATACGGCGAATTTCAGATTCATAGTACGTTGCACTATTAAAACCGTAACGTTCGCCGTCTTTTTGTTCAATGCCACGTGGCTGACCAAAATAAATACCAGCAACCAATTCACGCACAATCATCAAATCTAGGCCTGAAACAATTTCCTCTTTAAGGGTTGAAGCAGCAGCCAATTGCGGATATAAAATAGCTGGACGTAAATTTGAGAATAAATCCATCTCAGCACGTAAGCCCAGCAAGCCGCGTTCAGGTCGCAGGTCGCGCTCTAACGCCTCCCACTGATAACCACCCACAGCACCGAGTAAAATTGAGTCGCATTCTTTAGCGGCTTCTAGCGTTGCTTGGGGTAATGGCGAGCCCGTTTCATCATAGGCTGTACCGCCAATTAAGCCGTGCACTAACTCCATGCCCAAGTTATCATTGTTGTTTAAATGATCAATAACCTTTAACGCTTGAGCAACAATTTCCTGTCCAATACCATCACCTGGCAATACTAATACTTTTGACATCTTACTTCCTATGGATAAATTTCTAAAATAGCTATTTTACTAGATTTCTTCCATTTCAAATTGATCCTTGGTGACGCCACAATCTGGGCAGACCCAATCTTCAGGCACATCGTCCCACTTGGTACCTGGCTCAATACCTTCCTTTGGCGAACCTTTTGCTTCATCATAAATCCAGCCACACACCATACATTTAAATTTTTTCATTGTTATTTCTCGTTATTAAATACGTAAAAAAAGGGAGCGATTCACTCCCTTTAATCAAACCGACTAAATGCTATAGGTTGTCAGCATTTTTTGCTAAGTATTCTGCCACACCTGCTGGTGTGTCTTTCATGCCTTCGTCGCCTTTATTCCAACCGGCAGGGCAAACTTCACCATGTGTAGTGTGAAAATCAAGCGCATCAACCATGCGTAACATTTCATCAACATTTCTTCCTAGCGGCAAGTCATTGACCACTTGATGACGAACATCAAAATTCTCGTCAATTAAGAATGAAGCGCGCAATGCAACGCCGGCTGGGTGCACAATACCGTAAGCCTCCATGATTGCATGATTAACATCTGCTACCAATGGAAAGTCAACAGGGCCCAAGCCGCCATCATTCACCGCAGTATTGCGCCAAGCATTATGAGTAAATTGTGAATCAATTGATACGCCCACAACCTCTACACCCTTATCAGCAAATTGCGCAACGCGATGGTGGTGCGCTAAAATTTCTGATGGACAAACAAAAGTAAAATCCAATGGGTAAAAGAACAACATGATCTTTTTACCTTTAAGGCTAGACAGTTGAAAATCGTCAACGATTGCGCCATCAGCCAATACAGCTGCAGCAGTAAAATCTGGGGCTTGTTGTGTTACTAGAACGCTCATAAATTCTCCAATAATTAAATAATAAACTCATGAATTATACAACGCCACTAGCCAATAAATCTTATAAAAAATAAGGGTTTGCATGCGAGAACTTAACAACGCCTTGAATCTTGCGTAAAATAACAACATGCTTAAAATTTACAACACACTCAGTAAACAAAAAGAAGTTTTCCATCCCATTGATCCAGAAAAAATTGGCATGTATGTTTGTGGCATGACCGTTTATGACTACTGCCATATGGGGCATGCACGTGTATTAGTGATGTTTGACGTGATCACACGCCACTTAAGGCGCAATTTTCCAGAAGTAACCTATGTGCGTAATATTACCGATATTGACGATAAAATCATCCAGCGTGCGATTGAAAACAAAGAAGATATTTATAGTTTAACCAATCGTTTTATTGATGCGATGCATGAGGATGAGCGTGCGCTGGGCATTTTGCCGCCAGATATTGAGCCTCGTGCGACTGACGCCATGGATCAAATGTTTTATATGATTAAATCTTTGGTTGACAAGGGGTTTGCTTATCAGGCAAATAATGGTGACGTATATTATTCGGTGCGCAAATTTGCCGATTACGGCAAACTCAGCGGCAAGAATTTAGATGATTTAGAAGCTGGCGCTCGTGTTGATGTCGATTCAGATAAAAAAGATCCGCTGGATTTTGTCCTATGGAAAATGGCTAAGGCCGATGAGCCAAGCTGGACATCGCCTTGGGGTGATGGACGCCCTGGATGGCACATTGAATGTTCAGCCATGTCAACCCATCATTTAGGCAAGCATTTTGATATTCATGGTGGTGGCATGGACTTATCCTTCCCGCATCATGAAAACGAAATTGCCCAATCTGAAGGGGCAAATAGTTGTAGTTTTGTGAATACCTGGATGCATGTTGGTTTTGTTAATATTAACGATGAAAAAATGAGCAAGTCGCTGAATAATTTTTTCACCATTCGTGGTGTATTAGAAAATTATGACGGTGAAACTTTGCGTTATTTCATTATGAGCTCACATTATCGCTCACCGTTGAATTTTTCTGATGCTAACCTGGATAATGCCAAGACTTCAATTACTCGTCTATATACAGCCATTCGCGACTTAAATGCCAGTGAAGCAGCTACCGATGAAGTCTCTCAACGCTTTGATTTTGAAACCCGATTCAATGAGGCGCTAGATGATGATTTCAACACGCCAATTGCACTAAGTGTTTTGTTCGAGCTAGCTAAATTGATTAACTCAGAGCGTAACAAAGATCTTGACCAGGCAAGCGCTTTGGCTCAACTACTGATTAAATTGGGCGGTTTTATCGGTATTTTGCAAATGAATGCTGACGAGTTTTTAAAGCAAGGCATCGACTTAAATGATGCGGCGATTGATGAAAAAATCAAACAACGTAACGAGGCAAAAGCCAACAAAGACTTTATCTTATCTGATCAAATTAGAGATGAGCTAACCGAACTTGGCATTATTTTAGAGGACACCTCAGATGGCACCAGTTGGCGCAGAAAATAGCATTAACTGGTCATCTATTGACACCATCCTACTGGACATGGATGGTACGCTATTAGACCTTAATTTTGATTTGCATTTTTGGTTAGAATATCTACCGTTGGTATATGCCAACAAACACAACATCAGTCACCAGCAATCTAAAGATAAAATTCGCCCAATGTTGGAAGCCGAACAAGGCAAACTACATTGGTACTGTCTAGATTATTGGCAAAAGATTTTTGAACTAGATATTGCCCAACTCAAAGAAGATGTTTCACACTTAATTCAAATCCATCCTTTTGTGTTGGATTTTTTAGATCAAGCCAAACAACACGATAAACGCATTTATTTAGTAACTAACGCTCATCGAAAAACAGTCAAACTAAAAATGCGCATTACCAATTTAGAGAGCTATTTTGACGAAATTATTACCTCACACGACTATGGTGTTGCTAAAGAAGATCAAGGATTTTGGCAACAGCTAGAGCAAGCCATCAACCTTAACAAACAAACCAGTATCTTTTTTGACGATTCAATTAGTGTGCTTAATTCCGCTAAACAATTTGGCATTGGCTCCGTGGTTGCTATCAGTAAACCTAGCTCAAAAATTGCAACTAAATCAATTACCGGGTTTATGAATATAGAAACCTTCAAGCATGCCCTACCTTTAGAGCATCACACGTAAAAAACCCGCCATTACAGCGGGTTTAATTCGTCTTTACTGCTAACTACTTACTCACCACCAATCTCAGCCATTAGACCAAAACTTTTGACAAAAGGCCCGGCCATACTAGGATTTTTAATCATAGCGCCAAAATCACCTTGTTCAAATTTTAACTTGCCCATAGTAACTGCCATGCCCATAGAGCTCATGCTCAATGGCTTATCCAACCATTTCATCCAATTTTTCTTATCAGCACGCATATCCCAATCTGCACGCTCGCCATCATAATCACCAGCACGAACGCATTCGCCATTTTCAACTACAAAAATACCGGTTGGCGTACCGTCACCTTTAAAACCACAGGCAATGGTTGAAGAGAAATTGATTTCTGCTAATTTGCCACGAACCTCATCTGATGCATTCCAGGCATCTTTAAGTTGATTCATCCACTCACTTGAAAATAATACTGCCATGTTAATCTCCTATTGATAGTATTAATAAGAACAAGGCAATTTTCAAGATCACCTTATCCATTCTCCTCAAATTTATTCATTTTATGAATGGCAATATTATGCCCATTAATACGTGTCAAAGGCACTTATTTTTAGCAAAAAAACCACTTAATGCCACGAAAAAAATAACGTCTAGCGTATAATTTTTTATCATGAAAACACCCTTAACAATCGGCATTCTTTCTGACACCCATGGCTTTATTCATGAAGAAATTGTTAGCATTATGAACAACTGCGATTTAGCCATCCATGCCGGCGATATTATTGATGCATCAACACTAGAACAACTCAAACCTAAGCAGCAATTGATTGCCATTCAGGGCAATAACGATGCCCACTTAACACAGCTAAAAACAGTGGAAAAAATTACGCTACCTGGCGGCATTATTATGGTGGATCACGGCCATACTCACGGCCATAAAAAACCTTCACACAATTCACTTAGACAAGCCTATCCTGAAGCTAGAGTTATTATTTATGGTCACACCCATAAACAATTGGTAGAGCGGCACAGTACACCCTGGATTGTTAACCCTGGTGCCGCAGGACAAACGCGCACTCATGGTGGCTCAAAATGCCTAGTACTTACCATTCAATCAGAACAAAACTGGCAAGTAGAAACTCACATTTTCAACTAGATCGCATTTGTAAAACCAGTAAAAAATCAAGCATTCAGCAAACTGCAATGTATAATTGATGGTTTTTATAAGTAAATAAGGAACAACCATGAAAAATGCTTTTTATGCACAATCAGGCGGTGTAACTGCAGTAATTAACTCTTCTGCATGTGGCGTAATCGAAACAGCTCGTAAATATCCAGACAAAATTGGCAAAGTTTACGCAGGTCAAAACGGCATCATTGGTGCATTAATGGAAAACTTGATCGACACCTCTTTAGAATCTGATGCTGATATTGCTGCATTGAAACACACGCCTTCTGGTGGTTTTGGCTCTTGTCGCTACAAGATGAAATCTTTGGAAGCCAATAAGGCCGAATACGAAAGACTAATCGAAGTATTTAAAGCACATGATATTGGTTACTTCTTCTACAACGGTGGTGGCGATTCAGCTGACACTTGTTTAAAAGTTTCTCAATTATCTGAATCTATGGGTTACCCAATTCAAGCAATTCACGTACCTAAGACTGTTGATAATGACTTACCAGTGACAGACAACTGCCCAGGTTTTGGTTCAGTTGCTAAATATATTGCTGTTTCTGCTATGGAAGCAAGTTTTGACGTTGCCTCAATGGCAGCGACTTCAACAAAGATTTTCGTACTTGAGGTTATGGGTCGTCACGCAGGCTGGATTGCTGCTGCAGGTGGCTTATTAGATGAGTCAATTCCAGTGGTTATTTTATTCCCTGAAGTGGATTTTGATGAAGAAAAATTCTTAGCGAAAGTAGATGCAAACGTTAAGAAGTTTGGCTACTGTACGATTGTTGTTTCTGAAGGTACAAAATGGGCTGACGGAAAATTCTTAGCAGAACAAGGCACTCGTGATGACTTTGGTCATGCACAATTAGGCGGTGCTGCACCAGTTGTTGCCAACTTAATTAAAGATGCATTAGGCTACAAATTCCACTGGGCAGTTGCTGACTACTTACAACGTGCTGCACGTCACTTGGCTTCAGAGTCGGATGTTGAGCAAGCTTACGCATTAGGTGAAGCGGCAGTTGAGCTTGCTATGCAAGGCAAAAACTCAGTCATGCCAGCGATTATCCGCACATCAAACAACCCGTACACTTGGGAAATGGGCATGGGCGAATTAAAAGACATTGCTAATGTTGAAAAGATGATGCCAATGGAATATATCTCTGAAGATGGTTTTGGTATTACTGATGCATGTCGTGAGTACTTACAGCCATTAATTGAAGGCGAAGCATACCCACCATACAAAAACGGCCTTCCTGACTACGTAGTTATGAAGAAAGAAATGGTTGAGAAGAAACTGCCCTCTTTCGAAATTTAATTAACCACTAGCGAGAAACATATGAACGTTATTTTATTAGGCCCACCCGGCGCAGGTAAAGGTACCCAAGCAACTAATATTTGCGAGAAATACAACATTCCACAAATTTCTACTGGCGATATGTTACGTGCTGCTGTTAAAGCTGGCACGCCACTAGGTGTTGAAGCCAAGAAAGTAATGGATGCAGGTGGTTTGGTATCAGACGATATTATCATTGGCCTAGTAAAGGAACGAATCCAAGAAGATGACTGTGCAAACGGTTTCTTGTTTGACGGCTTTCCTCGTACCATTGCTCAAGCTGAAGCTTTAAAAACTGATGGTGTTGATATTGATTATGTGGTTGAAATTCAAGTGCCTGATGAGGATATCGTTGCTCGTATGTCGGGGCGTCGTGCTCATCTAGCATCTGGCCGTACTTATCATATCGTTTATAATCCGCCAAAAGTTGAGGGTATCGATGATATCACTGGTGAAGAATTGGTACAACGTGCTGATGACAACGAAGAGACTGTACGTTCGCGCTTAGGTGTTTATCATGAGCAAACTCAACCACTGGTGGATTACTATCAAAGCTGGATGAGTAAAGATAGTAGTGCACCAAAATATGGTGCCGCTGTTGGTGTTGGCTCATTAGACGAAGTAAGAGATCGCGTTTACGCTCAACTGGGCTAAACAACAAGTTTGAGCTAAAACTTGGGGGCTTATGTCAATTAGACATAAGCCTTTTTTTTACAAATTATTAATTAGTAAACTATTATGAAAACTGGACCGAGACAAATTACAACGCCTTTTAGGCCAATTCCGCTAGATGTGCCGGAAGGCATGAAGCCAAATGAATTTTTCAATTCATCGGAAAATTTAGCAGACCTTGCCCAAAACAATGGTCTTATGGAAAACAGTGAAGATTTACTTTTGTATCGTAAGGCACTAGGACACTCAAATTTATTTGATTGCTCTATTATTTACAACACATCCAAAAGCATACTAAACCCTTTAGGCAGACCGGTAAGACGCACCCAAGTACCAAATAAAGTAAAAAATGCCTGGAACCGTATGAACCAAATCATCATTGGATTTATGCTAGAAGAGTTTCCGGATGCAGACAAACACCTGGTGTTATGCGGTGAAGCGTCGCTAGATTCAACCTGGCCAATAACATCGCCTGGTGTTCCAAGTATTCGTATGCTGCATAATCATTTTATTGTCTTTGATAAAAAGGAACTGGAAAACTCTGAACTGTCAGACCCTAAAAACCCCAATTTAACTGATGGTGGTCAACACTCATTATTTGCAAACTATATGGAAGATGTCTATGCAGAATTTCAATCAAAACTTAATTTTGAAATTCTGAAGCCTGTCGATGGAGAGGCCTCTGGACTTGCACTTACTGGCTACCCTCAAGGCCTTCCAAGTTGGGAAGTGACTGGTGGCATTGATAGCTTAAAAAATGTCAAATTCTGGGATGAGTACGATCTAGTATTAAAAGGATTTCTTGATTTCTACAGAGCCTTCTTTTCACAAGTATCTTGTCGCAATTCCTCCGTCCCAAAAGAAGCTTACTTCCCTGAATTAATTGAAAATACATTGCTATTCAATACATGCTTTTTGTCTGCAGCTAAAAAAGTCCGTGACAAATGCATTGAAGACCCTAAGTATTCATCGTCAATTCGATGGCAACCAGCTTTTAAGCAATTAATCTATCGAAATGACCAGGGCAAACTAATTGTTACCATCTCTCAAAATTCAATTGGCAATGCAATTACTGAATTATTAGGGGTTGTGGTGAATCGAACACCAGATGCGCAAGCCTATGAAGAGGCTGAGCCAGCACTGTTGGAAAAACTATTAAAACTTAGATCAAGATTAGTAGAGGCCGACCTTGGCGAGGGCATTGAGACTAAATATTGGAAAAAAGATTAACGCTAATCAAGAAAAAAATATCAGATCACAACCATAGCCCGAAATTCGGGCTATTTTTTTGGATTTTAATTGCCCAGTCATTCAAATTACAGTACAATCTTTTGCGGGAGAAAGTAAAAAAAATATAACTAAAAGGAGAAAATAAAGCAAATGGATATACTTCAAATGGCTATTGCAGCCTCACTTGTTGCTGTGTTATACGGCATCATTACAATCGGATGGATTAACAAACAATCCCCAGGCTCGGACAAAATGAAAGAGATTGCGGATGCAATTGCGGAAGGTGCAAAAGCCTATTTAAATCGTCAATACACAACCATCGCCATAGTTGGCGTTGTATTGTTAATTCTTATTTCACAGGTATTAAGTTATTCAGTTGCTTTAGGCTTCTTAATTGGCGCTGTGCTATCGGGTGCAACCGGCTATATTGGCATGAATGTGTCGGTTAAATCTAACTCGCGTACTGCAGAAGCGGCCAAAAATGGTGTTAATGCAGCCTTTCAAGTTGCCTTTAAAGGTGGCGCAATTACCGGTATGTTGGTGGTTGGTTTGGCACTATTAGGTGTTTCCGGATTTTATGCAGGCTTGTTAGCTAACGGCATTGCCCAAACAGAAGCACTTCATGCGCTCATTGGTTTAGCATTCGGTGGTTCGTTAATTTCAATCTTTGCTCGTTTGGGTGGTGGTATCTTTACTAAGGGCGCTGATGTTGGTGCTGATATTGTTGGTAAAGTTGAGGCTGGCATCCCTGAAGATGATCCGCGTAACCCAGCTGTAATTGCTGACAACGTTGGTGACAACGTTGGTGATTGTGCAGGTATGGCCGCCGACTTGTTCGAAACTTACGCAGTAACCATTGTTGCAACTATGATGCTGGCAGGCGTATTGGGTATGGGTGAAGATGCTATTCTTTATCCACTAGCACTTGGCGCAGTATCAATCATCGCTTCAATTGTGGGCACCTTCTTTGTTAAAGTATCTGATGGTGGCTCAATTATGGGTGCGCTGTACAAAGGTCTGATTGTTTCTGCTGGTTTAGCAGCAGTAGCCTTCTACTTTGTTACCAATAATATGAATATGGGCATGGATTTATTCTACGCCTCACTTATTGGTTTGGCGCTAACTGGTGTTATGGTTGTGGTTACTGAATACTACACCTCTACTGAAAGCGCACCAGTTCAGCATGTTGCTAACGCATCGATGACTGGTGATGGTACTAACGTTATTGCTGGTCTAGGCTTATCAATGAAATCTACTGCTTTACCAGTATTGGCAGTTTGTGCCAGTATTTGGGGTGCTTACGAATTAGGCGGGTTATACGGTATTGCCATTGCAGCAACCGCAATGCTATCAATGACGGGCGTTATTGTGGCACTTGATGCTTACGGACCGATTACTGATAACGCGGGTGGTATTGCTGAAATGGCAGAACTTCCTGAGGAAATTCGTAACATTACTGACCCTTTGGATGCAGTTGGCAATACAACCAAAGCGGTAACTAAAGGCTATGCAATCGGATCTGCTGGATTAGCAGCCTTGGTTTTATTCGCTGACTTTACTAACTCATTAGGTGGTGATACTAAAACATTGTTTGACCTATCAGACCATAGAGTAATCATTGGCTTATTCTTAGGTGGTTTGGTGCCGTACTTATTCGGCGCTATGGCTATGGAGGCAGTTGGTCGTGCAGCAGGCGGCATTGTGAATGAAGTACGTCGTCAGTTCAAAGAGATGCCAGGCATTATGGATTACACACAAAAGCCTGACTACTCTAAAGCAGTTGACATGCTAACCAAATCAGCGATTAGAGAAATGATTATCCCATCTATACTGCCAATCTTATTCCCAGTAGCAGTTGGCTTACTACTCGGTGCTGAAGCATTGGGTGGCTTGTTAATTGGTTCAATTGCCACGGGTATTTTTGTTGCTATCTCTATGACCACTGGTGGTGGCGCTTGGGATAACGCGAAGAAATACATCGAAGATGGTAATTGTGGCGGTAAAGGTTCAGATGCTCATAAGGCAGCTGTAACTGGTGATACTGTAGGTGACCCGTACAAAGATACGGCTGGTCCTGCGATCAACCCACTGATCAAGATTATCAACATCGTTGCAATCATGATTATTCCGCTACTGTAGCAATAATCAATTGATCAAAAAAGGCGTGCTTATAGCACGCCTTTTTTTATGCCTAATAAAGCGCTAGTTACTAATCAGCTTTAGGCACTTGGTGGTCAAGCATAAAATTCTTCTGAATACGTATACCAACATAGGCACCAAGTAATAAAGCGAACAAATCAACAAAAGAGCCTAAAGATAGAGTGGAAACACCAGCAACTCCTTGACCTAAGGTGCAGCCCATGCCCAAAATACCACCAATACCAACCATGGTTCCACCGATTGCATAACGCAGCAACTCTCTAACTGAAGAGAACCAAACTAGATGAAATCGACGCGTTAGCACAGACACCAAAATTGAACCTACACCCACACCCAAGAAGGCCACCAATCCAAATGTTAAAACGTACCACTCAGGGTTTGAGGTAATATAAAGCAGATCACCCATTGGACGAATAAACGTATAGGATTGTGTGCCCATACCGTTTTGCGGCATATCACTAAAGTCAGAGGCCTCATTTGCCAACTCACCAATAGGGCCGCCTGAAATATAAAATGCCAGCACAATTAATATGCCTACCGCAAACCCGCCAATAATATTATCTTTGCGCGCCAAAAAGTCTTTACTAGACCAAACGAAATAAAACAAAATAGAAGATACCAGTAATCCGATAACAACTCGCATGGTTGACACATCGATGCCCAGCCAACTACTGGAGATCGTACCTAGGTCTTGCTGTGCAATACCATAATCATCTAAATTTGGCGACACAGGTAATACCCATGACAAAAAGTAATTATTAAAAAAACCTTCAACATACAACATAAGCACAGCGGCTGACCCCATGGCTGCAATTGAAACCAGAGTTTTAAGATTGCCACCACCAAGATTTAAAATACTTTTCATGCCACAGCCACGGCAAAGTGTCATGCCAATGCCAAAAAATACTCCACCAATCAAATAAGCCGGCCAACGAAACTGACTCATCCGATAAGGCGGTCTAGTCTCATCGGCACTGATTAATTGTAGCGCCTCAAGAATAGTTACCCCAAACAATGCAACGCCAATGGCAAAAAAGTACATGGATAAGCGACCGGTATTACCACTATGAACAACATCTGCAACACCACCTAACGGACAAAAGTCTGTCTTGCGTGCTAAAGCACCAAAAATAATTGATAATAAAAAAATTGAAATAAATAGAAACTCTATTTCATCAAGATCTGAAAATAGATCCATAAACTCTCTCCCCAAAAAGTTAATAGTTGATGATATTTTAACCAAAAAAAAGGCGTGTTATCACACGCCTTTTTTAAGTGTTAGATACCTGTCTTTCCATGTATTTGGACATTCAGCCCTTTGGTATTCTTGGTTAACAGAAAGTCTGCTTGAGCCTTTAACAACTTGTCAGTACACTCATGCAGGTCATTATAGATATCTTGACCCGTATCAAAGCGCTTATCAGTCATGTAGTAGAAGAAACTCTTGTATTTAAAATTATCCATCTTAATAATAATAAAGGTTGAATTAGAGTCTTCCCAAACAGCAGCAGGAAACAACTCGGGCTTATCTTCACCTTCTCGAGTTATTTCAATGTCTGCCATGTTAACTTCTTTTTTCTCTTTTCTCCAACGATTATCCAAATTATTCTGGATTGTTGTTAGTTCTGATTCAGTAAAATCAACATTCATACTATTGTCCTTGACTTAAAATTTCCTCAAGACTTGGTTCAGAATCTGTTGTTCCGCCAGCTTCCATCTCTTCAATGGTTGCATCACGAACCAAAGTCACCTCTAATACGAAATTCACTTTGCGGCCACACAATGGGTTATTACCATCAATAGTGACCGTAGCATCATCAACTTTAGTCACCAAGAAATCTTTAGGCTGGCCATCTTTATTTTCCATGGTTACCTTGGTGCCAACTTTACGATATTCTTGTGGCACATTTTCGATTTTATCAATGAAAACTAATGATTCATCTCTAGGGCCATAAAGCTTATCAACATCCACTTTAATTTCAATAATATCGCCCTGTTCACGGCCTTCTAACTCAGCTAATACTTCTTTACCTAGCACATCATTAGCACCATGCACATAACCTACTGGATATTCAATACTTGAGAATACGTCACCCGTTTTTTGATCGACAACTTTGTAGATCAGCTCAACGTATTTAGACTCTTCAATATAATCTGACATAACCAATTAAAAAATAGTTGCACCGAAAATCTTAACCGCATCACCTTCGTAGCCAAGCACCAGTCTACCAAGATACTCACCTTTCTTTTCACTGTTAAGCTTACCATTATTGGTTTGTCTGTATAAAACAGTCACATACTCACCACGACGAATCATGCCTAGGTAATCAGCACCTTTTTCCAAGCCTTTGGTTAACTCACTACGAGCGAACTGTTTGCCCATTTCAACTTCGTTTGCACCACGTAAAAAATCTTCTGAAAAGTTACGAGTAAAGGCGCCATAGTTTGCATTGTTAGAATACTTTATTAGGTCATCCCACATTGGATGGGCGATGGCTAGTATTTCTTCATCAGTTTTGTCAATAATATTCATTATTTTGTACTCCACTATTTTTTTGAACTGCCCTATATTAGGGTGATAAATTATTTTTTATCGATTGTAAGTCTTAATTGAAAACCTACAATCGATAAAAAAGACCAACAGCAAAGTGTTGGTCTTTTTATCAAAATAGAAATTTAAGTTAAATCTCTATTTGTTTATTACTCTTCGTCGTTGACTAAGTGGTAACAAGGTGCTTTCTGCATTGTGTACTCACCAGTAGTGCGATCACGATGAGATACTGTCAATACATGCCAGTTATCATCATCTAGTTTCATCGCATCACCACGGTAGTAGTAACCAGGCCATCTTGTTTCCTTACGGAAGAACGTATGATGGAATACACACTCAGAAGTACGGTGACGGTGCTTAAGCTCCCATGCACGCATTAACTGGTGAATATCTTCAGCACCTAATTTCTCTAGGTCTTCTTCCATGATAGACATCTTCTGCATACCCATATTAAGTAACTTGTCGTTAGTCATGTACTGAACAGTAACACCACCACAGTACTCATCCATAATCTTCTGAAGACGCTGTAAACCAGGCATCGGAAGAATGTAGCTTGGAGATACTGTACCAGCAACGATTTCATTACGGCCAACTCTGTAAGTTTCTAATGGCTTGTAGATTTCTTCTTTACGATCAGCAATTTGCTTATCAGAAACTACAATGCCTTCGCCCTTACCGTCATCAAGGTATTGACAAGCAGCCTTAGCAGCTAGACGACCTTCAGTAAATGAACCTGATGAGAATGCGTGTGGTGTACCACCAACAGCATCACCAGCACCAAACAAACCTTCAACAGATGTCATGCGGTTGTAACCCCAGAAGTACTCTTTCGGAGAAAGATCTTCAGGACCAGAACACCATGCACCACAACCTGTTGCGTGTGAACCCATTACATACGGCTCAGACGTTGTTAACTCAGGGTTAATGAACTTAGGATCGATGTCAGTAGCAGCCCATAGTACCGCTTGACCAACTGTCATACCTAGGAAGTTTTCCCAACCAACTTCTTCTAAATGAGG
>ENA-UZWZ01003274-UZWZ01003274.1-metagenome-genome-assembly--contig:-Day-4-25m-contig-3274_pt1 | contig 18183 bp, 18 predicted proteins | sample MGYA00260346_ERZ794906 | MGnify/ENA metagenome assembly ERZ794906 | reverse complement strand
GCTGAAGAGGCTCCTGCTGAAGAAGAATCTGAAGAGAAAGATTCTTCAGATGATGAAAATAAATAAATTAGATAAGACTAATCTTATTTGTATAGCTTCCATTGGGAAACCGAGAGGCTTGAAAGGAGAATTTTTTCTAAACTCCTTTTGTGACCCTAAAGATAACATCATTAACTATAATAATTTTTTTATAGAGGATAATGTTATTTCTGATTTTAAAATTAGTTATATAAAAAAAGTAAACTCAAAATTCTTCTCTAAAATAAATGGTATTGATTATTTAGATGAAATAAAAGTTCATACAAATAAAAAACTTTATATAAAGAAGGAAGATTTACCAGAATTAGAGAACGACGAGATGTATTGGCATGACCTCATTGGATCAAAAGTTATTGATAATAATCCTAATGAAGTCCTTGGAATAGTCAGCAATGTTTTGAACTTTGGATCAAATGATTGCTTAGAGGTAAAACCTTTTAAAGATTCAATTGACGAGACGACAAGACTCATCCCTTTTGTAAAAAATAAAACAATCAAAACTATTGATAAAGTTAACAAAGAAATTTTTGTAGATTGGGATAAGAGTTACTAAAGTGAATTTTAATGTCTTAACTATATTTCCTGAAATTTTTAAAATATTTCAAACTGGCGTGCTTTCAAAAGGCCTTGATGATAGTTTCTTTATTAATTGTTTTGATATTAGAAATCATGCTGTTAATAAGCATGGTCAAATAGATTCTAAGCCCTATGGTGGTGGCGAGGGAATGGTTATGATGGCTGAGCCATTAAAAAAATCTATTGAAGACATTCCAAAAGATAATTTAGGAAAAGTTATATATCTTTCCCCGCAAGGCCAAAAACTAAATCAAAATAAAGTAATTGAATTATCAACTTTATCCAACATTACTCTTATTTGTGGAAGATATGAAGGTGTAGATCAAAGATTTGTAGATTCATATGTCGATGAAGAAATTTCAATTGGTGATTTTATAATTAGTGGTGGTGAGTATGCTGCCATGATCTTAATAGATGCAATTGCAAGAAATATTCCAGGCACAATTGGAAATCAGGATTCAGTTACTAAAGATACATTTTCTAATGGTCTCCTCAAAGGACCGGCTTATACAAGACCTGAAAAATTTGAAAATAAAAGTGTTCCAGATGTTTTATTGTCAGGGAATCATCAAGAAATAAAGGAGTGGAGAGTTAAAAAATCTCTTATTCAAACCTATTTAAGAAGACCAGATCTATTAAATGATGTAAAATTAACAAATAAACAAAAAAAACTCTTGGAAGATTGGGAATCTAAGGATATCCTATAGCACTTTTTAGGCAAATATAATGAATGAATCTGATAAAGAAATTGTAAACACTGAAGAAGAAGTTAATTCTTCTGAAGAAACCGTAACTGAAGAAACTGTAACTGAAGAAACTGTAACCGAAGAAGTTGCAGCTGAAGAAGTTGAAGTTGAAGAAGCTGTAGCTGAAGACGCGCCTGTTGAAGAGGCTGCGCCTAGTATCTCAACTGTTGAAAGATCACCTGCACAAATTGTTAGTGATTTTGAAAAAAAACAGGTTAAGACAGATCTTCCATCATTTAGGCCTGGTGATACTGTTGTAGTATCTGTAAAAGTTAAAGAGGGTGACAGAACAAGACTTCAGGCTTTTGAAGGTGTTGTAATGGGTGTTAAGCAAGGTGGATTAAATGCATCTTTCATCGTAAGAAAAATTTCAAGCGGCATTGGTGTTGAAAGAACTTTCCAAACACACAGCCCAATGATTGATTCTATAACAGTTAAAAGAAAGGGCGATGTTCGCCAAGCTAAATTATTTTATCTAAGAGATAGATCAGGTAAGTCAGCAAGAATCAAAGAAAGACTCGATAAGTAAATGCCAAAAGATATCAAAAAGGATCATTTAATTGAATCCTTTTTAGATTCTTTATACATTGAAAAAGGCCTGTCACAAAATACAGTTCAATCATATAAAAACGACATTACCTCATTTGCATTCTGGGTTGATGAATCTATCAATCTACCACTTGTAAGAATAAGCAAAATAGATATAAATAAATATATTGCTCAGCTGTTTAAAAATGGTTTAAAAAGTTCTTCAGTAAATAGAAAAATATCAACAATTAAGTCGTTTTTTATATTTCTATTAAAAAAGAAGCATATTCTGGTATCTCCAGTTGAAGATATTGAAATGATAAAGCAAGAAAAGTACCTACCTATATCTATGTCTGAGAAAGAAGTTGAACTTCTTTTAGAAAGCCCTAATCTTGATAGTTTCATTGGGATAAGGGATAGAGCAATGATTGAAATGTTGTATGCAACTGGAATGAGGGTCTCTGAATTAATAAACCTCAAAATCACAGATATTGATCATAATAGGCTTGTAGTTAAAGTAATGGGAAAAGGCTCAAAAGAAAGATTAATTCCCTATGGTGAAGTAGCTTCGGACTACCTTAATGTATACCTTAAGAATAGAAAAGAAATTAATTCAAACGAAATTTTTTTAAGCAATAGAGGTAAGAAGATAACGCGCAGTGCTTTTTGGAATAGAATTAAACTTTACTTAAAAAAAGAAAACCTCAAAGAGTCTATTTCACCTCATACACTTAGACATGCTTTTGCCACACATCTTTTAAATAGAGGTGCCGATCTTAGATCAGTTCAGATTTTGCTTGGACATAGTGACTTATCTACAACTCAAATATATACTCACATTGCTAAACAAAGATTAGGTGAAATCCTTAAAAAACATCACCCTAGAGGTTAAAAATGAAAATACTTAATTTGCTATATATAATTGTTTTGTTTAGTAACTTTGCTTCTTCAAACGAAGCCTTAATAGAGTCTAATCTTAAGAATATCTTACCTCCAGATACAACTATTGAGAGCATAGAGCCATCTTCTTTGAAAGGTATCTATAAAGTTTATTATGGTGATCTTCAACCCATATATGTTTCAGAGGATGGCAATTTTTTTATATATGGTGATATGTATAAAATTGGCTCAAATGACATCACAAACCTCACAAAAGAGGAGATTAAAGGAAGGCGCTCAGATATATTAGACTCAATCCCTGCAGATGAGCTCATCATTTTTAAGTCAAATAATGAATTAGTCTCAATAACTGTTTTTACGGATGTAGATTGTGGATATTGCAGAAAATTACATTCACAAATTGATGAATATAATCAAGCTGGCATTACTATAAAATATGCAGCTTTTCCAAGATCTGGTATTGGAACCCAAACTTTTACAAAGATGGTAGGGGCGTGGTGCTCAGAAGATCCTAAGCAAGCTATGACTGATTTAAAAAACGATAAAAAGATGAACCTTGATTTTTGTGAGGAACAACCTATTGCAAGGCACTATATTATCGGGCAAAAGCTTGGTATCAATGGGACGCCTGCAATAATAACTCCAGATGGGGATTTAATACCTGGCTATGTCTCACCAGAGGAATTGCTTTTACAGATCAAAAATTAAATCATGCCAGATCAACATTTTACTAATGCAGAAAAGCTACCTCCATATATTTTTGCGCAAATTAACAAGTTAAAACAGATCGCAAGATCTAATGGTGAAGATGTTATTGATTTTGGGATGGGAAATCCAGATCAGGCAACCCCCAATGTAATTGTTGATAAGCTTATTGAAGCTGTTGGAAATCCATCAACGCATAGATACTCACAATCAGCTGGCTTGCCAAAATTAAGAGAAGCCATAAGTAAATGGTACTCAAGAAAATATTCAGTTCACTTGGATGTAAATAGTGAGATTGTTACTTGTATGGGATCTAAGGAAGGTATTGCCCATTTGTCGCTAGCGACTCTTTCAAATAATGATGATGTTTTAGTGCAATCACCCACATACCCAATTCATTCTTATGGTGTTGTAATTGCTGGTGCAAACCTTCGCTCAATCCCTCTGTGTGAAAATCTTGATAATTTTTTAGTCGATATTGAGTCAGCTATAAATGATGGGATGAAAAAACCTAAAATGATAATCATTAATTTTCCCTCTAACCCAACAACCCAATCAGCTAGCTTAGATTTCTTTAAGAAAATTGTTGAAATTGGCAAAAAGTATGATATTTGGATTGTGCATGATTTGGCATATGCTGACATAGTTTTTGATGGCTATAGGGCACCATCTATTCTTGAAGTTGAGGGTGCTAAAGATATTGCGGTTGAGTTTTTTACATTATCTAAATCTTATAATATGCCTGGCTGGAGGGTTGGATTTTGTTGCGGCAATAAAAAATTAGTACAGGCATTAACTAAAATTAAATCCTATATGGATTATGGCACTTTCACTCCTATTCAAGTTGCGGCTATAAAGGCTCTTAATGATTGTGATCAAGATGTTATTGATATTTGTTCCATGTACATGTCTAGAAGAGATGAGCTTTGTAATGGGTTGAATAGAATTGGCTGGGATGTTCAAAAACCACTTGCTACAATGTTTGTATGGGCCCGGATTCCTGATAAATATCTTCATCTAGGCTCATTAGAGTTCAGTAAGTTATTAATAGAGCATGCTAATGTAGCAGTATCTCCAGGAGCTGGATTCGGAATGGATGGGGATGAATATGTTCGATTTTCATTAATTGAGAATGAGCATAGGATTAAACAGGCAATAAGAGGGATAAAAAACTTTTTTTCAATGGAAATAAAATGAAGTCATTAAATATAGGTATATGCGGATGGGGTAATGTTGCAACAGGAATGTTTAAGGCTCTAAAAGATAATGCAGACATAATTAAGCTAAACTCTGGATGTACCTTTGAAGTCAAAGTCATTGGTGCTAGAAGAGATAACCCCAAATGCAATCCTGGAGATACTAAAGTTTTAAGAGATATATTTGAGGTTGTTGACTGTGATGTTGATGTGATTGTTGAGCTAATTGGTGGTGTCGATGTCGCTAGAGAATTAATACTAAAAGCCATAAATAATAAAAAACATGTAGTCACAGCAAATAAGGCTGTTATATATCATCATGGAGATGAAATATTTACTGCTGCAAATAAAAATGGAGTTAAAGTTCTTTTTGAATCAGCAGTATGTGCTGGAACTCCAATAATAAAACTTCTTAGTGAAGAATTAGCCGCAAACAATATCTCAAAAATATCAGGAATGTTAAATGGAACTTCTAATTTCATTCTTTCAAACATGGAAGAGGGAAGTGAATTTAAACCAACGCTAGAGCTGGCTCAGAAAGAGGGTTATGCAGAGCCAGATCCAGCATTTGATATTGAAGGAATGGATGCTGCTCACAAAATTGGGATACTATCCTCTATAGCTTTTGGAACATCTCTTCCACCAGAAGATTTTTATATCGAAGGTATAACAAGTATTGAGAAAAGTGATTTTACATATGCAAGTGAAATGGGTTATACAATCAAGCATTTGGCTGTAGCTAAACTTGAAAATGATTCTCTGGAACTTAGAGCACATCCCGCTCTTATTAGAAAATCATCACACCTTGCTAATTTAACTGGAGTTAGAAATGGGATGGAGATTGATACTGATTTAATTGGTAAAATTCATATTGCGGGTTCCGGAGCTGGCCAAGAATCTACAGCATCTGGTCTGATATCTGATTTGGTACATTTATCAAATTATCCTAATGTTTCTTTTTCTGATGATCAAAAAGTTAAAAAAGTATATAAATTAAATAACTTCAATGATTTAGTTTTTCAATATTATTTTTATCTTGAAGCTGATGACAAGCCAGGTGTTATGGCCTCTATAACATCTATGCTAGCCTCAAAAAAAGTTGGTATCGAATCAATAGTTCAAAAAGAAGACCATGGTAAAAACTCTGTACCAATTATTTTAATTACAGACCCATTCAAGGAGCATGATCATGCTGAACTTAAAAAAGAGCTACTTGAATTTAAATCAGTCAAAGCAGTAAGATCAATAAGAATAGAAGCTGAATAAAGATGTTATTTCATAGCACCAGAGGCGGGGATAATAATAGGACTTTTGAAGAAGTCTTAATGCAAGGCCTTGCAAATGATGGCGGGCTATTTATGCCAAATGAGTGGCCTCAAGTTGACATAGACCATTTAAAAACTTTAGAGACATTTAGTGATATAGCAAATTATATAGTTCCAAAGTTTACCAAATCATCATTTTCAGATGAGGAGGTAACAAAACTTCTAGATTCCACATGGCACAATTTTTCTGAAGAAAACTTAGTAAAAATAAAAAACTTAGATGAAACAAATTCAGTTTTAGAGCTCTTCCATGGTCCAACTGCTGCATTTAAAGATTTTGGTCTTCAGTTAGCAGCTGCATTTTTTAATATGTCATTAAAAAGACAGAATAAAACAGCCATTGTCTTTGGAGCAACTTCAGGTGACACAGGTTCTGCGGCAATTGATGCATGTAAAAGATTTGATTCTATTAAAAGCTTTATCTTGTTACCTGAAGGTAATATGTCAGATGTCCAAAGAAGGCAGATGACAACTGTTAATAGTCCTAATGTATTTACTTTATTAGTTGATGGTACTTTCGATGATTGTCAGACAATCGTTAAACAAGCATTTAATGAAAGGCCATTTCTTAAAAACGATCAATTTCTTCTTGCAGTGAATTCAATCAACTGGGTTAGGATTATTGGACAAATTTGTTACTATTTTTACGCATCATTAAAAATCTCAGAATTTAAAGAACCATTAAACTTTTCAGTGCCAACTGGAAACTTTGGCAATGTATTTGCCTGTTACTCTGCTCATAAAATGGGAATGCCATTAAATAAGATGCTGGTTGCTGTTAACGATAATAATATTTTACATAGATTTTTTTCAAATAATGATTATTCAAAGCAAGACGTTTCAGAGACTGTATCTCCAAGTATGGACATTAGTATTGCTAGTAATTTTGAACGACTAGTTTATGATTTTTATACTAATAGAAATTCTGAGTCATGTAAGAAATTCTATTCAGATTTCCCAGATATTCCTATAAAAATTGATGATGGTATGTGGAACAAGTCAAAAGACATATTTCTTAGTTATTGTGTTGATGATTTTTCTACTATCGATGCTATGAAAGATGCCTATGATAATTTCAATTACCTAATGGATCCTCATACAGCCGTTGCTTCTAAGGCTGTTGCTGAACTTAAAGATCAACTTAAAGGAAAGACAGTGATACTATCAACAGCACATCCTGCAAAGTTTCCTGATGTCATTAATAACGCAGGCCTCAAAATAAAAGAGACCCCTAATTCTCTATCTGTTATTTTTGATAAAAAAGAAAAAATATATAATTTTCCAGCATCTAAAGATGCAATTTTTGAATTTATAACCTCAAATAATAATTAGAAATGGATGCGACAGAATTAAAATCAAACCTTAGTAATTTAAGAAATCGATTAAATGAAATAAGGGAAGGCATTTTTGATGTTTCAACCAAAGAACAAAGACTTGAACAAATTGAAGCTGATCTTGCAAAAGAAGAGGTCTGGTCTGACCTTGAACTATCGCAAAAAATCAGTAAAGAAAAAACAGCAATAGAGAAGTCACTTGTAAATTTTAAATCTGTAGAAGAGAGGGTGTCTGATGGTTTGGTGCTTCTAGAAATTGCAGAAAGTGAATCTGATGTAGGCTCAATAGAAGAAATAGCTAAGGATTATTTAGAACTTGAAGAGGCTGTTTCCAGTTTAGAGTTCAGTAGAATGTTTACTAATAAAATGGATCCAGCATCCGCATATGTAGAAATACAGTCTGGCTCTGGAGGAACGGAAGCTCAAGACTGGGCGGAAATGTTATTAAGGATGTATTCTAAATGGGCAGAAAATAGAGGTTTTGATATTGATATAACGGAAATATCACATGGAGAAATTGCAGGTATAAAGTCAGCTACACTTCATGTCAGTGGTGATCATACTTATGGCTGGCTTAGAACAGAAACTGGCATTCATAGATTGGTAAGAAAATCACCATTTGATTCTGGCAGTAGGCGTCATACATCATTTGCATCTGTTTTCATATCACCTGAAGTTGATGACTCTATTGAGATAAATATTAATAATGCAGATATTAGAATTGATACTTATAGAGCGTCAGGAGCAGGCGGACAACATGTTAATAAAACGGATTCGGCAGTAAGACTCACTCATGTACCGACAGGGGTTGTCACTCAGTGTCAAAGTGGAAGATCTCAACATAAAAATAAAGAAAGTGCGCTTAAACAATTAAAATCAAAGCTATACGAGTTAGAATTACAGAAACAAAATGAAGAGAGACAAACACTTGAAGAAAGTAAGTCAGATATAGGATGGGGAAGCCAGATTCGATCTTATGTTCTTGATCAATCACGAATAAAAGATTTAAGAACAGGGTATGAAACAGGAAATACATCAGCAGTTCTCAATGGTGATCTCGATGAGTTTATGAAAGCAAGTCTAAAAGCAGGAGTTTAAATGTCAGAAGAAAATATAGGTGGCGAAGAAGGAATTATCGAAGAAAGAAGGAAAAAACTTGAAATTCTAAGAAGCAATAAAAAAGCATACATAAATGATTTTTTAAAAGAAAACTATGCTTCAGATATTCACTCTCAAAATGGTACTTTTACTAAGGAAGAATTAGTAGAAAAAAATATAGATAATATTTCAGTTGCTGGCAGGGTTGTTCTTATGCGCGTCATGGGTAATGCAAGTTTCGCAACAATAAGAGATTCCAGTGGGGATATCCAGATATATGTAAGTAAGAATACAGTTCCTTTAGAACTTTATGAAGATTTTAAAACTTGGGATCTTGGCGATATTATAGGGGTGAAGGGCAAATTATTTAAAACACGAACCGATGAGTTAACCATCGAGGCTAGTGATGTTATTTTAATAACAAAGTCTATTAGACCAATGCCTGACAAATTTAAGGGCCTTTCAGATATTGAAACCAGATATAGGCAAAGGTATTTAGATTTAATGAGTAATGAAGATTCTAAAGAAGTTTTTATTAATAGAACAAAGATTATTGAATCTGTAAGAAGTTCACTAAAAAATAGAAATTTTATTGAGGTAGAAACTCCTATGATGCACCCAATCCCTGGCGGAGCAGTTGCACGACCATTTGTTACTAAACACAATGCCCTGGATAGAGAGTTATTTTTAAGAATAGCTCCAGAGCTTTATCTAAAAAGGTTGCTTGTTGGCGGATTTGAGCGTGTCTTTGAGATCAATAGGAGCTTCAGAAATGAAGGTCTTTCTACAAGACATAATCCTGAATTTACAATGCTGGAATACTATGAAGCTTTTACGACACTAGAAAAAACAATAGAGTTTACTGAAAATATGATTAAATCTGCTTCAGATAAAGTTAATGATGGGCATAAAGTGATGTGGGGTGATGATGAAATTGATTTGTCTGATTTCAGAAAATGTAATCTTACAGACCTTGTACTTGAAGAAAATAAAAACCTTAGCGAAAGTGATTTAGATAAACTTGGTGGTAAGGAGCTTTTAGAGCTATTTGAGACAACAGTAGAAGATAAGCTTATCCAACCAACCTTTGTCATAGGTTACCCTGTCGAGGTTTCTCCATTATCTAGAAGAAATAATAAAAATCCAAATATAGCAGACAGGTTTGAACTATTTATTGGTGGAAAAGAGATTGCAAATGGTTTTTGTGAACTAAATGATCCTGATGATCAGGCTGAGAGGTTTAAAGATCAAGTAAAAGCAAAAGATACAGGTGATAAAGAAGCAATGTCTTATGATGAAGACTATATCACTGCATTAGAGCATGGCATGCCTCCAGCAGTAGGAGTGGGAATAGGCATAGATCGTCTTGTTATGATGATTACCAATCAAACATCTATAAGGGATGTTCTTTTATTTCCTCAGCTTAAATCTTAATACTAAGCTAATTTCCAGATGGTATATCTTTAAATGGTAAGCCTTTATCCGCTCTTGGATCTTGAGGAAGCCCTAAAACCCTCTCAGAAATAATATTCTTAAGGATTTCATCAGTACCTCCAGCTATTCTTAATCCAGGTGCACCAAGCCAAGCATTTTGAAAACTTTGTATTTCATTATTTTCTGGTTTTAGCATTCCTGCCATATCTAAAGAATCAATTCCAAAGTTACCAATATCTTGAAGCTTATTAGCACTAACAATTTTAGTTATAGATGCCTCAGGCCCGGGTGTTTCACCTTTAGAAAGGGCAGACATTGTTCTTAATTTTGTATTTTTAAGACCATTTGCTTCACAATACCAGTCAGCTATAGATTCTCTCGTAGCTCTATTATTAATTAGATATTCTCCAGAATCATCCTGCTTTTTAGCCCAATTAAATGCTTCTTTCACATCAGCACCATTAGCATCTCCAACTGCCAGTCTTTCATTCATTAGAGTTGTAATTGCCACTTTCCAACCATCTCCGATAGCTCCTAGTCTTTGAGAATCAGGTATTACAACGTCAGTAAAATACACTTCATTAAAGCTAGAACCTCCAGTTATTTGTTTTATTGGCTTGACCTCAATTCCTGGAGATTTCATATCAACAAAGAAAAAAGTCATACCTTTGTGTTTTTCAAGGTTTGGATCATGTCTCACAACCAAGATGCCGTAATCACAAAAATGAGCACCAGAAGTCCATACTTTTTGGCCATTTATTATCCAATTATCACCATCTTGTGTAGCCTTACTTCTTAGGCCTGCAACGTCAGACCCTGCAGATGGCTCTGAGAATAACTGACACCATATTTCAGTTCCTTCAGCCATTGATGGTAAAAATCTTTCTTTTTGTTCATCAGTTGCATACTCCATCATTACTGGGCCACACATACCAAGCCCAATTTCAAATATACCTCTAGGCACATTAAATTTTGATTCTTCTTCTGCCCAAATAATTCTTTCTATTGGTGATGCAGCAATTCCTCCGTATTCTTTAGGCCAATGAAGCATTGCCCAACCTGCATCATATTTCTTCTTTTGCCACTGTTTGGCAACCTCTAAAAAATCTATATCAGAAAAACTTTCTCTGCTGCTACTTGATTTTGGTTCTGCATTTTGCTCAAGCCATTCTCTGCAGGTTTTTCTAAATTGAGCTTGTTCTGTTGTGTCATTAAAATCCATTTTTTACTTCCTAATATGTGTTTGATTTTTCTAAGCCGCTAACTAATTTTTCCTTCCAGTTCGGTAATGAACCGATATTTACCGACAGAAGCTTAGACCTTTTGTAATAGAGGTGACAGTCATACTCCCAAGTAAAACCATTTCCTCCGTGAGTTTGAATATTTTCTTTTGAACAAAGTTGAAAAGCTTTAGTTGAACTTACTCTTGCAGTTGCTGACGCAACAGATAGATCTGATGAGTTTGTAGACAAAGCCCATGCTGCATAATATGAATTTGATTTAGCTAATGTTATAGCAACATACATATCAGCTAATTTATGTTTAATTGCCTGAAAGGAACCAATTTGTCTCCCAAATGCATATCTTTCTTTTGCGTAACTTGTTGCCATATCTAATGAGGCTTGAGAGCCACCAATTTGTTCAAAACTAAATAAAACTGCTGCTTGATCTAAAAGGTTCTCATAAAAATCCCAGCCATTTGAATCATCGCCAATTAGTATGCTTGGAGTGTTGTTGTATTCAACTGCAAAATGACCTCTACTTTCATCTATCGTATCTTGATGCTCAATAATTACTGAATCAGAAGAATGATCAACCAACCTTAAGCATATGCCTGAGGAAGAATTTGAAACAACTAATGAATGAGTAGCTATTCCTGCATCAGGAACAGCAATTTTCCTACCAGTTAAAAGGTTATTATCAGTTACTGTTTTAATATTAGTTTTTGAGGGAGCAAAAAGATCTTCTGTTACCGCTAAGGTTCCAATAATATCTCCTGATATTAATTTTGGAAGAATTTCTTGTTTAACTTCTTCATCTGCATATTTAATAATTGCTTCTGTAAATAAATAAACTGAAGATGAGAAGGGTACAGGAGCTAAGTATCTTCCGAGCTCTTCTGCTACAACACATAATTCAAGGTGACCCAAGCCCAATCCCCCATACTCCTCAGGTATTCTGATGCCAGTCCATCCTAATTCAACTATCTTGTTCCATAATTCTTTGTCTATGCTCTGCTTATCCTCTAGAACTTTTCTACTCCTATTAATAGAACCTTCTTTTTCTAAAAACTTTCGCGCCTCACTTTGAAGGAATTTTTGGTCATCTGAGAAATCTAAATTCATATTTATCTAAATAGTTAATGTAAAATATATTATAAAGTAGTTTTTTTAATAATTAATACATGAATCAAACAATGAAACCAAATAAATCATCGCCGGCATATCTAAAGCAAAAGACATCAGGCGGTCTATTTGTAGGTTTTTTATATGTTTTAGTCTTTATGAGTATTCTGTCGTTGGGTATTTGGCAAAATATTGAATCTAAATCTAACAAAGAATCACTAGACTCTATCAATGAAAGACTAATCGTTATCGAAGAGCAAATAAATATTGCTGATGAGATTAACAATGATTCACTTACTGATATATCAGCGTCCATTCAGTTTCTTGATAAGGAGGTAAGAAAACTTTGGGATCTAAGTAATAAAAGAAATAAAGTGAATATAATTAAATTAACAGAGACTACAAATAAAATTAATGGCTCTATAAAAGATATAGAAATTTCAATTAAAGAAGCATCTAAAAAGATAGAATCTAATAAAGAAGATATTGTGAGGACCTCAAAAGATTTATCAGATCTTTTAAACACCAATTCAGAAATTAATGATTTAGAAATAGCGTTAAGAGCGCTTGAAACCCAAATGATTTTGATGGATGATTCAGTAAGAGCTTTAAATAATTATAAAACTCAACTAAATCAAACAATCTCTGAAATTCAAATTCAAATTTATTCTGCGTCTCAAGAGGTATTAGAGATTGAAAACCAAGATTGACAATAGTTTTAAATAATAGTTTTATATATCCATGAACAAAACTTTACTACAAGTTTTTTTACTACTTGCCTTTATTCCACTAGCAATTTTAGTTGGTTATGGGGTTCTAGTGGTTGCTCCAATATTTTGTTGCTTTCTTGCAATAAATTCATATAAGTTCAAAAATTACAAAGAAATGTATATTTGGATGGGTGTTGGAGTTCTTTCATTTTTATTAGCTCTTTTTATGCTGGGTGTTCTATGATTTTAAGAGGAATAATTCTTATCCTATCGATTGTTATGCTCTTGATAGGGTTGTTAAATGTTCTTACTCCAGGAGTAAATAATATTTTCATTCCTATTGAGATCAATGACTTAGATACGCGAATAATGGTTAGAAGCTTATCTGGCATTCTTATTGGAATTGGGTATTTATCTATTAGATTTATATTCTCTTCTTCAAAAGTTCAAATTGGAAATGTTTTGCTGTCCATAACAGTGTGCGCACTATTTTCAAAAATTTTTAGCTTTATATATGATGGTTTTACAACTTATTCGGTGGTCGTTTTCTTTTTTGTAGCTTGTTACGGCACATGCTTGTATTACCTTCAGAAAAAAAGAAAGAATCAGATTGATTATAATCTGTAATTCCTGCAGCCAAACCTCCCAAATAATATAATTTATCTATATAATGCTTTCATCTGGGGATGTGGTGGAACTGGTAGACACGCTTGGCTTAGAACCAAGTGCCGCAAGGCGTGGGGGTTCGACTCCCTCCATCCCTACCAATTAAGTAGATTGACTCTTTAGTAAAAAGCCCAAGAGACCTATAATTCAATTACACACTTACTTAATAATATTTACATGACATATTCAAAGAAAGATGAATCTATAAATAATCACTTTTTAAATGAATCTGATGCAATAGAAAGGATTTTTAATCATATCGATAATGGAACCACAGATCTTGGTGATACAACTTGGAAAGAGCCTGTAAGAAATTATTATTCAAAAGATCGTTTTGATGATGAAATTTCTTTACTAAGAAGATCTCCTATCCCTTATTGTCCCTCAGCAGGGCTACCCGAAAATGGAAGCTATATAGCTAGAAGAGCATCAGGAACACCTCTATTGGTAGTCAGAGGTGAAGATGGCATTGTCAGAGCTTTTATAAATGCATGCAAACATCGTGGCATGAAAGTTGCTGATGGAAGTGGGTGCAAAAAGAAAGCTTTTGTTTGTCCATATCATGCATGGGCTTATGGCTTAAATGGGAAGCTTAGAAATATTCCTGGCCAAGAGGCATTTCCAGACCTAGACACCAATGACTTGGGACTTGCAGAAATAAGCGCAATTGAAAAGGGTGGAATTGTATATGTAATGCAAGAGGGAGAGATAGAAGATCATATGTTAGAAAATGCTATTGATTTTTTTGAACCAGAACAAAAAATGTTTAGTTATGGCGAGGTAGTCGATGAAGCTAATTGGAAACTATTAACAGAAACTCTTCTAGAGGGTTATCATATAAAATCTCTACATAAAGATACTTTTTACCCTTTTGGTCTAGATAATATCAATCTTGTAGAAACATCTGGCCCTAACTCACGAGTAATTTTTCCTTTTAAACGAATAGAAAAAATAAGGGATATAGATCCAAATAATAGAAAATTAAATGGTGTAGCTACCTCGGTATACCATCTTTTTCCTAATGCAAGTGTTTCTATTTTATCAAAGCATACAAGCCTAACAATTATGGAGCCTTTATCACCATCAAGTGTAAAAATAGTTAGTTATCTTGTATATAATCCAAAATTAAATGGCAAAAATATATCCCTTGAAGAAGCAGAAAAGGATGCTCAGTTTGTTAATGAGTCAGGTCAAAATGAAGATAGAGAGGCTGCCAGAGCAATTCAAGAAACAGTTACAACCTCAGCTAATTCCTATCTTACATTTGGCTTTTTTGAAAAAGCAATTGTTAACTTTCATCAACATTTAGCCTCAAGTCTAGATAAATAGGGTCAGTGACAAGTTTACAAACTATTATTTACATATATACTGATTTGCAATGATTAAAACAAATACACGATTAAGACGGGCTCCCGCTTTATAGCTGGGTCTTTTCTATTGTGAATTAGACCCAGCTTATGCTGGGTTTTTTTTTAATAAAAATAAAGGTAATTATGAAAAATTTTATTTCTACACAAGATTGGTCAAAATCAGAACTACAAGATATTTTAGATTATGCAAAAGAACTGAAAGCTAATAAGTTTCAGGATAATTTAAAAAATAAATCTATTGCGTTAATGTTCTTTAATCCATCTATGAGAACTAGGACTAGTTTTGAGCTTGGCATACAGCAATTAGGTGGTCTTGCGGTAGTTCTTCATCCTGGAAAAGATGCTTGGCCAATTGAGTTTAAGTTAAATGAAGTTATGGATACAGAATCAGAAGAACATATTATAGAAGTTGCAAAGGTCCTCTCTGAATACTGTGATTTAATAGCCATAAGGGCATTCCCCAAATTCATTAATCTCGAAGAAGATTTGTCAGATAATGTTATTAATAGTTTTGCAAAGTATGCAACTGTCCCAGTGGTTAACATGGAAACTATCACACATCCCTGCCAAGAACTTGCTCATATTTTAACTATGCAAGAACAGCTAGGTGATCTATCTGGAAAAGATTACTTATTGACATGGACATACCACCCAAAACCTTTAAATACAGCAGTAGCAAATTCATCTTTATTAATAGCAAGTAAGTTTGGCATGAACGTAAAATTACTTTGCCCCACAGAAGATTATTTACTTCATGATTCATATTTAGACAAAGCAGCTGAAAATTGTAATGCAAATGGTATGTCATTCTCAATAACTCATGACATTAAAGAGGGGTATAGAAATGCTGATATTGTTTATGCTAAAAGTTGGGGAGCGCTTAATTATTATGGACACGCAGAAGATGAAAAATTAATAAGAGATAATTATAAACATTTTATTGTTGATGAAGAAAAAATGGCAATGACTAATAATGCTAAATTCAGCCACTGTCTTCCTTTAAGAAGAAATATCAAAGCAACAGATGGAGTAATGGACTCTAATTATTGTGTAGCTATACAAGAAGCAGGAAATAGAATGCATGTTCAAAAATCACTATTATCAACTTTATTAAAGGATAAATAAAAATGAAAAAAATTGTATTAGCCTTCTCAGGCGGATTAGACACTAGCTTTTGTGTTCCATACCTTATAGAAAAAGGTTTTGAAGTTCATACTATATTTGTAAATACTGGTGGTACACCGAAGAAAGAAGAAGTAAAAATTACCAAAAGAGCGAATGAGCTTGGAGCAAAAAAACATATTAATGTCAATGTTGATAATCTTCTCTGGAATCAAATTATAAAACCATTAGTATGGTCTGGCTCACTATATCAAGATAAATATCCTGCACTATGCTCTGATAGATACCTTATAGTTTCAGAGGCAATAAAGCTCTGTAAAAAATTAAATACTAAATATATTTCACATGGCTGTACAGGAATGGGTAATGACCAAGTTAGGTTTGATTTATCGATTCAAGCATTCGGTAAATACACAACCATAACCCCAATTAGAGAGATACAAAATAAAGTTAATGATGTGAGAGGTTATGAGCAGAAATATCTTGAAGATAAGGGATTCAAAGTTTCATCCATGCACTCAAAATATAGTATCAATGAAAATCTTATGGGAGCTACTGTTTCAGGTTCTGAAATAGATGAATGGAAGGAACCATCAAAAGAAAGCTATATCCTTTGTAGCACACCAGATAAATATCCTACAAAGTTAAAAAAGATAGTAATAGAATTTTCAAAGGGTGAGGCAAAAAAAATAGATGGAGTTGCTATTAAAGGTCCAGAGTTATTAAGGACGCTAAACAAGTTAGGTGGTAAGTATGGTATTGGAAGAGAAATTTTTGCCAGCGATACTATTATAGGTATTAAGGGAAGGTTTCTCTTTGAATCCCCTGGAATAACAATACTTCAGTCTGCCCATAGAGCTCTAGAGGAATCGATTTTTACTGATAAACAAAACTTTTTTAAACCTGTAATTGGCAAAAAGTGGGTTGAATTAGTTTATGGTGGATTTTATTTTGATCCTTTAGCAAGAAATCTTGAAAATTTTCTACAAGACATTGAGAAACCTGTTAATGGAAAAGTAACAATGTTACTTTCACCAGGAAAGTCAGAAGCAGTAGCAGTTGAAGCTAAAAAAATATTAGTTAGCAAAGAAGCTATATATGCTCAATCTGCTTCATGGGGTGTTGAGGAGTCAGCTGGATTTATAAAGTTACTTGGTCAAAGCACTGCGACTTGGACGGATATAAACAAAAAATAAAATGAATCAAAACTTCACCAAAGACACTATTATCAAACTGCTCAGCGGGATGAGCAGTGAGAAAGAAATAAGAAAGTATTTAGACAGATTCTCTTCTGATGATTTTAGGTTTGCGGTAATTAAAGTTGGTGGAGCAGTGATAGAAAATGATTTAGATAATCTAATCTCCTCCTTGGTATTTTTGAATGAAGTTGGCTTAAGGCCAATTATTGTTCATGGAGGAGGTCCTAAGCTTTCTAGAGCATTAGAGGATAAAAAAATACAGTTTTCATTTAAAGATGGTCAAAGAATTACCTCTAAAGAAGTTTTATGCGAGGCAATTGATGTATTCAAAAGTGAAAATCAAAAAATAACATCAGCTTTAATAAATAAAAATGTATCAGCCGTGCCATTAATTGATGATGTTTTCAAATGCGTCATTGAGGATGAAGAGTTAGGTTTTGTAGGTAATATTATTGAAACTAATTCAAATAAAATCAGAGATATTATATCAAGTGGAGGGGTTCCTGTTCTTGCTCCAATGGGATTCACTGATGAAAAGCAAATAGTTAATATTAATGGTGATAAAGCAACGCAGGCTTTAGCAAAAGAAATCTCACCTGATAAGGTGATATTTTTAAGTGAGATTGGAGGGATTCTTGATGGTTCAAACAACTTAATCTCAACAATAAATATTAAAGATGATTATAAGAAATTAATGTCTAAAGGGTGGCTTCACTCAGGAATGAAACTTAAGCTTGAAGAGATCAAGCATTTACTTGATTATCTGCCCAGCAATAGCTCAGTATCAATTACAAAGCCTCTGCACTTGAATAGAGAGCTTTTTACCGATGCCGGTTTTGGAACTTTGGTCAAAGCAGGTCATCAAATAGACAAATTTAAAGAGTTAGATG
>ENA-UZWZ01002177-UZWZ01002177.1-metagenome-genome-assembly--contig:-Day-4-25m-contig-2177_pt1 | contig 18336 bp, 15 predicted proteins | sample MGYA00260346_ERZ794906 | MGnify/ENA metagenome assembly ERZ794906 | reverse complement strand
CACGATCCAAAGGACTATGCCCGCGATCTCATCGCCCGCGAGGGCGGCGCGGAAAACTGCGTGAAACCCTTCACCCCTGCTAACGACATTACAGGGCCGTATAAAGGAAATGGAAACGATAACGAATGGGGGCAGAAATACGCTGACATCATCACCCGTATGATGAACGCTGATTTCACCGTCATTCCAAACGAATACGACCGTGCGGCCAATCTCGAATATGCTGGCGGCGTATCTACGATTAGCCATGACGGCGCTGATCAATTCTGGATGGGACTTCGCGCCTCGTTTCCAAACGCAGAATTCAAAATCGAACACCAAATTGGACGGGACGACCCGATGATGCCGCCCCGCGCAGCTTTACGCTGGGGGCTGCATGGCAAACACGATGGCTGTGGAAGCTTTGGAACCCCGACAGGTGCCGAGGTTTATATCATGGGCGCATGTCATGCCGAGTTCGGGCCGTGGGGGCTGCGTCGAGAATGGGCACTTTTCGACGAAACCTCGGTCTGGAAGCAAATCTTATTGCACACAGGTGACCTCTGAATGATCGACTTCGGCGCATATCGTCTCGACGGTCGTCAGACCCTGCGCCGCGATCATGCGCAACGGGCATCACTACGTGCTAAGCGATTGAACCCCCATCCTCCGGGGCAAGCAGACATTTGATCTGCACGCCCCGCAATACCAGAGGAGACAATTATGACACCACAAGATATGGAAACACGCATCGTTCGCTACGGCGATCTGCAGCCTTGTAAGACAGCCTTCATCGACGCCCACACACCGGGTAGCGATCAAAAAGAAAACTTCACCATTATCGGCGGAGGAGTTTCAGAAAGCCCCGATCAGCACGTCCACATCACCATCCCGCACGGATTTAACATCGGCGCTGCTGGCCAACCGCCAAAATGTCGAAACAGCCTGCACGATCATCGAACAGCCGAGGCGTTTTTTATCCTCTCGGGCACATGGAGGTTTTTTTGGGGGCGCTGGGGCGACGCGGGCGAAGTCACTCTGGAACAAGGTGATATCTTTAACATTCCAACCGGCGTTTTCCGAGGATTTGAAAATATCGGCACCGACTACGGAATGATCATGGCCATATTGGGCGGAGACGACGCCGGCGGCGGCGTTATGTGGGCCCCTCAGGTTGTTGAAGATGCAGCCGACCATGGCTTGGTGCTTGCCGAAACTGGCAAGCTTTACGATTCAAAAAAGCAACAGCACTTGCCAAGCGGCGTGACGCCGATGCCTCTGATGGCAAATGATGAACTTGCCAAACGCGGAGAGCCATCAACAGCGCAGGTTATTCCAAACCACATCGCGCGCTATAGGGATCTTGTGGCTTATGCCGACAAAAACCCTGCTTTGGTGATCGGTGAAACCGGTATCCTGAAAGACAAGCCAGGCTTCGAAGTTCACTTCGTGACACGTGCATCGGCAACCCAGACCAAACAGTCTTACAACCGCCCATCAGTTCTGATGCCGGTCAAAGGTCACTGGAGCGTCACTTGGGACGCTGGGACGGCAACCCTTGCCCCCGGTGACACGATGTCGGTTCCCGAGAACCTTGCGCACTCGATCCTGCCGTCCATGACAGGCGAGGCCGCGATCTACCAAATTACGGGTACAGGCGACCCTGCCGGACTGACTTGGGCTGGTTAACAAGATCTTAACCGGAGCGCCCCGTCGGCGCTCCGGCTTTTGTAGCGTTTCAGCGTTCAAATATTACAAATGTCATCAAACCGGAGATGGAAATGGTTTTAACAACACACGTAGGCTCACTACCCCGAACACAGGACGTGGTGGACTTCATTTTCGCCCGCGAACACGGCAAAGATTACGATCAGGCAGCGTTTGACGCCTGTATGACTGCGGCTGTTTCTGAAACTGTCCGCAAGCAGAAAGAAGCAGGCGTTGATATCGTAAGTGACGGAGAAACCTCAAAAATTTCCTACGCGACCTATGTCAAAGATCGCTACACAGGTTTTGGTGGAGACAGCCCCCGTAATGCGCCAGCTGATCTGAAGCAATTTCCCAGCTTTCTCAAACGCTTAGCCGACGACGGTGGAACGCCGCAATATGCCCGCCCGATGTGTGTGGGCGAAGTGAAGTCTAAAGGTCAGGGTGAACTGCAGAAAGACATTTCAAATCTGAAAGCAGCAATGGCCGATCACGGCGTTGAACGGGGCTTCATGAACGCCGCCTCGCCCGGCGTTATATCGTTGTTTTTGCAGAATGATTTTTATGCTACGCGCGATGAGTATCTAGCCGCATTGGCCGACGCGATGAAAGAAGAATACGAAACCATCGTCGCATCAGGACTGGATCTACAGTTGGACTGCCCCGACCTCGCCCTGTCGCGACACATGCTATTTAACGACCTATCGGACGACGAGTTCCTCAAGATCGCCAACAGCCATGTAGAAGCCCTGAACCACGCCCTTCAGGATGTGCCCGCCGATCGTGTAAGGGTGCACATTTGTTGGGGAAATTACGAAGGTCCCCACGTTTGTGACATCCCGATGAGCAAGATGTTCGACACCCTGATGTCCACCAAATCGCGTTATGTTTTATTCGAAACCTCAAACCCGCGACACGGTCACGAGTGGTCTGTGTTCCGTGATCGCAGGGCGGACATTCCAGAAGACAAAGTATTGGTGCCAGGGGTGGTCGATACAACAACCAATTTCGTTGAGCACCCCGAGCTTGTTTCGCAACGAATTCAACGGTTTGTCGATATTATTGGCAAGGATCGCGTCATCGCAGGCAGCGATTGCGGCTTTGGTACTTTTGCCGGTTATGGCGCAGTCGATCCAGAGATTGCCTACGCTAAACTGTCAGCCCTGTCCCAAGGCGCCGCGCTAGCCTGATGACACCTCTCGTTCTGCTTCCTGGGATGATGTGCGACGCACGTCTGTTTGCGCCGCAGATCGCCGCGTTTTCAGGCGAGCGGGATATTTGCCTACCCACTATCCACGCCTCTGACAGCGTAGCAGACTTGGCCACTAGCGTTCTAACCAGCGCGCCCCCTCGGTTTGCTCTTTGTGGTCTTTCGATGGGTGGCATTGTTGCCATGGAAATTCTGAAACTGGCCCCAGAACGAGTCGAGCGCATTGCTCTACTTGATACAAACCCACTCGCTGAAACTGATGAAACCAAGACCAAAAGATTGCCGCAGATGGTCGCTGTTCAGGAAGGCCGATTAGAGGAAATCATGCGCGAAGAAATGAAGCCCAATTACCTTGCCGATGGACCAAGGCGACAAGAGGTTATGGATCTTTGCATGAACATGGCACTCGGCTTGGGTCCTCACGCATTTTTGCGTCAATCTCGTGCGCTCATGGATCGACCGGATCAAACCCTCACACTGCGAAATATTGATATTCCATCGCTAATTATGTGCGGTCGAAGCGACACTCTTTGTCCTGTTCTAAGACATGAGATGATGGCGGCCATGATAACAGATTCCCATCTAACTATCATTGAAAACGCGGGACATTTACCCACTCTCGAGCAACCTGAATCAACGAACTCTGCTCTCAAAAAATGGCTGGAATATTGATGGACGATACACTTCTTGAACTTCTCCGACGGGTTGACACCCCGACAGTCTGTAACGCGATTGAGGTCGCCCAAGGCAAACGAGGGTTTTCAAGCTTCACGCGAGGCACAATGCTATCGTCCGACCCCAATGCCCGTGCAATGGTAGGCTTCGCACGCACAGCAAAAATTGCCGCTGTTGAGCCGCCAACCGAAAGTCCCGATGTGATCAAGGCCCGTCGGATGGACTATTATCGCCACATGTCAGACGGCCCAAGACCGGCGGTCGCAGTTATCGAAGACGCCGATTTCCCACATTGCATCGGCGCCTATTGGGGCGAGATAAACACGACCATCCACAAAGGTTTTGGCCTGTCCGGTGCCCTGACAAACGGCGTCATGCGCGATCTCGGTGATCTACCTGACGATTTTCCAGTCGTTGCTGGCTCAATCGGCCCGAGCCATGGTTTCGTTCATGTACGAGAGATTGGAACTCCGGTGACGATCTTTGGGCTCGAGGTTTGCGACGGGGATATGGTGCACGCAGACCGCCACGGAGCTCTTGTTATCCCACAGGAAACACAGGGGGATCTCGCTCAAGCGATCCCAAAGCTACTTAGAACTGAAAAGTTAATCTTGGAGCCCGCAAAACAGGGCAATTTTGATTTTGAAGCGTTTGAAATCGCATGGGCAGAATTTGAGGCCTCAAGAACGTAGAAGTAGACTAAAGGACGCAATAAATTGAGGTCACACAAGACGGTTTCTGCGTGCTTGAGCAACCAGACCTGAGTGCAGACCCTCAGTTTTTGTCAAACAGTTTGCGCGCCAAAAACAAGGCCGCATGGACGCAGATCACCCTCGCCAGTTTCGCAGAATTGACGACCGGCAATGTGATCGAACGTCTTGATAGAGCAGGTATTGCAAATGCAAAAAGCGAAGGTGATTTGATGAGATATCTGTAATCACTTCCCGAATCCTTCGTGCTGACCTTAGGGCCGATGATGTGGTGTTCGGTGCGAACTAAGCATTTTTTAGTGGTTTATAAGCCAATCGCACGCTACTGAACTGAGTTTTTCCACTTAACGGGGGAAACGTAAACGATGCTTTCACCAACGCTGATCATCACATCTCCGTCCTGAATGTTAACCTGTAGCTTCATCGAGCGACTTGCCAGTTTTCCTAGCTCCCCGGTGTCATTTTCTGAGAAATTGACCACGTTAAGGTTATCAAATCGGGTGGTGCTGTTTTTAATCTTGTCCCACCACATGTCAGCAGTCCTGCCACCGTAACTATAGACGATCACTTCGCCGGCTTTGCCGCAAGACTGACGAACGATTTTCTCACTCGGAAGGCCCAGCGCAATCCATAACTCTAGTTCGCCGCTTAAGCTTTTCAGCCAAATGTCAGGCTCATCATCCGTTGATAGGCCCTTCGTCATTTCCAATTGCTCATGCGCATTTAGCGCAAAAGCAAGCAGCCGGACCATCAGTCGATCATCCGTTTCAGAGGGATGCTTGGCTACTGTCAGTTTATGGGTCTCATAGTAATGACGATCCATGTCTGACACAGAAAGTTCAACTTTGTAGATTGTGGCTTTTTGTGCCATAATAATCCCCAGCATAGCTATCACGGGATGCCTAATTCGTCTGGTGACTTAATGAAAGCACTTAAAGACCGGCAAAGCTTAGGGGCGTCCCATGCCGACGCGACCCTGGTCTGCAATTTGAGAAGAAATGCCGATCCTTGTTGAGATAAAGAGCATCAGGAAACCGAACTGAATTTTACGCCGCTCCCTTTGCCATTTCCGACTACAACATGTCTCTGCGAAATAGGTTTCGGCACCAAGATTGCTTAGGATGGCCGCTAGAAATGATAGCGCAACAATTGGACGAAGCATGGGTGATCCTTTTCTGATTTCCTAGTATTATACGAAACAGAAGAACAACTCAGTCGTTATCCGGTCGCCCTAGGCCCGCTCAAGCGGCCCATTTATTACCTCACGCGGAGGAACAGCTGCACGTCCGCAACATTTGTGCCCGTTGCTTCGGTTTTAAGCAAATCGCCAGCAGCTTCCAGAATTCTATAACTGTCGTTATCAAGAAGGGCTGCGGATACGTTTATGTGGTTTGCCTGAGCGTTTGCGCATGTTTTTGAGGTTACAACACCGCCAGCTGCATCTGTTGGGCCATCGCGCCCATCAGTACCACCGCTAAGGAATACCCAATCACCCTTGAGGTCATGGGCAAGTTTCGCGAAACGAACGGCAAGCTCTTGATTGCGACCGCCACGGCCAGTTCCAGTTATTTTTACCGTCGTTTCGCCACCCCATATGAACAGCTGCTTACGCGAGAATGGCGCAGATCGAACGAATGATAGTATCTGCTGCGAAGCTTCGGCGACGTCTCCAACAAGGGGCGTGTCTATTACAACCGGCTCCCAATCGGGGGCGGCCTGGGCAATGCAATTTAGTGTTTGGGTGTTTGTGCAAATAAGCTCATTTTCACCCTGCAATTCTGTCGCCTGTTTTGGAGATGCCAGCAATTTTTGAGCTGCTATTGACACCAGATCCCATAAACCTTCCGTTTTAAGAAGCTCAACTGGGTCGACACCTTCGCCATTTGGAACGGTGGGTCCGCTAGCGATTATAGACAGGTCATCCCCAACAACATCCGAGATTATCAGACTGCGAACGGACGCGGGCTTGGCAATTTCCAGCAATCCGCCACCTTTGAGAACTGAGAGTCTTTGACGAATGCGGTTCATCTGGATGATGTCCAAACCGCCTTTTAGGAGGATTTTGTTTACCTCAATCTTGTCATCGAGCGTTAAACCGTCGCGTAGCGTCGGCAAAAGTGCGGAACCACCGCCAGAAATCAGGCAGATCACCTGGTCGTTTGCCGTCGTAGATTTCAGCAGGTCGATGACCGCCTTGCCGGCTTCGAGTCCATTTTCGTCAGGCAACGGGTGGCCCGCTGCCATCACACGACACTGGTCGATATCCCGGGCATTTTCGTAATTTGGAACTGCTAGCGCTTCAAACGCTTGGCCTTGTGGCACATGCTTAAGCGCCTGCTCGATCATAGCGCATGACGCTTTGCCAAACGCGATGAGAATTAGTCGGCCATCAGGAATTGCTTCCACCGGCTTGGTATCAAGCGCTCGTTTTACAGCCGAGGCTGGATCGGCAGCCCGGACACCTATCATAAACAGGGCCCGAGCCGTCTCTTTGAGTTCAGTCAGTTTCATCCAGCAGCGATTTGCTTGGCCTTTTCGACCAGCACTTCAGCCTGTCGAATGGACGCGTAATCGATAAGACGACCATCCAGAGATACAGCACCCTTGCCTGCGGCTTCCGCCTCGGCCATCGCTTGAATGATGCGGTTTGCTTTAGTGATTTCGGCCTCTGACGGGCTCATGACTTCGTTGGCCAGCGCGATTTGGCTTGGGTGAATTGCCCACTTGCCTTCGCAACCCAAGACTGCGGCTCGGTAAGCTGCAGCTCTGTAACCTTCTGGGTCCGAAAAATCGCCAAAGGGACCGTCAACTGGGCGCAGACCGTTAGCACGCGCAGCAACCACCATATTGGCGATCGCAGAGTGCCACATGTCACCCCAATGGACCTGACGTCCACCGTTGTCATCAGGGTCCGTTAGAACCGAATAATGCTCGTTCACACCACCGATAACTGTGGTGCGCGCACGCATGCTTGCAGCGTAGTCAGCAACACCAAAATGAAGGCTTTCATTTCGCTTAGAAGCAGCCGCGATTTCGTTGACATTTTGCATGCCCAGAGCGGTCTCAATAATGTGCTCAAAGCCGATGCGTTTTTTGTACCCTTTTGCGTCTTCAATCTGGGTCACCATCATGTCTACTGCATAGACGTCAGCAGCGGTTCCAACCTTCGGAATCATGATCAAATCTAGACGCTCTCCAGCCTGTTCAACGACGTCAACAACATCGCGATACATGTAGTGAGTGTCCAAACCGTTGATTCGAATCGACATCGACTTGTTGCCCCAATCGATCTCATTCAGGCCCTTGATGATGTTCTTGCGGGCCTGTTCTTTCTCGTCCGGGGCTACCGCATCCTCAAGGTCTAGGAAGATTACGTCGACGTCAGAATCTGCTGCCTTTTCAAACATTTGAGGCTGGCTACCGGGAACCGCAAGTTCGCTACGATTCAATCTTGCGGTGGCTTGGTCGATGGGGTGAAAACTCATATCTGTTGTTCCTTGGGGTTGCTAAACGAAGATGGCGCAACACAGGCAGGAAAAAAAAATTCCTGTCAAGAATGTTTTTTTGAGGTGTTTTTGAAGAAAACCGTCGACCAACTTCTTAACCCCGCGACCCAAGCTGAGTGGAAAAGAAAAATGCGACGGCCTGCGTGCGACTGGTCACCGAGAGCTTTTCATAGAGGTTTGAAAGGTGAAATTTCACCGTGTTAGATGATATCTCAAATTCGGCTGAAAGTTGCCGGTTACTGAGGCCCCGAGACAGGGCTTCAAGCAGCGCTCTTTCACGTTTGGTCAACTGGTGAATCGGGTCGTTCTGAAGCTCTCTCACATCAAGGAATGGAAACACCATTTGTCCCTCGGCAACGGACGCGCAGGTGTCCAACAAACCCTCGACCGGTCCATTGCGCGGCGTGAACCCAGCCGCACCCGCCGCCAATGCTTTTCGTGGCAGATCGCCAGCGTCTTCACCGTAGACCAGAATGCGCGGTGCGTCGGCCTGATCCCGCAAAACCTCAATCAGTTTTTGTCCACCCAGCGCAGGCAAATTCCAATCGACTATCCCGATCTGAACCTGGACGCGCATTACCGTGCCGAGGAACCCTTCAGCCGTTGATGCAGTTGCCACCAACGAGAATCGCGGATCACGATCAAAGATTTCTGACATGGCCGAAAGAACAAGCATGTTGCTCTCTGCGATGGCGACTGTGATTTGTTCTGTTGTCGTCGTAACACGTTGCATCTGTTGCCTTTTCTCAAAAAACCTACCCATTCGGGTAGTAGCATTTTCGGTATACCATGGCATTTACACCTTTATGGGTAGTAAATTACCTACCCATATAGTTACCCAAAAGCAGGAGTAACCTACGTTGCGGGCCTGAACAAAGCAATATTTCATCACGAGAATAATTGTTTCTCGATGAGATAGGCCCTCCATGACCAACGCTTCTTCATTCCCGCAACTTGTCATTCCAAACACCTTGGCCGCTGGCCCTGGCCCCGGAAATACCGATGCCCGTGTTCTTGCAGCATACGCTGGGGCTGGCATCGCTGATCACATGCAACCAGACGTGCTGCGTGGCATGATCGAGTGCAAACACATGCTCCGCAGCTATATGGGCACCGCCAATGTTCACACGTTCGGTGTGGCTGGAACTGGTTGGAGCGGCCTAGACGCCATGATGTCTGCCGTCATGCCAGGCGACACGGTTGTCGCTTTTTCAAACGGAACGTTTTCGGGCATCGATGCGCTGACGTTGCGGATGAAGGCCTCTACGCGCAAAGAATTGGCACAAGACAGCCTGAACCCACAACCTGCCAGCGTCACGGTCATCGAAGTGCCACATGGACAATCCGTGACAGCGGAAATAGTTGAAGCCGCACTTGCAGAGCATAAACCTAAATGGGCTTTTATGGCCCATTGGGAAACAGGTTCCGGCCGGATCAACGACATCAAAGGTTTCTCGGATGCTTGTGAACGTCACGATGCAATGGGCCTCGTAGACGCCGTCTCGTCAATTGGCGTCGAGAACTTTGCACTAGATGATTATCCTGGCGTTGTCGGCTGGGCATCGTGCCCTCAAAAGGGCTTGTTGTGCCTACCTCTGACCTATGCACCGGTTAGCTTCACTGATCGCTATATCGAAAACCTGCGTGCAAATGGCGCCTACACCTATGCCAACCATCCGATCATGGAAGCCCGCCACTGGGGCATCGTTGACGGCCAAGACGTTGAAAAGGGCGGTTACCATCGGACGCACTCGGCATCTGCAGTTTCAGCCTTGCATGAGGCGCTTCGCATCAACTTGGCAGATGGCCTAGAAAAGCGCGCGCAGGATTATGTGTTCTATGAAAAGGCCCTGACCGATGCTGTAAAGGCCATGGGCTGCGAAGTTACATCTAATATGACAAGCCTTGTGGTCTTGAACCTCCCCCCTGCTTTCGCAGGTCGCGAAATGGAGCTGGTCCAAAATTGCCGCGCCGAGGGTTTTGGCATTTGGCCGACGCTTTCCGCACCTGTCCAAGTACGCATCGGCATTCTAAACCTTCTAAGCCGTGCCGCCATCACTGAAATCGTGACGCGCTTTGCCGAGGCAATGAACAATATCGGCGCCGAGATCGACATCAACAAAACTACTGCCGGTTTGGAAAAGCATTTTCAAACTCAAATCGCTGCATAGGAGGCGACAATGGATATTCATGAATATCAAGCCAAAGAGGTTCTAAGCAACTTCGGTGTGAAAATTCCAGCTGGCGCTCTGGCTTACAGCCCCGAGCAAGCAGCCTACCGCGCCCGTGAAATGGGCGGTGAAAAGTGGATCGTCAAAGCCCAAGTCCACGCAGGTGGACGCGGAAAAGCCGGCGGCGTGAAGCTGTGCGACAACGACCAAGAAATCCAATCTGCATGTGAAGAGATGTTTGGCCAAAAGCTTGTCACTCATCAGACAGGCCCAGAAGGCAAAGGCATCTATCGTGTCTACGTTGAAGCCGCTGTTCCAATTGATCGCGAAATCTATCTAGGCTTCGTTCTGGACCGGTCGTCGCAACGCATCATGATCGTGGCCTCTGCCGAGGGCGGGATGGAGATCGAAGAAATCTCAGAAAAGCGCCCTGAAAGCATCGTGCGCTCAACTGTAGAACCTGCCGTTGGCCTGCGTGATTTCCAGGCCCGTGAAATCGCCTTCGACTTGGGCATTGAGCCCGCGCTGACACAAGCAATGGTGCGCACGCTACAAGGATGCTACCGCGCGTTCCGCGAATTGGATGCAACCATGGTGGAAATCAACCCTCTGGTCATCACACATGACAATCGCGTTCTGGCGCTGGATGCGAAAATGACGTTCGACGACAACGCTTTGTTCCGTCACCCACAAATCAGCGAACTACGCGACAAAAGCCAAGAAGATCCACGCGAGTCTCGCGCGGCGGACCGTGGCCTGTCTTACGTTGGGCTTGATGGCAACATTGGCTGCATCGTTAACGGCGCTGGCTTGGCCATGGCGACTATGGACACGATAAAACTGGCGGGCGGCGAGCCTGCGAATTTTCTCGACATTGGCGGCGGCGCCACGCCTGAGCGTGTTGCCAAGGCGTTTCGCCTAGTGATGTCAGACAAGAATGTGCAGGCCGTTTTGGTCAACATTTTCGCTGGTATCAACCGATGTGACTGGGTGGCCGAAGGGGTCGTACAAGCGCTGAAAGAGGTGCAGGTCGACGTTCCTGTGATCGTCCGTCTTGCCGGAACCAACGTCGAAGAAGGTCAGAAAATCCTCGCGAAAAGCGGACTACCTATCATTCGCGCAACAACTCTGATTGAGGCCGCAGAACGCTCGGTCTCTGCTTGGAAAAGTGACAATCCTTCAAACGTGGAAGCTGTGTAACAATGAGCATTTATCTAAATCGCGAAACGCGCGTTATCGTTCAGGGCATTACTGGTCGAATGGCGCAATTCCACACCAAAGATATGATCGAGTATGGCACCAATGTTGTCGGCGGCGTCGTTCCTGGCAAAGGTGGTGAAACCGTACATGGCGTGCCAGTGTTTGACACAGTCAAAGAAGCGGTTGAAGCCACGCAAGCCAATGCAAGCCTTGTGTTTGTACCGCCCCCCTTTGCTGCAGACAGCATCATGGAAGCCGCAGACGCGGGCATTCGGTACTGCGTTTGTATCACTGACGGCATTCCGGCACATGATATGATCCAAGTGAAACGCTATATGATGCGTTACCCTCGGGATCGCAGAATGGTTCTGACCGGACCGAACTGCGCGGGTACAATCTCACCCGGCAAGGCGATGCTGGGCATTATGCCGGGCCATATCTTCCTTCCCGGAAACGTTGGAATTGTCGGTCGCTCGGGCACATTGGGCTATGAAGCGGCGGCTCAACTAAAGGAACGCGGCATCGGTGTTTCAACCAGCGTTGGCATCGGCGGCGACCCAATCAACGGTTCGTCATTCCGTGACATACTTGAGCAGTTTGAAAACGATGATGAAACGCATGTCATCGCCATGATCGGCGAAATCGGTGGACCGCAAGAAGCCGAGGCTGCTGCCTACATCCAAAACCACATTACGAAACCTGTCGTCGCGTATGTGGCTGGTTTGACCGCTCCAAAAGGTCGGACGATGGGACACGCAGGTGCCATCATCTCGGCGTTTGGCGAAAGTGCTTCGGAAAAAGTGGAAATCCTGACAGCTGCTGGCGTGACGGTAGCCGAAAACCCCGCCGTGATCGGCGAGACTATTGCTAGCGTGATGTAAAAAAGATGACGAACGCAAAACCAAAAGTACTTGTGACTCGACGCTGGCCTGCAGCCGTTGAAGCAAAACTTAGCGATCAATATGATGTGGTTCTTTCGAACGACGATGTGCCTTTGAAGCCTGACGAATTTCGCCAGGCGTTCAAAGACTTTGATGCTGTTCTTCCAACGGTAACCGACAACATCAACGCCGCTGCTATGGAGTTGTCAAAGCCGCGAACCAAATTATTGGCCAACTACGGCGTTGGCTACACGCATATTGATATGCCAAGCGCAAACTCTCACGGCATTGTCGTAACCAATACGCCCGATGTTTTGTCTGAATGTACCGCAGATATCGCTATGACATTGATGCTGATGGCTGCACGTCGCGCAGGTGAAGGCGAACGGGAAATCCGCGAAGGCAGATGGACCGGCTGGCGACCAACCCATCTTGTGGGCACAAAGGTATCTGGCAAAACTCTTGGTATTGTTGGCTTCGGCCGCATCGGACAAGAGATGGCTCAGCGCGCACACCACGGGTTCGGCATGAAAATCGTCGTGCACAACCGCAGCCGAATTGCGCCGGAAATCTTAGCTCGTTGCAACGCAGTTCAGGCTGAGGATCTAGATGATCTTCTTCCGCGTTGTGACTTCGTTTCATTGCACTGCCCCGGAGGCGCTGAAAATCGCCATCTGATCAATTCCCGAAGGCTTGATCTGATGCGTCCTGGTGCCTTCCTGATCAACACAGCCCGCGGCGAAGTCATCAACGAGCGTGATCTGGTTCAGGCTCTTAGCTTTGAAACAATCGGTGGCGCAGCACTGGATGTGTTTGATGGCGAACCCAATATTTGTAACGCCCTGATCGAAAGTGATCGGCTGGTTATGTTACCGCACCTCGGAAGTGCAACCGCTGAAACCCGTGAGGGAATGGGTTTTCGCGTTCTAACAAACCTCAATGCGTTCTTTGACGGCCAAACACCGCCCGATCGCGTAAACTGATGGTACTCTCAGCGGTTTCCGCACGAGAGTCTGAGGGGGACAGCTACGCAAACTCGCTGCGAAGTCTTCTTTGGGACCAGCTATTTCAGACGGTTTTGCATCGGGCGCCAACTGTGGCGGCGATGCTGAGCACGCCTCAAGAAGTTGTAGATCTCGCGGAAAGTCAGACGTCTGATTTCCTTCAGGCCATCAACATTTGGTTTCAACTCACTAAGATCGCGGACGAAAACGCTGCCGTAAGGCAACGCCGGACGATTGAAGCCAACGAAGGTGCCGAATGCGTCGAGGGTAGCTTTGCCCAAGCGATGGTTCAAATTGCCGACGAAGCACCGGACGCATTTGAAGATGCCGTTGAATCGCTGTCCGTCGGTCCGACCCTAACCGCCCACCCGACCGAGGCAAAACGGGTGACGATCCTTGAAATTCATCGCCGCATTTACCGCCTGTTGGTCTCGCTTGAGACGCAAAGATGGACACCGCGCGAGCGAACAGCCAAAATTGATGAGCTTCGCGGCGAGATAGATTTGCTGTGGTTGTCGGGTGAGCTTCGCCTAGAAAGACCTAGCCTTTCAGACGAAATCGAATGGGGCCTGCAATTCTTTAGGGACAGTCTTTTTGACGCTGCGCCCCAGCTATTTGAGCAATTCGTGACAGCGATGGAGGCAAGCTTTGCAGATCACGACGCTGCCTTGCGTCCATGCTTGAAATTCCATTCCTGGATCGGTGGAGATCGAGACGGCAACCCAAACGTGACTGTCGAGACCACCAAAACCGCAATGGAACGCGGACGTCGAACTGCGCTGGACAAACATATTGCCGAGCTTTCGATTGCAGCGTGCCATATCAGCATCAGCCGAGACATAGCGGATGTGCCGCCGTCACACCTGAGGGCGCTGGATGCCATCATTGCGCGATGCGATAATAGTAAGGCCATCGCCCAAAGAAACCCAGGAGAGGTGTTCAGACAGGCACTTAGCGCCATTATTGAGCGTCTTTCGGATCGCCCGAGCTACGCTCATGTCGATGAATTGTTAGAGGACCTTCAGAAGATCGAAGCTGCGCTCTCATCAATCGGCGCACAACATCTAAGCTCTAAATACATCCGACCAATCCGATGGCGCGTTGAAGCCTTCGGATTTCGGACAACTGCCTTAGACATTCGCCAAAACTCTACCGTGACGACTGATGTGCTAACGGAGATATGGGGGAACAACGAAAGCCTTGGAAGCACTCAGTGGGCCAATCGTCTGCGTCGCGAAGTCTCGGCGGATAGCCTGCCATCAATCAATGCGAACGACCTAAGCGATCAGGCACAAGAGCTTCTTAGCCTTCTAAAGACCATCGTCACTGCCCGCGAAGGTGACGATCCAAATGCGATCGGGGCTTTCATCCTTTCAATGACGCGATCGACGGATGATTTGTTGGCGGTCTATCTGCTGGCACGCTATGCTGGTGCATCCGGTGAGGCATTGGACGTCCCTATTGTTCCTCTGTTTGAGACGATCGATGATCTTCGAAATGCCCCCCGTATTCTAACGGAACTGATCGAAATCCCAACAGCGCGCCGCAGTCTTAAACGACAGGGGAATCGCGTCGAGATTATGCTTGGTTACTCGGACAGCAACAAAGATGGTGGGTTTATTTGCTCGACTTGGGAATTAGAACAAGCTCAACGCAAAATTACCAAAGCTCTTAAAGTACTTGGATTTATCCCTGCGTTTTTCCATGGTCGAGGAGGTTCCGTTAGCCGAGGCGGCGCGCCGACAGGTCGCGCCATCGCCGCCCAGCCTGCGGGTACTCTCAACGGGGCCATGCGCACAACAGAACAGGGCGAAGTTGTTTCGGCAAAATACGCAAATCGTGGAACCGCTCTGAAGGAACTTGAGCAACTGGCATCCTCAGCGCTTTTGCATACAGCATTGTCGACCAAAGCACGCGCCACAAACCCTGAACACGACGACGCCATGCAAGCGTTGTCAGGCATGTCGCAAGCTGCCTATTCAGCATTGCTAAACTCGCCCGGTTTCGTCCAGTATTTCCAAGAAGCAAGCCCCGTTGAAGAACTGGCGATGCTAAAAATCGGATCGCGACCCGCACGGCGGTTTGGAGCGTCTAGTCTTGCCGATCTGCGCGCAATCCCGTGGGTTTTTGCTTGGTCTCAGAACCGCCACTTATTGACTGGCTGGTACGGGTTTGGCACGGCTTGTCGGTCTTTTTCCAAAGTGCGTGGGGATCAGGGCTGGGATATTCTACGCGAAATGTTTGCCGCTTCGCCGCTGTTCCAATTGATGGTCGATGAGGTTGAAAAAACGTTGTTTCAGTCGGACATGGACATTGCCGCCAAATACGCCGAACTCAGCACCGACGCGACAAACGGAGTTGTAATTTTTGCCAAGGTACGCGCTGAATATGACATCTCGGTTGAGGCTATTCGGACAATCACAGGCCAACCAGTTTTGGCAACGCGGTTTCCAAAACTCGCCAATCGCTTCGAAGGCAATCGGGCGTTTCTCGACAGTATTCACACCGTTCAAATCAACCAGTTACGCGCATTGCGTAGCAACCCAAATCACGCAGATACCGGCCCTCTATTACAGTCGATGAACTGCATTTCTGCTGGTCTCGGGTGGACCGGCTAATTTCGACAAGGATCTCTCACATGTCAGCAACAGAAAACACGCAGTTCTTTCAGCAACCCCTCGAAACACGGGACCCTGAGATTTTTGGGGCAATCCAAAATGAGCTTGGACGTCAGCGTGATGAGATTGAATTGATCGCATCCGAAAACATTGTATCCGCCGCCGTAATGGAAGCCCAAGGCAGTGTGATGACCAACAAGTACGCCGAAGGCTACCCGGGTCGTCGTTACTACGGTGGTTGTCAGTATGTAGACGTGGCCGAAAACTTAGCGATTGATCGCGCAAAGCAATTGTTTGGTTGTGATTTCGCCAATGTACAACCGAACTCGGGCTCTCAGGCAAACCAAGGGGTTTTCCAAGCTCTGCTGAAGCCCGGCGACACTATCCTTGGCATGAACCTCGCATCGGGTGGTCACCTTACACACGGCGCCGCCCCAAACCAGTCCGGCAAATGGTTCAACGCGGTTCAGTACGGCGTAAAGCGCGATGACAATCGTCTCGACTATGACGAGGTGCAGGCTCTCGCAACTGAACACCAGCCCAAGATGATTATTGCCGGTGGCTCGGCCATTCCTCGCGTCATCGATTTCGCAAGAATGCGTAAAATCGCAGACAGCGTTGGTGCCTATCTTCACGTGGACATGGCGCATTTTGCCGGCCTCGTTGCTGCAGGAGAGCATCCAAGCCCGTTTCCCCATGCACATGTGGCCACCACGACCACGCACAAAACTCTACGCGGTCCGCGCGGTGGTATGATTGTCACCAACGATGAAGCCATCGCCAAGAAAGTGAACTCTGCCATTTTCCCCGGCATTCAAGGCGGCCCACTGATGCATGTGATCGCCGCCAAAGCCGTCGCTTTTGGCGAAGCGTTACGCCCAGAATTCAAGACCTATCAAAAAGCCGTGCGTGCGAACGCCGACGCTCTGGCTGACCAGCTAATCAAAGGCGGTCTGGACATCGTTACCGGCGGTACTGACACGCATGTTATGCTGGTCGATCTGCGCCCCAAAGGGGTGACCGGCAACATCACCGACGCCGCCCTTGGGCGCGCGCATATCACAACCAACAAAAACGGTATTCCATTTGACCCCGAGAAGCCGACCGTAACGTCAGGCATCCGCCTAGGCACACCCGCTGGCACGACCCGTGGTTTTAGGGAGGCCGAGTTCCGCCAAATCGCAGACTGGATCGTCGAGATCGTCGACGGACTGGCGGCCAACGGTGCAGATGGGAATGCTGAAGTTGAGGAAAAAGTCGCGCGGGAAGTCGTTGCTCTTTGCCAAAGATTTCCGATTTACGGATAGCTTTTCGTCAAAATGAAGCGCCGGTAGTAACTTGCACCGATGGTCCAGCGAACCACCGGTGCAAGCGTTCGTTTACTGAATTATCACCTCAGGCCCCATGAAGGTTGTCGGCAAGAAGGTCGACAGCCATGGAATGTACGTCACCATAATCAGGAAGACGAACAGAACTGCTAGGAATGGCAGAGCTGCGCGGACAACGCTCATCATTGGCATCCCTGCGACACCGGACGTCACAAAGAGGTTCAGACCGACCGGAGGCGTGATCATCCCGATCTCCATGTTCACCACCATGATGATACCAAGATGGATTGGGTCGATACCCAGTTGGATTGCAATTGGAAAGACCAATGGTGCAACGATCACAATAAGGCCCGAGGGCTCCATGAATTGCCCGCCAATCAGCAAGATAATATTGACGATGATCAAGAACATGATCGGCCCAAAGCCTGCTGTCAGCATCGCGCCCGCGATTTGTTGCGGGATCTGTTCGTCGGTCAAAACGTGCTTCAGGATCAGAGCGTTGGCGATGATGAACATCAGAGTGATGGTCAGCTTACCAGCCTCAAACAATGTGTCGCGTGTGTCTTTGTGAAAGAACACAGTGATCATTGCCAAAGGTTTTTTCAAAAGCGAAATATTCGCCTCACCGTCTGGCGTCGAAAGTGGGCCCATGTCGCGATAGATGAACGTCGCGATGAAGAAGGCGTAAACAGCTGCTACAGCCGCGGCCTCGGTCGGGGTGAATATGCCACCGTAGATGCCGCCAAGGATGATGACGATTAGGAACAATCCCCAACCGGCATCGCGGCCAGCCTGAAAGAATTCTCCCCAGCCTTGCCAATCACCCTTTGGAAGATTGCGGCGCACGGCGATGACATAAATCGTAAGCATCAGCATAAAGCCTGCAAGGATACCGGGAATAACACCAGCGAGGAACATACGACCGACCGAAACTTCGACGGCGGACGCGTATACGACCATCACGATTGAAGGCGGGATCAAGATGCCCAAGGTTCCCGCGTTGGCGATGACACCAGCGGCGAACTCTTTGGAATACCCAACCTGTCGCATGCCTGCGATCACGATCGAACCGATAGCAACCACAGTTGCAGGGGACGACCCCGACAATGCCGCGAACATCATACAAGCGAAAACACCCGCGATGGCTAGACCACCCGGAAAATGACCCACGGCAGCGATTGAAAAGCGAATGATCCGTTTGGCAACGCCACCAGTCGACATGAAGGACGACGCGAGGATGAAGAACGGGATGGCCAAAAGCGTATAGTGACCTGCCATCGCCTGGAAGAACGTCTGCGCAATTGAGGCAAGCGACGTGTCGCTAAGCACCAACAAAAACAGGATAGA
>ENA-UZWZ01001685-UZWZ01001685.1-metagenome-genome-assembly--contig:-Day-4-25m-contig-1685_pt1 | contig 18511 bp, 18 predicted proteins | sample MGYA00260346_ERZ794906 | MGnify/ENA metagenome assembly ERZ794906 | reverse complement strand
TTTTAGCCGCCACCTGCAGATCGGTTGTCACGGTTGTACCCGCCTCCGCCTGAGCGGTTGTCACGGTTGTAGCCGCCACCTTCATTTCGGTTGTTCCGGTTGTAGCCGCCTCCGCCTGAGCGGTTGTCACGGTTGTACCCGCCTCCGCCTGAGCGGTTGTCGCGATTGTACCCGCCACCAGATCGGCTGTCTCTGTTGTAGCCACCACCACCTGAGCGGTTGTCACGGTTGTAGCTGCCTCGACTGTCGTCACGACTGCCGCGGTCACGACTGGATGCACTGCGTCCAAACTCCTTTTTTCCATCGGCTCCGATGCTGGATTTGAACTTATTGTTGCCTTTGCCTGTCTTCTCAGATGAAGCGTCTTGATCTTGGGTACTCACTGTTGAAATTTTTTGCAAAAATAGTCAATTTATATGCTCCGTGAACTATCCCCAGCCTTCCCAAAATCCCTGATGTACAATCACATGGCTTTTCCCTTTCGAGTTTTGCACCAAGGCGAGGTCAATGCGGATTTCCCAATTCAGGCCATGCATGTACAAATAGGCCGTTCCAGCTTTTGCGATTCTCCTGAACTGTCTTGACTTTGCAGCTGGATGGTCTCGATGATGACCCACGACCTTCACTTCGATGAGAACCAACAATTGTTGCCCAGGCTGATGCACAATCAAGTCAATTTCAGCCCGTTGATGTCTCCAGTTTCTGGCAATCGAAACATAGCCTTCATGTTGGTAATGGACGGCAACACACTGCTCTCCCCATTGCCCAATCAGCTGTTTTTGCTTGGAAAGGGGGCGGTCAGGGTAGGTAGGTGAATGCTGCACCTTGCGAATCTACCGTCAAGGTTACCTGAGAGCCGGTGACAAGGGTTTCATTGCGTTTTTCGTGGCCAAATGGAAACCCTGCAGCAAAGGGCAGGCTTTTTGGGCAATGTTCTGCCAGAATTTCTAGGGCATTCATGCCAAATGGCACGTCATTGTCGTGCATGTCAGTCATGTCACCCGCAATCATGCCTTGAAGGCCTTTGAAGGAGCCTGACCGCTTCAGCGCCCACATCATGCGATCGATGTGGTAGAAGTGTTCGTCCAGGTCTTCCAAAAAGAGAATGGCGCCATCTAGGCAGGGGAAGCTGTCTGAGCCAATCATGCTATACAGGACACTGAGGTTGCCTCCGATCAATAGGCCAGTGGATTGGCCATGTCGATTCAGGTCATGGGGCTTAGCGCAAAGCCCTAGGGCTTTGCCCTGCAAGGCCAGCGCAAGGGAGTTTTTGCTCGATGTGTCAAGCTGTGGCAGTTGAATAGGCATCCAAGCGTGAAGTGCTGCCAGGCCATTTACGTGAGCTTTGCCAATCAAATGTGTGAAGTCACTGAAGCCAATCAACCACTTGGGCGATGCTTTCAGGGCCTCCCAGTCAACCAAGTCAACCATATTAACTGCCCCATATCCTCCTCGAATAGCCCATATGGCCTTGATGAGGGGTTGTCCGATAGCGGTATTTACGTCTGCTGCTCGCTGACTAGAGCTGCCACCAAATTGGTTTGATTGTTCACCAAGGTTACCTGCCTCAACCCCAACAAATCCATGGCTTTCAGCCCATTGCTTGGCCTGTTCAATCATCGTTGAATCGGTGTACCTGGACGGGCTGATCAGGGCGATATGGTCGCCGGCAACAAGGGAGGGGGGATGAATGAGTGAGTCCATGTGAAATTAGGTTCTGCCAAGGTAAGGCTGCTTCGTACTTTTGTGAACCCATGAGTCAATTCAATCGCACCACCGTCACGGCAGCACTTCCCTATGCCAATGGTCCCATCCACATTGGACATTTGGCAGGGTGTTACCTGCCGTCAGACATCTATGTCCGCTTTTTGCGTCTTCGTGGTGAGGATGTGGCCTTCATCTGCGGATCTGATGAGCACGGCATGGCCATCACCATGCGCGCTCGCAAGGAAGGTGTATCACCTAAGGACATTGTGGATCGCTACCATGTGATGATGCGTGACGCCTTGAAGGATTTTGGGGTTGACTTTGATGTTTATTCAAGAACTTCCGGAGACAAGCACAAGGAAGTGGCTTCAAGCTTTTTCAAGGAGCTTTATGACAAAGGGGTTTTTGATACCCGTGAAACCGATCAGTACTACGACCCGGAGGCGAAGCAGTTTTTGGCGGATCGCTACATCAAGGGAACGTGTCCCCGATGCAGTTACCCTGAGGCCTATGGTGATCAATGTGAGTCATGCGGTGCCACCTTAAACCCCACGGATTTGATCAACCCGGCATCGACCTTATCTGGTGCCACCTTGGAGCGAAGAAAGACAACCAATTGGTTTTTGCCATTGGACAAATTGGCCCCTGACCTTCGGGCATACATTGAGTCCCACCCTGAGTGGAAGGCCAACGTTTATGGCCAGTGCAAGTCATGGCTGGATTCCGGGGATGGCCTGCAGCCACGCAGCATGACCAGAGATTTAGACTGGGGTGTGCCTGTGCCGGTTGAAGGTGCTGAGGGCAAGGTGCTGTATGTCTGGTTTGACGCGCCCTTGGGTTACATCACCGCCACCCAGGAGCTGTTTGGCAAGGATTGGGAAAAGTGGTGGAAGGCTGATGACACCCGATTGATTCACTTCATTGGCAAGGACAATATTGTGTTTCATTGTATCATTTTCCCAGCCATTTTGATGCAGCATGGGGAATACATCCTTGCAGATCAAGTGCCTGCCAATGAGTTCCTTAATCTAGAAGGTGACAAGCTGTCGACCTCAAGAGATTGGGCCGTTTGGCTGCATGAGTACTTGGAAGATTTTCCAGGCAAAGTAGATGTGCTGCGCTATGCCTTGTGTGCCACGATGCCAGAGAACAAGGACAATGACTTCACATGGGCAGATTTTCAGCAACGGAACAACTCGGAGTTGGTCGCGATTTACGGAAACTTGGTGAACCGCATCATGGTGCTCAATCACAAATTCTGTGATGGCAAGGTGCCAGTGATTGGCCAGGAGCCTGCTGACATGGAGGCCTTGAAAAATATTGTGAAACAAGCAGATGCCATTGAGAAATATTTGGAGCAGTTCAAATTCCGTGATGCCCTCGCTGAGGCGATGAACTTAGCCCGTGCGGGCAATAAATATTTGGCAGATCAAGCACCCTGGAAGGTGATGAAGACAGATTTAGCTAGGGCTCAAGCCATCCTAGGTGTGGCCACACAAATCGCTGCAGCCCTCACTGTGTTGATGGATCCCTTCATGCCTCAGGTCTCTGACAAGCTCAGAGTGATGCTGGGGATGACTGCTGCTTTGCAATGGTCTGACCTTGGTGACGAAGGCCATTTAATCAAAGTCGGCACCCCCCTCGGTCAAGCGGCCTTGCTTTTTGATAAAATCGAGGATGAAGCCATGGATATTCAGCGAGCAAAGCTGGTCAAACCTTAGCCTGTCCTCACCACCCTGAATACCTTGAACCCATGTTAGATCACATCACTTTTGATCAATTTGCTCCCTTGGATATCCATGTTGCAATGCATAAGGCTGTAGAGGCTGTCCCCAAAGTAGATTGCTTGTCGAAGCTCACCCTGGACAGAGGTTTTGATACCATGACAGTGCTTTCAGGCATTACTGAACACTTCAGTCCAGAAGAGGTGGTTGGTAAAGAGGTCTGTGTGCTTACTAATTGGCCCCGTAGTTCAATGGATAGAATAGAAGTTTCCTAAACTTTCGATCTAGGTTCGATTCCTAGCGGGGCTACTAAAGCGGAATATGTGATATTTTCTTCACTATTCCGCTTTTTTATTCCCCCTGAAACCCTAGTCAATCTTGAGACATAGCAAATGGCAGGATTTAAGCCAAAAGTTCGATATTAGTCTGAGCGCAAGTTGATGTTCACGTACCCATGTGTTGATATTTTTTGAATCAAATACACCAATAATGGTATTTGTGCCAAATCAATACCTAGATCAGTAAGAATATTTTTGCATAGCGGACTTCACGCAAGCGCCACGTGCTTTGTTGAGAACCCTTTGTAAAACTTTGGGTTTTTAAGCCATTGAATAGTTTTTAGTTATTGGAAAACGAAGGAACTTTGGAGTGATTCTTGAAGAATCACAAACGATGAGAAACGGTTGTAAACAGATCATTCGCCCCTTTTTGGCTATTACAATCTTGGTGGGCATGTCCTTGTCATTGCAGGGGCAGACCTGTTTTGTGAATCTCAATGCATCAGCCACCGCAATGTGCCCGGGTGATTCCATTCAGCTCATTGCCTCAGCAAGCACAGGAACGATCTTGACTTGGTCGCACAATGGGATTCCCATCCCCAGTGTGGGTTCTACCATGTGGGTCAAGCAGGGAGGTAGTTACATTGTCAATGCGTCGGATGGGGCTAGTTGCTCTGCCTTTGCGGGCATTGCCATCAATGTGGTTCCTCTGCCACCAATTGCCTACAGCATCACCGGGTCTGGTGTCAGTGATTCAACGGATGCTAATGGCAACATCACCTATTACAAATGCAATGGCAATGGGCAGTTCAAGTATGACATCACGACATCAGCTTCTGATTACAGCTCCTGGTTCATTGATTACGGCGATGGATCTACCACGGGTTCTGTGGGTTCCTTCATCAATGTAATCAACCATTTCTATGCCAATGGCTGGTACCAGGCGACCATCACCTTGACCAACTCATTGGGATGTGACACGTCGCTGGTCTTCTACATCCATCAGGCAAATACGCCTCAGGTTTCCTTGACACCGATTGGAAGTTTGGCTCGATGCCGTTCGTCATCTGGTGTGGACACTGTGTGGTATAGCGTGGGCAATTTTTCAAGCAATGCTGACAGCACGACCTACGAGCTGAGCTTCAATAATGGGTCAGCAAATACCATCTACAATCATCCGCCGCCTAGCATGGTTTACGCCATCATGGATACGGGGACTTGCGCCTTGTCGAGCAATGCCTTGGTGGGGGTGATGACGGCCACCGGCCAGTTTTGTGGAAGCGACAGCGACATTGCAGATGATGTGCTATTGACAGACAAGTCCACAGCAATCATTGATGGCCTCAGTGTCTTTTGCCTGGCTGCCACAACACAGTATGCAGACAGCTCAGTATTTGCGAACACTGCTCAGCTAGTCAATGGCAGCGTTTCATGCGCTGGATCGCCCAAGCGGGTATGGACGTTGAGCCCCAATACTTTTATCCTTAGCTCTGGCCTGTTGGGCAATTTTTCTAGCAACACGTCAGACCCTAGCACATGGACCAGCGGCAGTCAAGCATTGGATGTGCAATTCACCCAAGCGGGAACCTACACCTTGATTCTCTACCAAGGCCTTGAGCTTGGGGGTACCACTTGTGGCATCACCAGCGACACCTTGTCCATTGTGGTGTACCCTGTGCAGTTTGACAGCTTGCAAAGCTTTGGTTGTGACTCCACGTTTGTCAATGGACAATGGTATTACCAGTCAACAAGCCTCACTGACAGTGCCACCAGTTCAACAGGCTGTGACAGCATCACCTTTCATGAGATTGTGGTTTACCCCTCCTTTATTGACAGCACAAGCAACACCTCCTGTGGTCCGACGACATGGCAGGGCCAGAACCTTTTGACCTCAGGCATGTACCACGACTCCTTGACCAGTGTCAACGGTTGCGACTCGGTTTTGTTCATGGCTTTCAACCGCCTATACACCAGTGGGGATACGGTCACCCTTAGCGGCTGTGATTCGCTGATTTACCAGAGCCACACCTTCACCTCAAGTGGTCAGACCTGGGACTCCTTGACGGCAGTCAATGGCTGCGATTCATTGGTGTTGTTTGATGTGAGCATTGTGAGCAGTTACCAGCTTACCCAGCAAATCAGTGATTGCCAGTCATACAGCATCAACGGGAATACGTACACCACAAGCGGCACATTCATCGACAGCTTGCTAAGCGCAGCCGGTTGTGATTCGATTGTCACGACTCTATTGACCATTCACGGGAGCACGGTGGATTCTACATGGGTTACAGCTTGTGATCAATACATCTTCCATGGCAGTATCTTGACTTCAACGGGGGTTTACAGTCAAATGTTGCAATCGGTCAATGGTTGTGATAGCAACCAGTTTTTAAGCTTGACCATTAACAATTCTGACAGCACCTGGCAGACATTGAGTGGATGCTACATGGTGAGTTATCAAGGAATAGATCATTTTTCATCTACAAACTTCAGTCTATGGCTTACCAATGCAAGGGGATGTGATTCAACTCACCACGTCATCATTGATGTGATGCCGGGACCGCAGCTTCTGCCTTTTTCTCCCGTTGAGCTTTGCTTGTCGGATCCAATCCACACACTTTCTGGCGCCAGCCCACTAGGCGGCTCCTATTTTGGCCCCTTTGTAGTCAACGGACAGTTCCACACGCCATCAGCAGCGATAGGCAGCCATGCCATAGGCTATGTGTACACCAGCTCGTCAGGATGCGTGGACACAGTGTTTTCATGGGTTGATGTGATTGGCTATTGCGAGCCACAGGTGTATGTCCCCAATGCTTTCACGCCCAATGGGGATGTGGTCAATGACTTTTTCAAGGTGTATGCTCAAGGGGTGGATAGCTTCCATGTCACCATCTATTCCAGGTGGGGTAATGTGCTCTATGAATCGGATAGCCCAGGATTCAGGTGGGATGGCAGATCCAATGGTCAAATGATGCCTATTGGCTCCTACACCTACCGGATCAATTACAGCTACACCAAGCACGGACTCACGCTCAATGAGGAGTTGGTTGGGGTGTTGCAGCTTTTGCAATAAAAACGGGGCACCTGCAGGGCGCCCCGTTAGTCAAACACAAAGTAAGTTTACTTGTCGCCTCCCAAGATGATGGGTAGACCAGCATCACCAGCGCCAATGATGACGATCTTGCTGTTCGGTGAGTCAGCCAATTCCCTAGTTGCCTCAATGCCCTTCCATTTCAGGAGGTCTGAATTGATGCCTTTGGATACGATTGTTTGGAAATCGTAGATACCTTTTGCTTCAATGCTCTTACGCTCTGCTTCCTTCATCTCTTTTGCAATACGGAACTCATATTCCTGGCTGATTTGTTCTTGCTTGAGCTTGCCTTCAATGGCTGTTTTGATGGTTGCTGGCAGCATGACTGAACGAATCAGTAAGGCATCAAGGAAGATAAAGTTTGCCTCAAGGTTCGCAGCTGTCATTTCATAAATCTCTTGCTGTATCGCCTCGCGCTTAGAGCTGTATAGCTCTTCTGGGGTGTACTTACCAATGACTTTTCTTGTAGCTGAACGCACCTCAGGAATGATGATAGTTCTAGCGTAGTTGGGACCAACTTGGTTGTGCAAGTAACCCACTTTTTCCAACCTTGGACGGTAACGGGTTGATACATCAATCTTGATTTCCAGTCCATTGCTTGACAAGACTTCCATGGTTTCCGTGGTTTCTTGCTTCTTTACATTGTAGATGGTGATTTTGTCCCAGGGGGCTTTCACGTGAAATCCCTCATTGTAAATGGTTTCGACATCTTGACCACCGCTGAACTGGTGAAAGATGGTTCCCCGCTCACCGTTGCCGATAGTGAAGAACAATGAACTGCTGAGACCTAAAAATATCAGACCGCCGAATACGAGGGTCAGAAGGGTGATGACTTTACGTGGGTTTTCCATGTGCCGAAGTTAGTGCAAGTTTAAGCCCCCTTGGTAGGCCTGAATATTTTCCACCAAGGCATCAGCTAAGTCGTTGGGCACAGGGAAGGAAAGGATGTAATGCGCAATCCGCCACTTGCCATCACTGCCTTGGATGACCACGCCAGATCCCCGGCATTCTCCCATGTGATCGGAATCCAGGACTTCATCGAACCACCCAACGGATCCGTGCATATTAACGTGACGTGTTCGAGGGACAAAGGTCCAGGCAGATTCACCTTGGAAGAAGCGATGACTCCACTGCGCAAATTCCAAGGTGGTCCAACGTTCACTGGCATCGGTTCCCATGAAGATGGATGCGTCATTGTGCATGCTTGAGAAATAGGTCATTGAATCTGCATCGCTGGCTGCTTGGTGCCAGTTGTCGACGAGGGCATTGATGCTGGCAGTGATAACCATGTCAACGTCATCGCCGTGGGAGCTAGTATTGTCAATGGGTTGGCAGGCGTTGATTGTTATTGCTAGACTGAATAGGATCATCCAAGGAGTTTGCATAGTTGTGGGTGTTATGGTTGGCTTCAATTTTGACCTAAGTTAGCGCCATGAAAAAGATTATGGCACTTGTGTTCATGCTAACCTTGATTCAGTGCACTCGTCAAACATCTGTTGTTCAAGTGATGAGTCATGGCGGCATAGAGCGAGAGTACCTCTACCATGCTAAAGAGGACTTGCCAGTCAATGCGCCACTTGTGATGGTTTTGCATGGATTCATGGGCGATGCAAGGGGTCTGCAGTCCTACACAGGAATGAATCAGATAGCTGATGAGAATGGTTTTGCAGTCGTGTACCCCTCTGGCACCTATACCCCTCAGGGAGATAGTTATTGGAATGCAAACTTGCTGTATCCGCCCGTGGATGATGTAGGTTTCCTAACCACATTGGTCCAATTCTTACAAGTTAAACACGACCTCAATCCACAAAGAACCTTTGTATGCGGTATGTCTAACGGCGGATTCATGAGCTATACTTTAGCCTGTCAATCCTCGGAGGTTTTCCGCGCCATGGCATCAGTTACGGGCACCATGTCAGGAGGAGATTGGGCATCATGCCAGCCCACAAGACCAATCCCTGTGCTTCAGATTACGGGCATCAGTGATAATATCGTGCCGCTCGATGGCAGTATGGCCTCTGCTTATGGATTTAGCGGTGCGCCTCACCAAGATAGCATCATGCAGATGTGGGCAAGTCTTAATGGATGTACAACCAGGGACTCTAGTTTCATTCCTAACTCAACCCACGCCATCACTTTCAAGGGAGCAAGCAATGGCCATGAGGTTTGGCATTACACGATTGAAGACATGGGTCATGAGTGGCCAGGTACTTTGGTCATCAAGTCGCCTAGAGACTATTACCCCTATGGGACTGTTGCAAGTGAGGTTATTTGGGATTTTTTCAGTCGCTATTGACCGTTCATCCGTCCGGACTGACTTATTTTTGCGCCACAAATTGGCCCCGTAGTACAATGGATAGTATATAGGTTTCCGGAACCTGAGATCTAGGTTCGATTCCTAGCGGGGCTACTACATGCAACAACTGTGAGAGCGTTGTCCTTTCATATGCAGGACACCAAAAAGGCAAACTTTCAACGCCATGCCTTAAATTAGTTGCATGCCTCAAGCCATCTTGAACCGATCCCCGATATTTATCCTTGGTTGCCACAAGTCTGGCACCAGCTTGATGCGTTCCTTGTTTGATGGCCATCCGGACTTGAAGGTTATTCCCTTTGAGAGCCATGTGATGGCATTGATGGGTGAACAAGTGCTGTACGATTACCGCAAGCAGGAGGCAATGCCTCAAGCAGACTTCAAGGCCAATTTGCTTCAACTGTTAAGGCAGTATGCATCATCCAAGGACCGAACGGCTGATGCCATGCTTAGTGATGACATGGACGTCAGCTCAGCGCAACAATTTATCGCGTCGGCCGACCAACCAACCAATGTGAAAGAGGCCCTTCAGTTGATTGTTGACTGTCTGCCACATGTGTTCCCGCAAGGCAGATTCACCCATAAGCCGAGTAGATTGGTTGAGAAGTCGGTGGAGCATCATGGGTTCATTGACGAGTTACATCGGGCTTTCCCCGATGCACAATTCATTCACTTGATCAGAAACCCTTACGCCAATGTGGTTGGTTTGAGGAAGTTCAAGGCAAAACTTCAGGGCTATCCACTTTTCTATCGGGTGATGCGTTCGATTCAGTCCAGCATGGATGTTGCCATGGATCAAGGCAGCAGCATGAACAAAAACCATCATGTGATCCGCCATGAGGACCTTGTTCAGCGCCCTGAGCAAACCATGCAAGCCTTAGCTAAGGCTGTCAATCTTTCTTGGGATGAGTGCCTGTTAAGTCCATCAGTGATGGCGGAGCCATGGTCTGGTAATAGCAGCCATGGCCAAACAAAAGGCATTGATGCATCCAAGGTTGACGCGTGGCAGACACAGATTCATGCCTTTGAGTCATGGCAGGTGAACAGAAAGCTAAATCAACAACGAAAGGCGTTCAACTACCCCAGGTTTCAGGCAAGGGGCTTTACCTTGAGCAAGGTCCAGGGGGAGCCTTGGTCCAGGTTTGTATACAACCGATTGAGGTCGTTGATCGGCTGAGAAGATCAAGCAAGGGGAGAAGGAAAGACTGAAGGCTCAGTCTTCAGCCTTTTCAAGTGCCTCAATGCGAGACTTACAGTCATTCAGTTCAGATGTCACTTGTTCCAAGGATGCATTAGCGCTACGGGCCTTGCTTTCTGCATGGCTTGCACGCTGGTTGGCAGCTTGAAGTTCAGTCTTCACTTTTTTCAGATCCTGCTCCATGCTGTACAAGTCTTTTTGGTCCATGTTTTGTATCCAGAAGCTGTATAGGGCGTAGCATGCGATGGCTGCAATGGCTAGCAAGCGAAATAAATCACCATAGGAATGAAAGGATGGAATGAGTAGCGTTGCACCATAGCCTAATAGGACAATGGCTCCAGCGCCTAAAATGATGCGTTCAACGATGTTTGATTTCATGGGTGCGTATTAGGTCTTGAAAGTATGAAATTGTTCTTGATATTAGGCCATGGCTTTTTTATGCGACCTTAGGCCCTGAAATTTCAACCCTCGATAAGCTTTCCTTATGAATCAAGTCTTGCGCTGGTCACTGCTTGTGGCTCTTTCCGGTTTCCTTTTTGGTTTTGATACGGTGGTCATCAGTGGCGCCAATGAGCCAATCAAAGAACTCTGGGGTACGTCCGGATGGTTCCACGGAACCTTCATCATGTCAATGGCTTTATGGGGGACGGTCATTGGTGCACTCTTTGGCGGCAGGCCTTCGGATGCCTGGGGCAGGAAAAGAACCTTGTGGTGGATCGGCTTGCTCTTTTTCATCTCTGCAGTTGGCTCTGCATTGGCATGGGACCCCTATGCTTTTTCGTTTTTCCGATTCATTGGCGGGCTTGCCGTGGGCGCTAGCTCAGTGACGGCACCGACCTACATTTCTGAGATTTCTAACGCCAAAAACAGGGGCCGGTTTGTTGCCTTGTATCAGTTCATGCTGGTATTTGGCATCCTCGTCGCCTACATCAGTAACTACTTGTTGGATGGCATAGGTGGTGACTTAGACTGGCGCTGGATGATGGGTGTGGAGGCGATTCCAGCCCTTGCTTTCACGATTTGGTTAAGGCAAGTTCCGGAAAGTCCAAGGTGGTTGGCTTTGTTCAAGCAAGACACAAATGAAGCAAAGGCTATCCTCTGTGAGATTGCTGACACAAAGGATGAAGCAGATGACCTGTTGATTGACATACTAAAGACTGAGAAGCAATCCGGAAAGGGAAGTGTGCTCTTCAGCAAGAAGTACAAGAAGCCTTTGATGTTGGCCTTCCTTCTGGCGATGTTTAATCAGTTGTCTGGCATCAACTTCATTCTGTATTACGCCCCTGAGATTCTTGAGAATGCGGGCTTTGGCGGGTCAGAATCTTTGTTGTCAACGGTTGCAATCGGTGTAGCTAACTTGCTGTTCACCATCGTTGGCATGAGTTTGATTGATCTGGCAGGCAGAAAGCAGTTGATGATTATTGGGTCAATCGGCTATATTCTATCTCTAGCTCTGGTGTCCTATGGCTTTTACACGGGTGCAAGTCCCCTTTTCAATCTAACCTTCATTCTCACGTTCATTGCGTCTCACGCTATTGGACAAGGCGCGGTGATATGGGTCTTCATTGCTGAGATATTCCCAAACAATGTCAGGGCCAATGGCCAAGCATGGGGGTCTGGAACACATTGGGTTTTTGCAGCCTTGATCACCCTGTTTGGCGCAGTGGTCAATGATGCATTCCCTAGCGGATGGGGCATTTTTGCTTTCTTCTCAGGGTTCATGGTTATTCAACTACTCTTTGTGATTTTCTTGATGCCTGAGACTAAGGGCAGAAGCCTTGAGGATATAGAGAAGGAGATGGTGGGAGAAGATTGATTAATGAATTTTTGGTATCCCAGGAATTGAGCAACCGTTATTGTATTAGAACCTTGAATGCATGAAGTTTATGCCTTCTAATTTGTTGACTAACTAAGATTTATGCAATGAGTAAAATAAAGCCAACTCTAGTCGTGTTAGCCGCAGGAATGGGTAGCCGTTACGGAGGATTGAAGCAATTAGATACATTCACTGAGAGCGGAGCAACGATCATTGACTTTTCAATTTATGATGCGCTGGATGCTGGGTTTGAGCAGATCATATTTATCATCAGAAGACGTTTTGAAAAAGAATTTAAAGCTCTTTTTAGCAAAAAGCTAGAAGGAAGAGCACAAGTTGATTATGTGTTTCAAGAAATTGACGATGTTCCAGAAAAATACCAGAATTCGGAAAGAACAAAACCTTGGGGAACGGCTCACGCACTTCTAATGGCAAAAGATGTTTTGAAGGACAATTTTGCTGTAATCAATGCAGATGATTTTTACGGTAAGGAAGCTTTTAGCCTAATGGCAGACACTTTAAGAAAAACAGATAGAGAGTCATACCATTTTACTATGATTGCCTATTCTCTGAAGAACACAGTCTCAGAACATGGATTTGTATCTAGAGGAGAATGCCAAGTCAATGATTCAGGTTTTCTGACGGATGTGATAGAAAGGGTTCATATTGAAAAGGTAGATGGTCAATTAATAAGGAAAGACGAGGATGGCAAGTTGGTCCCAATTGATGAAAACACGGTAGTTTCAATGAATTTTTGGGGTTTTACACTAAAGTATTTTGAATTTGCAGATGAGCTTTTTGAGAAGTTTTTAGAAAAAAATAAAGAGAACATCAAGGCTGAATTCTATATTCCATTGGTAGTCAGTGAAACCTTGAAATCGGGAAAATCAACCGTTGAGGTTCTAAAATCAAATGCAAAATGGTTTGGAGTTACCTATAAAGAGGACAAGGCGATGGTGAGTAAGGGAATTGATCGTCTATTAAAGAAGAATGTATACCCATCTAAACTTTGGTGAAATGGATATTCGACAATTAAAAGAGGCATTCAAACAGTTTGACCATAAGTCAAATTATGCTTCACATAAGGAATTAGCATCGGGTCATATTAACGACACTTTCTTAATAGCAACTGATAGGAATCAATTTTTTGTATTACAAAAAATAAACCATGGTGTTTTTAAGGATGTGCCAGGTCTTGTCAATAACAAAGTCAATGTAAGTAAACACCTTTTAGAAAAATTAAAACATTTATCTAAGCGCGAATTAAAACGCAGGGTCTTGTGTTTTGTGCCTGCAATAGATAATAAATCGTATTACCTAGATCCAAACGGAAATTATTGGAACATGATGGTTTACATTGATGACAGTATAACCTTTGAGACGGTATTCAATGAAAATATAGCTTATGAAGGAGGAAAATTAATTGGTGATTTTTTAAACTTGACCGGAGATTTTGATGCGTCACAATTGATTGAAGTGATTCCTAAATTTCATGACATGTCCTTTCGATTCTTGCAATTTGAAGAGTCTTTAGAAGTCGCGACAGATGAAAGACTGCAATTAGCGAAGCAATGCATAGATTCTGTTTGGGGCTTAAAAGACGAAATGCATACCATTCAAAGATTAAAGGAATCGGGTCAAATAAAAATCAGGGTTACCCATAACGACACTAAAATTTCCAATGTGCTGTTTGACGCAAACAATAAGGGCCTTTGTGTCATTGATACGGACACTATCATGCCTGGAATCGTACACTATGATTTTGGAGATGCAATACGAACAATTTGCAATACTGCTGCTGAGGATGAAAAGGATTTGAGTAAAGTGAGTTTCAATCTTTCATACTACAAAGCATATGTTCGGGGCTTTTTAGAAGAAGTTGAATCAGAATTAACGCCTGTTGCAATTAAACATCTTCCATTGGGCGTTAAAACAATGATCTTTATTATGGCCCTTCGTTTTTTAACCGACTTTTTAAACGGAGATACTTATTATAAAACAGCGTATTCAAACCATAACTTGGATCGATCTAAAAATCAATTCAAATTGATTGAAAGCTTGATGGAGAATTTTGATCAAATGGAAATTTCAAGTACAGAATAAAAAAATTACAACGTTGCATGTTGTTGGTGAATCTCCGGAAGAAGCCATTGCATTGTCGTCACGAATAAACCACCTAACAGTCAATTACACATGTCACAAACTAAACCAAGTAACTTAGTAGCTATTGCAATTATAGCGGGCTTATTCTTCATTTTTGGATTTGTCACATGGATCAATGGTGCGTTGATTCCGTTCATGAAGACCATCAATGAACTAACAGATGCACAATCCTATTTAGTGGCCTCAGCATCCTATATTTCATTTGTTGTAATGGCTTTGCCAGCGTCATATATCTTAAATAAAATAGGCTACAGAAGCGGAATGGCCTTGGGCTTATTTATCATGGCAATTGGCGCTTTGGTGTTTATTCCAGCGGCGGAAGCAAGAACCTATTGGGTCTTTTTAACAGGCATTTTCATACAAGGAGTTGGTATGACCATTTTGCAAACGGCAGCGAACCCTTATATCACCATACTAGGCCCAATTGAAAGTGGGGCTAAGCGTATTGCAATTATGGGAATCGCAAATAAAACTGCAGGGGCATTGGGTTCGTTAATATTTGGTGCCTTGCTGCTATCGGGAATTGATGAAGTAAAGGAAAAATTAGGAACGGTTTCTTTGGAAGAGAAGAATCAATTATTAGACAGCATGGCTGACAGTGTATTTGTGCCGTATTTGGTTATGGCACTTGTATTGTTGGTTTTAGGTTTGCTAATTAGAAAAGCACCGCTTCCAAATGTAGAAGCGAAGCCGTTAGAGGAAGCCAATGAAGGAGAGGACTCTAAAACAAGTATTTTCCAGTTTCCACATTTGTGGTTAGGGGTCCTGACATTATTTGTTTACGTAGGCGCTGAGGTGATTGCTGGAGATACAATCATTGCCTATGGAATTTCCTTAGGAATTCCAGCAGAAGACGCAAAATTCTTCACGACACTTACCCTGATGGCCATGGTAGCAACCTATGCAGCAGGTGTCTTTTTAATACCAAAATATATTAAACAGGGAACAGCGCTAATACTTAGTGCGATATCAGGAATAATCCTTAGTGTTTGCATATTAATGACTACAGGGTTGACGTCTGTTTTGTTTGTGGCAGCCTTAGGCATCTCTAATGCACTCGTCTGGCCAGCAGTTTGGCCTTTGACATTAGATGGCCTGGGTAAATTCACGAAGACAGCATCTGCCTTGTTGATTATGGCAATCTCTGGAGGTGCCATTATACCCCCCTTGTACGGAAGGTTAGTGGATTCAAATAAACTTGAATTGATTGCATCTGGAGTGAGTGAGGCAGAAGCGTTGTCAACAAGTTCTACAGGTAGCTATTGGATTTTAATTCCGTGTTATGTCATCATATTATACTTTGCCTTATGGGGAAGGAAATTGGGTAGAAAAAAGCAATAAAATGAAAAATCTTGTAGACGTCGTAGAATTTCCTTTTAGGATTTGTTGATGACTCCCAACAAGGACATCAGAGGGTATGCCTAACTAGATGCTCACAGTTAAAACATCAGCAAAGCGAGTAGTGTAGCATGGCGATAGTTTCTCTTGCTTTAGTTTCCAATCCCCACCTTTACCTTGGGCGGCTAACTTAATGGTATCTCTACCCATAAGTGTATTCACTCTATCTACTGTTTGCATTAGATCTCTACGCTTGTTCCTATCTATTGTATCAAACAATGACATCTGTACCTCATCTTGCGGAATAGTCTTCCCGACAATCACACCCGCCTTCTTGTAAATACAATCGGAACGATAAATAGATTTTAATCCCTTTAGAGCGGCTTTCACTATCTCTATGCTGTCATTTGTTGGCGTTGCTAACGCTATGGTCTGATAAGCATTGTATTGCTCGGCATTTGGCTTGAACGGATTGGTATGGATAAAGACATTAACGTTAGTACAGCAACTCTTCTCTTTCCTTAGTTTGGCAGAACAAGTAACGGCATACGAACTAATGGCTTCTTGTAATTGACTTAACTCCTTTACCTCTTTACCAAAGGAACGAGCCGTACAGATTTTCTTCTTGCGTTTGGTGGTTAATTCCAAGGGAAAACATTGTTCCCCTTTTAGCTCCCTTTGTAAGCGAACCCCATTTACCGAGAAGTTTCTTCTTACCCAACCTTCATCTGCGTTACGAAACTGCAAAGCAGTATGAATACCATATTGTTTTAGTCGTTTGGCATACTGTCTGCCAACCCCCCATAAATCTTCAACAGGAAACACATTTAAGGCTCTTTTGATAAGGTCTTCTCCGTCTAAAATAAATACTCCTTTCTTAGTGTGTTTTTTAGCAATATGATTAGCCACTTTAGCCAATACTTTTGTGGATGCTAAGCCAATTGATATAGGTATACTCGTCCACTGCAATACCTTCTTACGAATGGCTAAAACTCTTTCAATATCTGATGAATCAGAAAAGTCCAAAAAGGCTTCATCAATGGAATACACTTCCATGACCTCAACTTCCTCTCTCAACACACTCATTACCCTGTCGGACATATCGCCATACAAAGCAAAGTTGGTGGAAAACACATTTACCTTGTGCTGATCAATTAAGGAATTGATTTTGAAAGCGGGTTCTCCCATCTTTATTCCTAATGCTTTGGCTTCATTACTCCTTGCAATGACACATCCATCATTATTGGACAGTACCACTACTGCTTTGTTCCTTAGTTGAGGTTGAAACGCTCTTTCACAAGAGGCATAGAAGTTATTGCAATCGGCTAATCCTATCATACGAAATGATGTATTGCGTGAGCCACAACCCCAAAAACAACAAAGTCCATGTCTTTAGTTATCTCAATGGTCTGGTAATTATCGTTCGCTGCTTTAAGGAACATTTTGGTTTTGGTCTTTTTGATGCGCTTTACCGTAAACTCTCCATCCAAGTAAGCCACCACAATACAGTTGTTGCTTACTTCAAGGGATTTATCCACGACTAACAAATCGCCACTTACAATACCCGCACCAATCATAGAATCACCTATTACACGAACATAATAAGTTGCAGAAGGATGTTCTACCAAAAGGTCGTTTAAATCTAACTTGGCATCCAAATAATCAGTAGCGGGAGAAGGGAAGCCTGCTGAAACTCCATCTTCAAAATAAGGCATCTCTAATGACCTACCGACCTCAGCAGTATAGAACTCCAATGACTTATTTATTTGTAATCGTGCTTTAGCTTCTTTAGTTGACATAAACCCAAAAATAGAAAAACGGGTGCAAACAAAGGTTCGTTTGTTTGGTCAGTTTTTAACCTTGTCAGGTATTTGAATAAGACGTCAAGAATACCCAATGGGTATTCCCAAGAGACAAAATGCCACTGAGTTTACCGAAAAAATGCCATACTACTTAAGGCATAGACCCTTAGCCATCTTTCAAGTTCAATCTACTTTCTAGACAGAGTTTCTTATACTTGTTTAGAAATTTTTTAGTACAAAAACAAAACTCAAATACCCACCCCATGAAAAAATTATTACTTCTTCTAGTTGTGTCAGCAGCAATGTTCGCAGGCTGCGAAAAGATCACTCCTGATTATACTGTAGAAGGTAAATGGATATGGTCACCGAGTGAAAATAGAGCAGATGCAAATACAATGTATGAGTTTGTAGATGGGGTGATGTACACCTCTTATGCAATCAATGCAGATTTTAATGCATTAGATAGTACAGATAGAATTCCAGGTAGCCACGCTTATACCTTTGATGGAGATACCTTACTATTTTATGGATTTCCAAGAGGAATTACATTTGAATGTGATGGTGGTATTCTAATAATGGACAATGGGTTTAACCAACTTTGGAGATTAAGTTCTGATTGCGAATAATGTGTAATCCTTATCGACTGTCCTTGCACTTAAGATTTCGAAGACACTGAAAAAGTATTTTTTCTTGGACATAAAAAAGCCCTGATGCTGTGCATCAAGGCTTTTCCTTGTAGATAACCCATTCGAAATATCGAACTTAAGTTTTACCCCAGTAGACTTCTTGGAAGTTAATAAATCAATTCAATTAATTATTTAGATCCCTCAAAAAAGAAGAGTTCCTCAATAGCTATCTCAAATAACTTTGACATCTTAAATGCTGTGGGTAAACTTGGATCAAATTTTTCTTTTTCAATCGCATTTATCGCTTGACGTGAAATACCAATTAAGTTGGCTAATTCTTCTTGTGTCAATTTTTGATTTTTCCTTAATTCCTTTAGTTTATTTTTCATCGAAATCTTCTTGAATTAACGATATTGGCAATAATGTATGAAAGTGAAATAAACATCATTAGATA
>ENA-UZWZ01008940-UZWZ01008940.1-metagenome-genome-assembly--contig:-Day-4-25m-contig-8940_pt1 | contig 18779 bp, 17 predicted proteins | sample MGYA00260346_ERZ794906 | MGnify/ENA metagenome assembly ERZ794906 | reverse complement strand
CAATGGCGCTTGGCCGGAACAGACGCACTTCATGAGAGTGCGAAAGTCAGCAGAGGATCGCAGGGTAGAAATCCAGCAAGCGGCCCTAGCTCTTGCATTCGAGAAAGGGCCCGACCGGGTGACAACTGGCATGATTGCCAAGCGCCTTGGTTTGACCCAACCGGCAATCTACAAGCACTTCCCTACCAAAGAAGATCTGTGGCACTCGATAACCCAGCATCTTGCCGAACAGATCATCGACAATATCGATGCAGCGGCAAAGCGATCAACCGATCCGGTCGAGCACTTGCGTCATTTGGTTCTGGGGCACCTTCAATTGGTTCACTCAACACCTGCCCTTCCAGGGATCATGGTAGCGCGTCCTGAAAATGGGGCACAGGTTTTGCGGACCGGCGTTCAGGCCAGCATGGCAAAATTTACAGGTTCAATTCTCGGAGCGATTAAGCTTGCGCAAAAGGAAGGTAGTTTTAGCGCCAGTATAGACCCTCAAGACATATCCACCCTGATCATGGGGGTTATCCAAAGTCTGGTTTTAAGGCTTCTGATTACGCAGGACAGGTCGGTTCTTCTAAAGGATGCTGACCGTCTGCTCGATCTACAGTTGGCGGCCTTTTCCCGGCAAGGAGAAACCGGATGAAAAACCTATTCAAACTTATCCTGATCACACTACCCCTTGCCGCATTCGGATTGGGTGTTTTGGCCTATTTCATCGCCAATAGCCCACCGCCAGAGCGTGTTGAGATCGAAGAAAGAACAACTGCAGTGCGGGTGATCGTTGCACAGAGACAGTCAGTGGCCCCAACTGTAACAGGATTTGGTGTTGTTTCACCTGCGCGTACTTTCGAGGCGATAGCGCAAGTCGGAGGAACAGTTGAATACGTCAATCCTGAACTTCTGAAAGGTGGCATACTTCCTAAGGGTGATGTCCTTTTGCGTCTATCCACAGAAGATTTCACCCTCGCCATAGCGCAAGCCCGCGCCAATATCCGGGCAGCCGAAGCAAAGTTGCAAGAGCTTGCTGTTTCCGAGCAAAACCAAATTGCGGCTTTGACCATAGAGATGGAAGCGCTGGCGCTGAAAGCCGCAGAGTTAGAGCGTACCGAGACGTTGTTTGCGGGAGGCACGGTGGCGCATAGCAAGCTGGACACCGCACGTGCTTCGCATTTGGTGCAAAGGCAAAAGGTGTTGTCGTACGAGAGTGCACTTGCCTTGCTGCCCACACAACGCGACGTGCAGTTGGAACAAATCGCAGTCTATCAGGCAAACCTAAAAACAGCCGAACTAAACCTTGCCCGCACCGAACTTATCTTGCCGTTTTCTGCCCGTGTGGCCTCGGTGTCGGTCGAGGTGGGGCAATTTGTAAAGGCGGGCCAAACGACAGCCGTTCTGGACGGGATTGCCGTTGCCGAAGTTGAGGCGCAGATATCAGTGGCGGCCCTACGCAAGCTTCTTCAATCAACCGGTCCTGATGCAACGATATACGCTGCAAACCCGACATTGATGACCGAAGTACTTCGCGGCAGGGGATTGTCCGCTAGGGTGCATCTAGCCGTGGGGCAGGAAACGCTAGACTGGCCTGCAACAGTGGATCGCATCAGCGATACGATTGATCCCAAAACGGGCATGATCGGGATGATCCTTCAAGTCGAAAGCGCTTACACAGGTGCGCTGCCCGGTGAACGCCCGCCACTGACAAAGGGGATGTTTGTTGAAGCAACTCTGACCGGTCCTTCAGTAGAGGGGATCGTGGTTCCCAGAAACGCATTTCGAGACGGACAAGTCCTTTTGGCCGAAGAAAACAATCGCTTGAAGCTGACACCTCTCAAGGCTGAATTGGTTCAGGACAACGTGATCGTCATTAAAGAAGGGCTGGAAGAAGGTGCACGCGTTGTTGTCAGCAACCCTAGCCCTTTGATCCCCAGTATGCTGTTAGACGTGACCTTGGACACAGACCTGATGCAACAACTAGCAAGCCGGGAACCTGCGCAATGATCAGGTTTTTCACTGGTCACCCCACCATTGCAAACCTGTTGATGATCCTGTTTCTGGCGGCGGGGGTCATGTCGGCCCCTAATCTTTTGCGCGAAACATTTCCGCGTGCAGAGCCCAACGAAGTCGAAGTTCTGGTTCCCTACCCCGGCGCGCGGCCCGAAGATGTAGAAAGTGCTGTCTGCGAACGGGTCGAAAACTCATTGGATGCGGTCACCGGTATTGACCGCCAATCCTGTGAAGCGCGCGAAGGGTCCGCGCGCGCACTGATCAGGATGCGAGAAGGCGACGATTTTCAAGCCTTCGTTGCTGAAGTGAAATCCGAGATTGATGGGATTTCAGATTTTCCCAATCGAGCGGAGAGAGCACAAGTCAAACCGCTTGGTTTGACTGATTTCGTTGCCTCAGTCGCGATTACCGGGCCAACGTCTAGAGCCGCCCTTGAGGACTACGCCGAAGATTTACGCACGCGGATGCTGCGCTCGGGTGGTATCCCAAAAGTAGATATCAGAGGGTTTTCAACACTCGAGCTGCAAATAGAGCTAAAACCAGACGCCTTGCTGCAATTCGGTGTTTCAGTTTCCGACATTGCTCGTGTCGTTGGCAGCAACAGCGTAGACATGCCTGCAGGCTCGTTAGAGACGCCTTCTGAAAGCCTGTTGATCCGCGTGGCGGAAGAGCGGCGGACTGCTGAAGAATTGTCCGACCTGATTGTACGCTCAACACCCCATGGTGGACAGGTCACTTTGGGCGATATTGCGAACATCCGCGAGGGTTTCGCAACAAATGACGATGCTATCCAGTTTGACGGCAAACCTGCTGCTGTTCTTGATATCACCAAGACGCGGGCCGAGGATAGCCTGCGTGTAATCGACAGCTTGAACGCTTTCCTTGAGATCGAGCGCGCCAAGGCTCCTCCGGGTGTGGTCATGGAAATTACCACCGACGGCGCGTCTGTGGTGCGCGAGCGCCTTACGCTAGTGGTGGTCAACGGGATACAGGGATTGGCACTGGTATTCGCAGTACTGTGGCTGTTCTTCGGCTTTCGCTTCTCGTTTTGGGTGGCGATGGGTCTGCCTGTGTCTTTCATGGGCGGCGTCGCCCTGATGGGGTTGGTTGGTTATTCGCTGAACCTGATGACAACACTGGGTTTGTTGATCGTTATCGGTCTGTTGATGGACGACGCCATCGTCATCGCCGAAAACATCGCCCGGCTGCGCGAGAAGGGAAAAAGCGCGAAGGACGCGGCAGTCGAAGGCGCGCGTCAGGTCTTTCCCAACGTTTTGGCCTCGTTCGGAACCACGGCTATGATCTTTGGCTCACTGGCTTTCCTCAAGGGCGATCTGGGCGCCGTATTGCGCGTGGTGCCGGTTGTCATGCTATTCGTTCTATCGGTTTCGCTGATCGAGGCCTTTCTGATCCTGCCTCATCACTTGGTTCATAGCCTAGAGGCTCCACGCAAAAACAAAGGCATTCGGGCGGGCGTCGAAGTTGGAATGGATTTCACCCGTGAACGGTTGATTGGGCCGCTGGTGGATCTAAGCATTCGCTGGCGTTACGCGGTGACTGGGCTGACGATTGCACTGCTTTTGGTGTCGGTCAGCATGATCCCTGGGGGATACCTCAAGTTCACGGCATTTCCCGAGCTCGACGGCGATACCATCGTTGCAAGGTTGCTGCTGCCTCAGGGTACTCCGTTCTCTCGTACAGAACAGATCGTGGCACAGCTTGAAGGCGGCCTTGAAGAGGTCAATGCTACCTATTCCCCGGATCAGCCCGTCGAGACGGATCTGATCCAACACGTAACGGTCTATTACGGGTTGAACCGTGACGCCTTTGAAAGCGGAGCGCATGTGGCGACCGTCAGCGTCGATCTTCTACCTTCCTCTCAACGCACTCTGCGACCCGGCGCCATTATGCAAGCTTGGCGCCAAGCTGTGGGGTCGGTCCCTGACGTGATCAGCCTGAAATATGCCGAAAGCACCATTGGCCCTGCAGGGATCGCCATCGACATGCGCATCAGGGGCGACGGCCTTGATCAACTCAAACAGGCGTCTGTCGAACTGCAAGATTGGATCTGGCAATATCAGGGCGTGACGTCTGTACTGGACGATTTACGCCCCGGGAAACGTGAATTACAGGTTACCCTGACAGACGCAGCCGCACCCATGGGGATCACAGCGTCGATGGTCGCGGATCAACTGCGTGCAGCCTATTTCGGCACAACAATTAGCGAAATGCAGGTGGACGGCAGGGTGGTCGACGTCACCGCCCAATTTGATGCCAGTAACCAAAGCAGCTTTGATCGTTTTGATGAATTCATGATCACACGCTCTGACGGAGCCAGCATCCCAGTAAGCTTGGTAGCTGAAATCGAGACTGGACAAGGCGTTAGCCGCATCAACCGGGAAAACGGCATTCGCACAGTCACCATACTGGGCACTATCGACACAAGGACCGCGAACGCCAGCGCAATAGTCGGAGATACGCTTGAGCGCTTCGCCCCGGCTTTTCTTGAGCGCTATCCCGAAATCGAGCTGGATGTCGAAGGCCAACGCGCCGAAGCTGCCAAGACCCAGCAATCTATGGGGAAGGGGTTTTTGATCGGGTTGATTGGAGTGTTCCTTTTGCTCAGCTTCTTGTTTCGCTCATATATCGAGCCAATCGTGGTGATGCTTGTCATCCCGTTGTCTCTGACCGGGCCGATTTTTGGGCATATGGCGATGGGATTGGATTTCTCTATGCCCAGCATGCTGGGCTTTGTCGCGCTGGCGGGGGTGGTCGTGAATAACTCAATTCTGTTGGTCGACTTCGTGAAACATGAAGCCAAAGACACGAATTCAGTGGCTACTGCAGCCTCGCGTGCCGCGCGTGCCCGTTTTCGCGCGATCTTTTTAACCACAACGACAACAACGGTCGGGTTACTACCCATTCTCACCGAAACCAGTCTACAGGCTCAAATCCTGATCCCGCTGGTTGCCAGTCTGGTCTTCGGTCTGATTGCCGCCAGCCTTGTTGTCCTATTCGCCCTGCCTGCAATCTACGCGATCCTCGATGATCTGGGGTTGAGTACGCTAAGTCACAATTGATCGGTCGGATATCCTTCACCAAAGAGGAAAACGAGTCAGAATATTGCTACTTGAGGCGGGGTGACGACTTCTGAGCCCATCTCTAGTATTCCCCTTTGCAGGCTTAGAGAAGGTCAGCCTCCACCATTGCCGTGCGGCAGATTCGCACCCTTAGCGAACTCCCGCTGCTGTAGCGCAGCCCGTGAGTGCAGACATTGGCTGCGTGCGCGAAATCAGATGACGGTCGAATTCACCCTCTGCGGGACAATCCAGACGTCGAAATGACGAGCCCGAACGCCCGCTTCCTTTCACTCGCCCTTTGCCAACCTTTCTGTAGCGATCGTTAGCCTTCTTTTGCGTAAGTATTCTTTAGGAGAATCGCCAACCAATGACCGAAAAATTCGACAAAAGTGATAAGTTGAATAATGCGAAGCCCTAGCCATATCGTGAATATCGATTGGTTCAAACATATGCTTCTCAACGAAGTCGATGCTCTTAAATATACGCTCCACTTGACCTACTTAATCACCGCAAACAAACAAGCGGAGTCTCTTGAAGCCTTTGTCCCGAAAAGGAACAATTTTCTGATACTCTGGGCCCTTGACCAACAATTCATGGATGGCCTCTGCGTTTGGAAACGAAAACACGCCAATCATAGCGGGCCTGTCACCAGAATCCATTGCTGACTGAACCTTGTAGTTTGCCACAGGCACGCCCCCGTGCTTCTGCATAAGAGCATAAGACTGTGAGCCATATTTCTGCAGGTCTTCTGCGTGATCAGGGTTTGGCGTTGCTTCAACAACTAGAAATGTTTGAGTTTCCATATTGCACCTTTCAGCTTGTAAGTGTCAGAACTGACGATCTGTGCCGCGATTGCGCGACTACAAGTCCAAAGTAATGACCGACGCCGAGCTCCGCTTTGCATTCCTTGCTATCTTGAAGATTTTGGTCCGAACTTGATTAGTCTTATTTTGGGAGTTCGAACGTATGTTTGTCAGGCTCAAAGACAGGCGACGCATCTCAACCCGCCATGGTCGATGCCCCAAGGTCTTCCTCTCAGCAATCGCTCTCGCCGCAAGCGTCCTTTTTTGGTTATGAGTTCTGACCCTAGGTAACTATTAGACAACGAGCTAATCGAATGCGGTGTTACTCTAACTGACCGTATGATGAGGTTTTAGTTGTGACCAACGGTGACATTATCTTTGGCGGGCCGTAGATCACGAAGGTGACGTGCTGGAAAGCCATGTCACGAAGCGCCGAGATCGTAACGCAGCCCCTGCTGTTACCCTGGTTTCACCACGCTCGTCGAGTTACCGTGACAATGCACTCAGGTGCACCATTTTGTTGAGGGAGCCACTATCACACCGGCGTCCAAATATTTTTTAAAAATTCACTTTTGATTTTGCAATGGGGCCGAACTGCTTACGCTCTAGACTCCTCAAAACTTGAGGCATACGGTTTGTGAAGACCATAAATGGGGGAAAGACAAATGATTAAGCAAACTATATTCGCGGCTGTGTCGGCCGCATTGACTGCCTCAACTGCAATCGCCGGAGGACATTGTGCTGCCGGAAAAACTTTAACCGATGGCAAGTTAACCGTGGCCACGGGCAACCCAGCTTACTTCCCTTGGGTGCTAGATGATGCTCCCGAAAGTGGTAATGGATTTGAAGCCGCAGTTGTTTACGCTGTTGCGGAAGAAATGGGTTTTGCTGCAGCAGATGTTGCTTGGGTAAGATCGTCCTTCGACGAAGCCATTCAGCCGGGCGCAAAAAATTTCGATTTCAACATCCAGCAATATTCGATCACGCCAGAGCGGGATGAAATTGTCGATTTTTCTGCACCGTATTTTACAGCGCCAATGGCTGTTCTCGTAGGCCCGGGAGCAGTTGATACCAAAGCCACAATGGAAGCCTTGAAAGGTCTTCAATGGGGTGCATCTGGCTCGCACACTTCAGTTCAAAAATTGATGAATGATATCCTCCCGACTAAAGACCTACTGTTGTATGGCGATAACGCGGATATCAACGCTGCAATTTCCGCAAACCAGATCGACGCTGCCCTATTTGACCTGCCAACTGCTCTGTTTCTTAGCGCGGTGATGATTGAGGGTTCAAAAGTTATCGGTCAGTTCGCCGCGGATGAAAGTCAAGGCGGCGATCAATTCGGAATGCTACTGGAAGATGGCAACCCACTGAAAGTCTGCATCGATGATGCGTTGGCTGAGATGACGTCAAATGGCACATTAGCTGCAATTGAAGCCACTTGGCTGCAGGACACCACCGGTGTTCCGTTGATCAAGTAAAAATGAGCGATTCTAAAGCGGCGGGTAAAACCCGCCGCGAATTATTCGAACAGCGTCAAAGACGGCGATCAACGGCAATAGCCGCGACAAGTACTCTGCTTGTTTTGTTGGCGGTGATCATTTTTGTCCCAATGACACCGGGATGGGAGAAAGTTCAAAAAAGCTTCTTCAATGGTGCTGTTCTTGCCAAAACTTTTCCTAAATTGATTGAAGCTTTCAAGCTTAACATCATGATTTTCCTATGGTCGGCGCCTCTGATCGCCATTCTGGGATTGCTGGTGGCTTTGGCTCGTGATGCCAAATCTCCTGCGTTATTTCCGCTTAAAATTTTAAGTGCAGCATTTACCGATGTGTTCAGAGGCGTTCCTGTAATTTTAACGGTATACCTTATTGGCTTCGGAATTCCTGGCCTTGGCCTCCCACGCCCATGGAATTCACCCTATATCTGGGGATCACTTGCCCTAATCCTCACGTACTCGGCCTACGTAGCCGAAATATTCCGAGCCGGTATTGACAGTGTGCATCCTAGTCAAAGATCTGCTGCATTGTCTCTTGGGCTTTCTGAGCGGCAAGTGATGAGGGATATTGTTCTTCCACAAGCCGTTCGCAACGTAGTCCCCTCACAAATGAACATGCTTATTGCTTTGCAGAAGGATGTGTCCCTGTTGAGCTTTATTGGCCCCGTTGAGATTTTTAGACAGGCAGGTGTGTACAAATCATTGATGGCAAATTTCACGCCATATGTTGGCGCTGCCATTATTTTCTTGGTCGTTACGATTCCGGCGACACGATACGCCGATTTCCTGCTTGCGCGCCAATCTAGGCAGCGTAGCTGATGGCAAAACTTGAATTGCGCAATGTGGTCAAGCGATTTGGCGACGTAGTCGTTTGCAACGGCATCAATTTAGATATTGAGCAGGGGCAAATGGTTTGCCTGATTGGCGCATCTGGCGCAGGGAAATCCACACTACTTCGATGCATTAATCTATTGGAACCGACCGAAGACGGAGAGATACTTCTGGACGGAAAAGATATCGCCGTGCCGGGTATTGATCCACAGGCGGCTCGTAAAAAAATCGGAATGGTTTTCCAAAATTTCAATCTTTTCCCGCACATGACGGCCCTTCAAAATGTGATGTTGGCCCCTCGGAGGGTTTATAAGCAATCTCGATCCGAGCTTGAAGCGGACGTTACACAACTGTTCATTCGATTTGGTTTGGCAGATCGAATGCAAAACTACCCAGACCAGCTTTCGGGTGGACAACAACAGCGAGTCGCAATTATTCGCGCTTTAGCGATGCGCCCAGAAGTCATGCTCTTTGACGAAATTACGTCAGCCCTTGACCCACAACTTGTCGGAGAGGTTCTTGACGTTCTGCTAAAATTGAAACTCGAGGGCATGACCATGGTATTGGCAACACACGAGATGCAATTCGCTCGGCAAGCAGCAGACAAAATTTGCTTCTTGAAAAATGGAATTATCGTTGAGGAAGGCCCACCGCAACAAATTTTCAATTCACCAAAACAAGCTGCGACAAAAGAATTCTTATCTCGGGCCCTAAAGTAACAGACCACATTGACGATGCGATAAATCTGCGCCTCCGCAAATCCTCACGAAAATGGGTGCTGCAAGGCATTGTCGCATTGACTTTTCTAAGCCGAATAATTGAGTGCTTCAAAAATCCGTACTACTTGGTTTCTGCGACCTGAACGATCCAATGCTTTAGGAAAGACGCCAATTGATCCATGAACAAATTGGCCAAAAAAGAGTACTCTTTTTCGACCCGCCAGACCGCACGAGTTTTGCGTGTCTAGCGAAATCGTAGGTTGTCGCGCGTGAGTTGATCAACCGAGTTACACCCCATCAACCGCATTCCGCGTTCGATCTCGGCGCGCATAAGGGTAAGGGCGCGATCGACACCGGGCTGACCTGCGGCTGCCAATGGATAGAGATAGAACCGTCCTCCGCTGACGGCTTTGGCGCCCAGTGATAGTGCTTTTAGAACATGGGTTCCACGTTGCACTCCGCTGTCCAAGATGATGTCTATATTGTCACCAACGGCGTCAACGACTTCGGCCAAGTGATCAAAAGGGGTCCTCGAACCGTCCAGCTGCCTACCGCCATGGTTAGACAACACGACGCCCGTGCAACCAATTTCGGCGGCGCGTTTGCAGTCTTCGACTGACATCACGCCCTTAAGACAGAATTCGCCATCCCATAGCTTTACCATTTCAGCGACATCATCCCAGTTCATCGTGGGATCAAGCATCTCGGTGAAGTAGCGTCCGATCGAAAGTGCGCCGCCGCTCATGTCTACGTGGTCATCAAGCTGAGGCAGTTTGAAGCCTTCGTGCGTGACATAGTTGATGCCCCACATCGGCTTGATCGAAAACTGGATCATGCCTCCAAGCGTAAGTCGGAATGGGATAGAAAAGCCGGTGCGAAGGTCGCGCTCGCGGTTGCCGCCGGTGATACTGTCGACGGTTAGCATCATGACTTCGACGCCCGCTGCCTTGGCGCGTTCCATCATGACCTTGTTCAGACCCCGATCTTTGTGGAAGTAGAATTGGTAGACCTGAGGGTTGTCGTGTTTTTTGCGCAACTCTTCGAGACTGACCGTTCCAAGAGACGAAACCCCAAACATAGTCCCATGTTTTGCAGCCGCCGCCGCCACGGCCCTTTCCCCCTGATGGTGAAACAGACGTTGCAGCGCAGTAGGCGAGCAAAACAGCGGCATGTCCAGTTTTTGGCCCATCACGGTGACTGACATGTCTATGTCTTCGACCCCGTTAAGGACGTTGGGAATTAGATCGCAATCATTGAAAGCTTCGCTGTTGCGATCCTTGGTAACTTCGTCGTCTGCCGCCCCGTCGATATAGTCAAATATCGGCGCAGGTAGGCGACGTTTTGCCAGCGTACGGAAGTCTTGAAAGTTATGGCAGTGTTTAAGACGCATTACCTTATCCTCAGTTTCCGTATGCTTTGGCAGGCAGCCAAGTTGTTAGCTCCGGCAGGAAGAAGACGATTGCGAGGCCGAAGAGTTGGAGGAGGACAAACGGGATCACACCTTTGTAGATATGGCCAAGTGAGATATCTGGTGGGCACACGCCCTTGAGATAAAACAGTGCGAAGCCAACCGGAGGCGTCAGGAATGACGTTTGCAGTGTGACAGCAACTAGGATCGCAAACCAGACAACCGACGGATTGTCGACGATTCCATACCCATCGACCGGGATGTTGAGGCTCAATACGACCGGCAACATTAGAGGCATAATGATCAACGTGATCTCAATCCAATCCAGAAGGAAGCCAAGCAAGAAGATGATAAACAGGATGAAAGCGATGACCAAATAGGGATTGTCGAATGAACCCAGCACGAGGTTTTCGATGATTTCGTCCCCACCGAAGCGGCGCAGAATGAAAGCAAAGAAGTTAGCCGCGATAAAGATACCGACGATGTAACCCGACGTGTTCAACGTCTGGCGCATAACGTCCTTGAAGACCTTCAGGTTCAAGTTCTTTGTCAGAAACGCCAACACTGTTGCGCCCATCGCACCAAGACCCGAAGCCTCGGTTGGGGTGGCAAGGCCGAAGAAGATTGAACCTAGAACCAGAAGGATCAAAGCCATTGGTGGCACGACCGACATGGCAACCTGACCGACGATTTTCATCGAAACGGGTTCGCGGTTTTCAGGCAGCGGCATGGCTTTGGGGTTGATCAAGCCGTACACGACAATGAAGACTATATAGAGAGCACCCAGCAACAGTCCTGGGAAAAGAGCACCCATGAATAGGTCACCAAGGCTGATCGCCAACTGATCTGACATAATCACCAGCATAATCGACGGCGGTATTAGAATGCCGAGTGTGCCAGAAGCCGCGATGGTTCCAGTAGCGATCGGTTTGCCATAGTTTTGCGCCATCATGGTTGGGATACCCATGACGCCCAAAAGAACTACGGATGCGCCGATAACGCCTGTCGAAGCTGCAAGGATAATCCCGATCAGCATCACCGCTAGTGCCAGCCCGCCTTTTAGCGCGCCAAACAGCACTTGCATTGATTTCATCATCCGTTGCGCGACACCGGATTGATCCAGCATTAGACCCATGAAGATGAACATCGGCAAAGCGACGAGCACTGGGTTTTTGATGATGCCACCAAAGAAGCGGCCACCGTTTGCAAACAGCTTGATATAACTAATGCCAGTACGTTTGAAGTCTATGTATTCGTTTATTAATTTGCGAGAAGGGTCGAGGATGAGTTCACCGATCAAGACAAAGATCAAGGCAACGCCGACCAGCGCAAAGGCCACGGGAACACCGCGAAACAGCATGATGATGAACGTTGCGAACATCGTCAGAACCATCCACTGGTTCAAATCCATTACGGCGCCAAGGACTGAAAGAATTTCCATGTTATTGCTCCTTACCAGCGCGGCGTGAAGCCATGTATGTGAGGCCTGCAAAGACCAATAGCGCTAAAAGCCCGTACCAAACGGTTAGGTCCATTATCGGTTCTCGACCAATTTTGCGGGTTACCAGATCAGGCTGTGTGAACCGTACGAACCACCAAAGGACGTAATAAACGGTGCGCTCGGCGATGAACCAGCAGGCCGGGAATGCAGCGAAAACCATTTTCCAAACGGCGGCTTGTGTGATGGCACCCAAGTTTCTGTAGAGGGCGCTCCAAGCTGCAATAATAGCGGCAGTGAACAATACAGGCAGTGAGAGTTTCAATAGGTAAAGCTTGTGCAACCCGTTTGGGCTGTCAGAACCTTCCCCGGCAATCCAAGAGGCCCATGAATAATGGATCAAAATGTCCGTCATCATTACAAGAAAGGGCATCAAGAGCCAGCCAAGGGCGACGATCTCAATCCGGGCCGCTTTGGGTTTGGAATAGTGTTGATGAAGGATATCGACGCGGACGTGGCTGTTAGTGGTGATCGCGTAACCAAATCCGGTTAACATCGCAAAACCATACATCCACCACTGTGCATCATCGAGCCAAGCTTGGTTGTAACCCATCTTGCGGATGATCACCTGAGTGACGATCCCAAACATCAGAAGCGGGAATATCCAAGCCACCGCATTGCCGATATTGATCATCAGCCGGTCGCCCCACAAATGCTGATCGCGGTTTTTTTCCCCGGGATCGGTTATTGCGAATGAGGTTTCATCAATTTGCCCAGACATGGCCGTTCTCCCCTACTTTTTGCTTAAAAAAAAGGGCGGCAGGTATACCTACCGCCCCTAATATCAATCCAAAAGGCGGTATTAGCGCTTCATGTAGATGTTAGATGACCAGACGTCGTAACCGGCGCGGTAATCCTGAAGATCAGCCCAGACTTTCTGGAAGAACTCATCGCCTTCAGCAAGCTCTGCAACAACTTCATCCCATGCGCCTTCAAATGCAGCGAGCATTTCTGGGCTCCACTGCTTGATGATCACGCCGTTGTTTTCAACGTTGTCGACCATAGCGGCGTAGTTGGTTGCTTCACCTTCAGCAAGCGTAGTCATGATGTTCGCCTGACACGCTGTCGTGATTTGTGCCTTAGCTGTGTCTGACAATTCTTCGTAGACATCGCGGTTGATCAGCAGTTCGAACAACGTCGAAGGCTGGTGCCATCCTGGGAAGTAGTTGTACTTGGCGATCTTGTGGAAGCCCAAGCGAGCGTCGATCTTCGGCATTGAGAATTCAGTCGCATCAATTGCGCCACGCTCAAGTGCTGGGAAGATGTCTGATGCGCCTAGAAGCGACGTGGATACGCCAAGCTTCTGCATGACTTTCGCGCCAAGACCGAAGAAACGCATGTTTAGGCCCTGCAGATCTTCAACAGAGTTGATCTCTTTCTTGAACCAACCGGAAGTCTCAGGTGCGATAACGCCACAAGGTGTAGCAACTACGTTGTAGCCGTTGGAGTCGTACATTTCCTGCCAAAGGGCAGCACCGTCATCATACAGGATCCAGCCCATGAATTCGCCGGCTTCTGGACCGAATGGAACAGCTGCGAAAAGCGAAGCAGCGCCGATTTTGCCCTGCCAGTAACCAGATGTTGCGTAAGCCGCGTCAACTGACCCGTTAGAAACAGCGTCTAGTGCTTCCAATGTTGGAACCAGTTTGCCCGGATCGAAGTGCTCGAACTCAACGTCCGACGAAATCGAGTTGATCTTCGCAACAAAATCTGTGGCAGCGGTGCCCAGAATTGGAAGGTTCTGACCAAAGGCCGATGTCATTTCTAGTGAGTCTTGAGCTGATGCAGCGCCGGATACGAGCGCGAGGCTGGCAGCGGCGGCTAAAAACTTGGATTTCATAATAGTCTCCCATTTTTCACTGTGTAGCCCTGATGGGCCCAGTCACCGTGCGAGAATCGCCCAGTAGTGGTTAACTTAGTTTACCAATACGTACTGGTCAAGTTTATTTACCACTACGATAAATGCGGTTGATTTTGGCGTGAAGGAAGCGCAGATTTGCGCAATGGCTTCTTGCGAGGGGCACTTTAATTAGCGAGCGCGAAATCAAATGCCTAAGAGTGGCGTCCTAAAAGTCTCACCAAACTATTTTGAACCGATTGCGCATGAATCCGTTTCGGACAATGTGGTTCACCAGATTGAGTCCTTGATCCTTAACGGCGTACTGCGTGAGGGCGCCAAGCTGCCAGGCGAACGCGAGCTGGCCGAGCGATTTGCCGTTTCACGGCCAAAAATCCGAGAAGCCCTCCAAAAACTCGAAAGCCGAGGACTGGTTGAGATTACGCACGGTGACGGCGCGTATATTTCCCAACTTGGAGCGGCGGCCATGTCTCCGGCGTTGATAGAGCTCTATAAGCGCCACCCATCTGCCATTTACGATCACTTGGAGTACAGACGAGAGCAAGAATGCTTCGCTGCCCGTCTTGCTGCTTCGCGCAGTACAAAGATTGATCGGGCGATGATCACTGACTTGCTAAAAGCGATGACGAGTGCACACAAGGATGGCGACCATAAGCTAGGTGACGAGCTTGACTCAAGCTTCCACGCGGCTGTGGTTAATGCCAGTCATAACCGAATTCTCATACATATGATGAGCTCGCTTTATGAGCTTAACCGAAGTGGCGTCTTTTTCTCACGCCGCGAAATTCTCAATATCGAAGAGGTTTCAGAATTCCTTTTGGCCCAGCATCACACAATCGGGGAAGCGATCTGCAGCGGTCAACCAGACAAGGCAGCCAAAGCCGCTGCCGCACACATTGATTTCGTCAAACAGTCCACTCAGGAGGCCTTGGCTGAAAAAGAGCGTGAATTGGTATCAGAAAAGCGAAAGTTGCCAATCTGACCGGCAGGTAAGTGCCATGACGGCAGAACGTTCGCGGTTATCCCCGAGCGAACACTTTTTCGCCAAAGCCGTCGCAGGTGCATGTACTGCATCCGGTATTTTGGTCTCGTAGCGGCCTTACGCACCGGCAGAATTACCGCATTCAAAGCGCGTCTGAGAACGGCCATTCAACCCGATGCTATGTTCTGGTCGTCAGCGATGTGCTGACGTCTGGGCATGGAGGGAGGATTGGAGGGCATATTATGCCAAGAGTACAACTTCCAGCAGTGACCCCGAAGCGCAAAGCATGGAACAAAGGTCGGATCATCGGTCAGAAACGACCGTTGCTTCCCAAACAAGTATGGGCCATCCGCGCAAGGCTCGAACTTGCAGGATTTCTTCGTGATCTGGCGCTGTTTAACGTTGCGATTGATAGCAAGCTGCGTGGTTGCGATCTGGTCAAACTCACCGTGATCGATTTGGTCAAAGATGATCGGGTTCGTGAACGGGTTTCGGTGATCCAAAGCAAGACCAAGAAACCAGTTTAGTTCGAACTTACTGAAAAAACACGTGATACTGTCATCGCTTTGGTAAAATCACCTGAGATGATCGGGTGCCGCTTTATGTTCCCGAGCCGCTTCCATGACCCCCCGCATATCTCAACCCGGCAATATGGTCGGCTCGTTCGTGATTGGGTGACGGCGATTGGTCTGGAACCCAGCGGACATGGCACACACTCGCTACGCCGAACTAAAGCCGCGGAGATTTACCGCAAAACGGGCAACCTTCGCGCCGTGCAACCGCTGCTTGGCCATACGAAGATCGATAGCACCGTTCGCTATTTAGAACAGACGTAGGATCATGTTGCGGTGGAAAAGTCACACCCCTGCAACTTGGCGATCGTAGTCGGCGCTGTCGTACCAACCTAACGATTTGCTCACATTTAAATGTTCATCCAGGTCCCATTCTTCCCAACCAGAAAAGCGGACGTGGTTTCCTGTATCTTTGTGTTCGCCTTCGAAAGTCCACGCATAAACCATGTGATGATCAGCAACGAGAACAGTATTGAGACTAAGAACAAGGTCGGGGAAGTCAGCCATGAAACCTTCAGCCATATCGGATATTTGAGCGCGACTGGACATAGGTTCGCCGCCGTTCATCGCCATCAAGGCCTTCTCAGCATACCTACTGGCAACACGCTCTGGTGCTCCGTCTGTCCAGGCGGCACAATGATCCTGGGCCAATTTGCGAGCTGTGTTGATGTCGAGTGTCATAAGCGTTTCCATGGTATCAGGAAGGGTTTGATCCCCAAAACGGTAACCGAACCTTCAAACTCGAACAAGTCTACCTTCGGATAGACTTAAATCTTGGACGTCTTCTCTGTCCGCATTGTAGTCCTTCATTCAAGCAGTCTGGAATGACCACTGCTCGCAAATGCGAAGGATCCAAACCCAATGAAAAGGGCCCCGAAATCGGAGCCCTTAGCTGGTTCAAAATCAAGAAGGATCCGTATACGAAACCTCTCGCACATCTCCGCCGACGCCCGATTTTTCTCGCCGGACGATCAGGCGGTTAAGTGCGTGGATATAGGCCCGCGCCGAGGCGACCACCGTATCGGTGTCCGCTGACTGGCCGGTCGCCATATTGCCGTCTTCCTCTAAGCGTACCGAAACCGTTGCCTGCGCGTCGGTGCCTTCGGTTACGGCTTGTACTTGATAGACCGACAAATGTGCGGTGTTCGGGTGCAACTGGCGGATCGCCTTAAACGCTGCATCCACAGGACCGTCGCCTTGACAGATCGCTGTTTTAGACTCGCCGCCGACGTTCATCACAAGCGTCGCATCCGCAGGACCGCCGGTGCCACAGACAATTCGCAAAGTCTCCAATTTGAGAAAATCATTCTCGGCATCTTCGTTTGAGCGCATGAGAACGATCAGATCATCATCCATGACCTCTTTCTTGCGATCGGCCAGTTCTTTGAAGCGCACGAAGACGTCCTTTAACTGATTGTCGCCAACCTCATAACCCAGATGCTCAAGCTTATCGCGCAAAGCGGCGCGGCCCGAGTGTTTGCCCAAAGGCAGGGACGTACCGGACAGCCCAATATCCTCGGGCAGCATGATCTCAAAGTTTTCGCGGTTCTTCAGCATGCCGTCCTGGTGGATGCCGCTTTCATGGGCAAAGGCGTTTTTGCCGACGATGGCCTTGTTGAACTGGACGTTAAAACCAGACACCGTCGCCACACGACGCGAGATGTGCATGATCTTGGTCGTGTCGATCTGGGTGTTGAACGGCATGATGTCATTGCGCGTTTTCATCGCCATGACGACTTCTTCGAGCGCGGTGTTGCCTGCGCGTTCGCCCAAACCGTTGATCGTACATTCGATCTGACGTGCGCCACCTTCGACAGCTGCCAAAGAGTTCGCAGTCGCCATGCCAAGGTCGTTGTGACAATGCGTGGCAAAGATCACGTCATCTGCACCCGGAACCGTCTCGATAATACGTCTTATCAAATCGGCACTTTCGCGCGGAGCGGTGTACCCAACGGTATCAGGAATGTTGATCGTTGAGGCACCAGCCTTGATTGCGATCTCGATCACGCGGCAGAGGTAATCCCACTCGGTCCGCGTAGCGTCCATAGGGGACCACTGCACGTTGTCACAAAGGTTGCGGGCGTGGGTTACAGTCTCGTGGATACGATCTGCCATTTCGTCCATGGTCAGATTGGGGATCGCGCGGTGCAGCGGTGAGGTGCCGATGAACGTATGAATGCGCGGTGATACAGCGTGTTTCACAGCCTCGTGGCAGCGGTCGATGTCTTTGAAACTGGCGCGTGCCAATCCGCAGATGGTCGAGTTTTTGGCGTTCCTTGCGATTTCGCTTACCGCACGAAAGTCACCTTCCGAGGCGATGGGAAATCCTGCCTCGATGATGTCTACGCCCATCTCATCGAGCAGCCCGGCAATCTCCAGCTTCTCGTCATGGGTCATTGTCGCGCCTGGGCTTTGTTCGCCGTCACGCAAGGTCGTGTCGAAAATCAACACACGATTTTTGTCGGTGGATACTGTCATGTTCTTAATCTCTTGAATTGTTCTATCTAAGCCTTGGCGCGAAGCAGGTCTCCTCTGAGCGGTCGCGCCGGGACGGCACGCTCAGAGGCGGCTTAGTAGTAGGGCACGCAGAAGCGCCGCGGAAAGCGGTGCAGTACTTTGGCTATGATTCATCGTGCTCATGGGGCGTGACTATAGGGAAGTGGGGCGAGAGGGGAAGAGTTTTTATGTTGAAATGGGAAATTTGGACGCAAAAGGTTGCGCTGCGGTGAAATGGTGCGGTTGGAGGCGTGTTGTTTGTCGTGTGTCTAAGCAACTAGCTGGAACAACTGGTCCACCAGTTTCCTAAGCCAATTCTACTAGGCTTTGGATCGATTCATTTGCATCAACAACGGGTTGATTTTTTTATCTGTGAGTGAGGCGAGGGTTTTGTTGTCCAAAGATCTAAAAAAGGCTTCTTGTGCGCCGTACAACGTCGCCTTCAATTCGCATACAGGGGCAAGAATACACGCCCCGCCGTCGCTTCGCATGCATTCGACAACCCCGTCTTTCCCCTCTAACGATCTGACGACCTGTCCGACAGTTATCGAGGAAGCGTCTCTCATAAGTTGAAGCCCACCAGAGCGGCCGCGCGTCGATGAGACATATCCCTCACGCACCAACCACTGAGTCACTTTTGCTATGTGGTTGAACTTCGCACCATGTGCTTCGGCAATTTGTCGGGTTGTAAGCTTTTGATCCTGCGCGGCAGCAAGGTGCATCAGCACCCTTAGAGTATAGTCGGTAAACGTCGATAGCTGCATCTATACGGCAAAGATCCATACAAATATCAGCGCGACGACTGAATAGACGAGGGTATTGATCATCCATCTGATCAAGCCTGCATCAGCCGTTGGATCGACACCCATTCGTTCGCAAATCTTCGTGCCAGGCCATAGAAAAATGTCGAATACTGACATGTTCGTCTCCTCATTTCGTCGAAGCGACCCCTAGAATATTAAATATGTATTGTAAATACCTAATATAATTCGAATGTCTTTTGGGGCCACTTTTGACGCACCCCTCAGGCGTGAGA
>ENA-UZWZ01004141-UZWZ01004141.1-metagenome-genome-assembly--contig:-Day-4-25m-contig-4141_pt2 | contig 18861 bp, 14 predicted proteins | sample MGYA00260346_ERZ794906 | MGnify/ENA metagenome assembly ERZ794906 | reverse complement strand
GAAAAAAATAAAAAAGGCTTACTTTTTATTCATTCCACAACTTCATCAGGAGTTATCATCTCATCACTTGATGAAAACTACTGGAAAAAAGCCTTTATAGAGGCTAGAAAAATTATTTAAACATTAAAAAAATAACTATATTTATAAATCTCCTCAATTAATTTAAGTAGATCTTAAATGAAATTGAATGAAATTTATTAATTTTTCCATAGTAAAATTTTCTTTTTTTTTAACGGTTGGAATTCTAGTTGCTCATTACAAATCTTCATTTGAATATGGTTATTTGTTGATTTCCTCTTTGGTAATTTTAGTTATTTTTTGGTATACTTCAAGAAAAATATTAATTCAAAAAATCTATTTCGGATTAATAACTTATATCTGTTTTTTCTCTCTGGGAGCCCTGCTCTATCAATATAAAACTCCTGCATTTCAATACAATCATTATTCTAAAAAAATAACTGACCATGACCTTCTTTATTTAAAGGTAACAGAAGTTTTAAAAAAAGACCCTTATCAATTTAAATATATTGTTGAAGTGATTTCGGTTCATAACAAGCCTTCTAGCGGAAAATTACTTTTAAACATAAAAAGGGATACGGCGACAACAGAACTAAATGTGGACAATCTATTAATTGTAAAAAGCTCGATTAAAAAAATCCCTGCTCCTTTAAACCCACATCAGTTTGATTATTCAAGATATATGAAAAATCTTGGGGTTTATGATCAAATTACTGTTACGAATAGGAATAATTTAAAAAAAATTAAAGGACTAGCTACCCTTAGAGGGCGAGCAAGTAAATTAAGAAATTATTTAATTAAGAAATTAAAACAAAACCATTTATCTTCTGACGAATTATCCATAGTGAAAGCGTTGGTTTTAGGAGAAAAACGCGATATCAATAAAGATTTATACAGTGACTATGCTGCTGCTGGAGCTATCCATATTTTAGCAGTTTCGGGACTCCACACCGGTATTATATATATGATTCTTTTGTATGTTTTAAGCCCAATAAAACGACTTCTTAAAAATGAGAAAGGTATCGCTGTCATTATTGTCATACTACTCTGGGGCTTTGCTTTTCTCACTGGACTTTCACCTTCGGTTATTCGAGCCGTTACTATGTTTTCCTTTTTTGCACTTGCTAAAACAATCAATAGAGATACCAACGCTACCAACACCCTTTTTCTTTCTTATTTTACATTGCTAATTATTAATCCAAATTGGTTGTTCCATGTTGGTTTTCAATTAAGTTATTTAGCTGTTTTATTTATTCTCTGGTTAGTTCCAATATGGAATAAAGTCTATTACCCCAAACATCCTTTTTTTAAAAAAATTTGGAATATAATAACGGTTACTTTAGCAGCACAAGTGGGTATTGTTCCTATAAGTCTATTTTATTTTCATCAATTTCCTGGATTATTTTTGATTACAAATTTAATGGTATTACCACTAATTGGATTTATTCTTTTTTTAGGCATTTTACTAATTTTACTTTCATCGTTTAATATGACCCCAGTCTGGTTTGCAATGGCTTACAATTATTTAATCAAACTTTTAAATTCGTTTATAAGCTGGATTGCAGATCAAGATTTTTTTTTATTTCAAGATATCTCGTTTAACTTTAACGAAGTTTTTGTCGCCTATTTACTTATTCTAATGGTGCTATTTTATTGGAAGCCAAAAGTTCAAAACATAGTAGTTTTAACGCTTTTAAGTTTTCTAGTTATATTTTGTTCTAGTTTACTTCAAAAGTACCTTCATTCAAAAAACGAACTCATTGTTTTTCATAAAATACGACACAGTTTTATAGGAAACAAAATAGGACGTCAATTAGAAATCTATAAATATGATTCCTTAAAAAAATATAAAAACAGTTATCCCGTAAAAAATTATCGAATTTATTTAGACATCAACGAATATTCAGAAAAATTAATGCCTCTGGCATTCAACTATAAGAATAAAAAAATTATGGTAATAGATAGCTTAGGACACTATCCCAAAAATTATCAAGTTGATATTGTCCTACTCGTAAATAGCCCGAGACTGAACTTAAATCGAATGCTAGATAGCTTAGAGCCAAAATTTATAGTTGCAGACGGGAATAATTATAAATCGCTTATCCCCTTATGGAGAAAAAGTTGCATCGAACGGGGTATTACGTTTCACTCCACATATCAAAAAGGAGCCTATCACATTAGATAGTTATTTAAAATTCTCCCTTAAAATTTTTCTGATATTCTTGCCAAGCTTCTCCAGTTGTGAGTTTAAGATAATCATCATTGGCAATCATTTTTAAAAATATTTCAATTTGCTCAGGAGTTTTGTAACCAACGATTGGCTGGATTAAATCTCCGTTTTCCTTAAAAAAAACAATCGTAGGATAGCCTGAAATTTTTAATGCATTGGCTAATAAATGTTGTGAATTTCTTCCTTTTCGACCCTCTTGATAATTAGGATTCGTATACGTAAAATCTTGATAGGTTATCGATTCAGTTCCTTCTGCATTAAACTTAACAGGGTAGTAATTGTTATTGACAAACTTGATAACATCTTTATTTCCAAAAGTGTTTTTGTCTAATAATTTACAAGGGCCACACCAACTGGTATAAACGTCCATGATAATTTTTTTTGGGACTTTTTTTTGAGCTTCTAAAGCCTCATTCATAGACATCCACCGAATTTCATCTTGAGCGTATAGCGGTGAAACTAATATAATAAATAACGCTACTAGTAAGGTTTGTTTCATGTCACCATTTTATATAAAACGCCTCAAAAGAGGCGTTTCGTATTTAATTCATTTATAATTAAAGATTATTTAACTCCGTGCATTAATTTTTTAACAATAGGCGTTAAAGCAATTACTATCAGTCCTGCAATAACAGGAACAAACGTAAAAATCAAGAAAAACATACTCATGGAATATTCTGATGTTATGGAATCAATCATTCCTCCCATAGAACCCGCTGCTTTGTTTCCTAAACCAATAGCAATATACCAGAGGCCAAACATCATCCCTATTTTAGTAGCTGGCACTAATTTAGAAACATATGATAATCCAACAGGAGATAAACTTAATTCTCCTAGAGTATGCAATAAGTAGGCTAAAATTAACCAAATAATACTAACCGATGCCGTTTGAGCTCCTTGAGGAATACTAGCAGATCCATAAGCTAAAATTCCAAAACCTAGCCCTAATAAAATTAAACCAACTCCAAATTTAACTGTAGCTGGCGGATTGTACTTACTTTCCCATATTTTGGAGAAAAGTGGGGCAAAAGCAATTATATAAAAAGAGTTTAGAATCCCAAACCAAGAGGCTGGAATTTCTGTAGATTCCTCACTAAATTGAGTGTATAACATCCAAATTACGATGACCCAAATGATTAAAAAACTAAATCCTAAGAACGTGTTAGATAAAGCATATTTTTTAAAGGTAATTTTAAACAATTGAAATAATACATACGTAATAATCATTAGTGGTATCACCGTAAGAAGCGTATTTGCTATTCTAAATAACAATGCTGAATCTCCTTCTAATACTCTGTTGGTATAATCTGCTGCAAAAATAGTCATTGAACCACCGGCTTGTTCAAATGCCGCCCAAAAGAATACCGTGAATATGGCTAAAATACCAACGACAGTATATCGATCTCGTTGCACTTTATCAGAAACTTTTTGAACAGTTCCTCCCTTTTGATTATCAACTGCATCTGATAAATCAAGTTCTTTAGTGGGAGCTAAACCAACATTACCAAATATACCTTGAGCAAACCAAAACTGTAGCATCCCCAAAAACATAAAGATTCCTGCTAAACCAAAGCCCCAGTGCCAACCAATAGTCTCTCCTATATAACCACATAGCATAATTCCTAGAAATGCTCCTGCATTTACACCCATATAAAATATGGTAAATGCACCATCTTTTTTATCTTGTGCATTGATATAAACTCCATTAATAATCGATGTAATATTGGGTTTAAATAAACCATTACCTGCCACCAAACATCCGATTCCTAAATACAGACCCCAAGGGGTATCCATAGCCATTGAAGCATGACCTAGAGTCATAATTAAGGCTCCAAAAGCAACCGCTTTTCGATAACCAATAAATTTATCAGCGATTAATCCTCCTAAAATTGGAGAAAAATAAACCAGCATGGTGTAGGTTCCATACAGTCCAAGAGCTTCCTCTCTAGACCAAGCCCAGCCTCCATCTAGTAGGGCTGAAGTTAGAAACAATACCAATAAAGCCCGCATTCCATAATAAGAAAAACGTTCCCACATTTCAGTGAAAAATAATACAAACAATCCGCTTGGATGTCCCATTAATAGCTTTTGATTCATCTCTGAACCTTCAAATTTATACTTTGTTAAATCCATTTAATCTATTTTTTAAATTATTAAATTATCAAAGCTCACCTAATTTGTGAAGCTGTATTTTATTTTTAATTAATACTGATTTCAAACTTTATTCTAATGCATTTCAACTTCTTCATCTTCTACTCCATGAGTTAATACTTCCAGTTTCTTTCTCACTAAAAGAACCAAACTACCCAAAACAACACAAAAAACAGCAATCCCCGTAAAAATAGTGTATTCTCCTAAACTCTCAGACCACTCTCCCAGTAAACCAGCAAGCTTACTTCCAAAACCAGTCATCGCAAAATAAACACCCATCATAATGGATGCATATTTAACCGGAGCTAGTTTAGTTATAAAGGATAACGCTACTGGAGACAAACACAGTTCTCCAATGGTATGGAATAAGTAGGCCAATACTAACCAATACATAGCAGATGATCCTGTAGCCTCATACTGAGCTGTTGCACCGGTCATAAAAAAGAATCCTGTACCCATAATGATAAGCCCAAGAATCATTTTATAAAGCGAGGTAGATACTTTTCCTTTGAGTTTTCTCTTAGCCCAAAATAATGCCACAGAGGTTCCTAAAAATATAATAAACATTGCATTTAAAGACTGAAACCAAGAAGCTGGAATTAGCCAACCCATCAACATTCTGTCGGTTTTTTCCATGGTATAAATATTCATTAAACCACCTGCTTGTTCAAATGCTCCCCAAAATACAATTACCAACAAAAAAGAAATCAATAAAACAACGACTCTATCTTTTTCAATTTTTGTTAAAGGCTTATTCATTAGCGCTTTTTCTTCTTCATTTTGAGAGGCTCCTAAAAAATTTCCTACATGCGTTAAATACTTTTGACCCAGCACATACTGCAAAATTCCGAGTCCCATACCTATTCCAGCCAAACCAAATCCGTAATGCCAACCATAGACTTCGCCAACATAACCTACAATTAAACTGGATAAAAATGCCCCTACATTAATTCCTATATAAAAAATAGTAAATCCCTTGTCTCTCCTAATATCTCCTTTTTTGTACAATCCTCCTACCATAGTAGAAATATTTGGTTTTAACATACCAACACCACAAACTATCAGTACCAACCCTGTGTAAAAGGCCCACATTTGTTCAACCGCTAAAATACTATGTCCAAAAAGTAAAAATATTCCTCCTACCAGAACCGATTTTTTTTGACCTAAAAATTTATCTGCAATAAACCCTCCAGGAATTGACATTACATAAACCATCATCGTGTACCATCCGTAAAGAGCTAAAGCGTCTCCATTAGTCCAACCTAAACCAGCATTTTCAAGATCGGTTTGTGCAACTAAATAAAGAACTAAAATCGCTCTCATTCCATAATATGAGAAACGCTCCCACATTTCTGTAAAGAATAAAACATAGAGTCCTATTGGATGTCCAAATAACTCTTTTTGACTGGGTTGAATCGTTGTTGTTGACATATTTTTATTTTTAACACTAATATTAATTTATTTGCAAATTCTTGGGATTTGTCTCAGAATCTCCTAGAGATTCTTTAACAAATTTTGTCATTTTTTTATAAAGGTGACTTCTTGTTTTACCACCATAAATACTATGGTTTTTATCTGGGTAAATTGCCCATTCAAAATCTTTGTCAGCTTGAATTAAGGCCTCGGAAAGACGTAAGGTATTTTGTAAATGAACATTATCGTCTGCGGCACCATGAATTAATAAAAAATCTCCTTCCAATTTATCTGCATAAGTAATAGGTGAGTTAAGATCGTACCCTAAAGGGTTTTCTTGCGGTGTGTGCATGTATCTTTCTGTGTAAATTGTATCATAAAAACGCCAACTACTCACCGGAGCGACAGCAATTGCCATGGAAAAAATATCACTGGCTTGAAACAAACAATTGGAAGACATAAAACCTCCATAACTCCATCCCCAAATTCCGATTCTACTCGAATCAATATAGGGCAATTCTCCTAATTTTTTTGCAACTGCTATTTGATCTTCTACCTCATATTTACCCAACTCTAATTGGGTCATTTTTTTAAAGTCTCTACCCTTAAATCCAGTTCCTCTTCCATCTACACAAACCACAATTATTCCGTCTTGTACAAGCATTTGATGCCAATAATCATTCCCCCCGATCCACTGATTTGAAACACTTTGTGATCCCGGACCTGAGTATTGATACAAGAATAAAGGATATTTTTTTGTTTCGTCAAAATTTAAAGGTTTTAAGGTATACATATTTAAAAGATTCCCATTTATCAATAGGGTCGAATACTCCTTTGGAGAAATTTTATACTCTTTTAATTTATTAACTAAGTCCTTATTATTTTTAATTTCTCTTACAACCTTCCCATTTTTAGATTCATTTAAAGTATAAGTATAAGGAATTGTTGCACTAGAATAGGTATTTATAAAATAGGAAAAATCCTTGCTAAATGAAGCGTTATTAAATCCTGTTTTTAATGTTAACCTTTTGGTTTTTTTCCCTTTTAGTGACACTGAATATACATCCCTATTAATACTCCCGTTTTGGGTACTGTTATAAAATAGCAATCCTGTATTTTCGTCAAATCCATAATAACTGGTTACTTCCCATGAACCAGAAGTTATTTGTTGTTCATTTTTACCATTTTCGTCATACAGATAAATATGGTTCCAGCCACTCTTTTCGCTGGTCCAAATAAACTTATTATTTTTTAAAAAAGTTAAATCATCATTAACTGATACATAGGCATCGTCACTTTCTTGATGTAAAAGTGAGGTGGCGTTCTTGTTAGATACATCTACCAATATTAAATCTAATTTGTTTTGAGGACGATTTAATAGTTGGACACTCAGCAACGAACTGTCTTTTGTCCATTTGATTCTGGGGATATAATAATTATTAAAGCCCGAAAGGTCTACTTGAGAGGTTTGATCTGTTTTCAAATCATAAATATGTAGCGATACTTCCGCGTTTTTCTCTCCTGCTTTTGGATACTTAAACACTTGTTGTGTGGGATACAATTCATTTCCCATAATATCCATTAAAAATTCAGGAACCTCGGTTTCATCAAATCTAATAAATGCGATTTTATCACCGCTTATATTCCAATCAAAAGCCCTCACTACAGAAAATTCTTCTTCGTATACCCAGTCTGTAATGCCATTAATAATACGGTTGACTTTTCCGTCAGAGGTGAGTTGTTTTGTTTCTCCAGAATTAAGATCCTTCACAAATAAATTGTTATTATATCCATAAGCCAATTTGGAGGAATCACCATTAAAAGTTGGCTCTTGTATTTGATGATCTGAAACTAAGGTTAGTTCCTTCAAATTTAAATCGTACACATAATAAATTCCAACTGACGAACGCCTGTAAATTTGTTTCAATTTAGTGGCTAATAATAGTTTGGTTTCATCATCACTAAATTGATAAGAGATAATATAATCTATTCCCTCTATCTCAGCCGTATTTAGTAAAGTCCTAACCTTATTCCCCGTTTTATAGTCATATACATCAATCGTGGAATTTTTACTTTTTCTATCATAATTATAAACTGAATATTCTTTACCATTATTCATAGAACGCAAAGCAGACAAGTATTCTGCCCTAAAAACACCTTCGTTAATATCATCTAAAGAAATTGATTTTTCTTGTGCAGATAAAGTTGATATGGTAATTATTAGTAATAACCATATACCTTTAGAAAATAATCTATTCAATTGTTATTGTTTTTTGATAGGTCAAGTTTACACAATTTTAACGAATTTACCCTACTTTTTTAGATTAAAAAGGTGGTTTAAGAGGCTAAAAAAAGTTAAAAGACTCTGTTTTAAATACTATATTTGTCATTCATAATTATTTTAAATATGCCACAACCTGTATCTGGGTTTTCAAAAAAAACAAAAGAAGAAAAAATTGAATGGTTAGTTTCTAACCACCTTCAAAATGATGCATTGGCTTCTCAGGTTTTAAAACAATATTGGAATGATGATGAACAACTACAAAAATTACATGATGGATTTATAGAAAATGCCATCAGCAACTATTATTTGCCTTTTGCGATAGCCCCCAATTTCTTGATCAACGATGAACTTTACTCGATTCCTATGGTCCTTGAAGAAAGCTCTGTGGTTGCAGCCTCTAGTAACGCTGCAAAGTTCTGGTTAGATAAAGGTGGTTTTAAAGCCGAGGTAATTTCCACGGTTAAAAATGGTCAAATACACATCAACTTTTATGGCGAAGATTCGCTAATTCAAAAGTTTTTTTCTGAAAACAAATCGCAGTTACTCGATAGTATTTCAGCAATAGAATATAGTATGAAAAAAAGAGGTGGGGGGCTCTTAGATATTGAGCTTATCAACTCAACTGAATTATTAAAAGGCTACTACCAACTTCATTGCACCTTTGAGACGAAAGACGCTATGGGGGCAAATTTTATAAATACCTGCCTGGAAGAAATCGCAAAGACCTTTGAAAAAAACTCAAAAAACTATTCAGAATTTTCAAATCTAAACGACTATCCTGAAGTAGTGATGAGTATTCTCTCTAATTATGTGCCAGAATGTTTAGTTAGAGCAGAAGTTCGATGTCCAGTGAGTAAAATGACCACCAATGGAATCGATGGAGCTATTTTTGCAACAAAATTTGTGAGAGCCGTAAAAATTGCCAAAGCGGAAACTCGAAGAGCTGTAACACACAATAAAGGAATCATGAACGGTATCGATGCGGTCATTTTGGCAACCGGTAATGATTTCAGATCTGTAGAGGCTGGAATCCATGCCTATGCTTCCAGAAACGGAACGTACACTAGCTTGACCGATGCAACAATAGAAAATGATATTTTTATTTTCTCAATAGAAGTACCACTAGCAATTGGTACTGTTGGGGGACTCACTGGAATTCATCCATTGGTTAAATTTGGATTGCTTTTATTACAAAATCCCTCAGCAAAAAAATTAATGGAAATTATAGCTGTCGCTGGGCTAGCTCAAAATTTTGCAGCATTGCGTTCTCTAGTTACTACTGGGATTCAAAAAGGACATATGAAAATGCACTTGGCTAATATTCTAAATAAGTTGGAAGCAACCCCTTCAGAATCAGAACAAGCTTTAACCTATTTTGAACAAAAAGCGATATCGAACAATGCAGTTACTGACTTCTTAAATCAACTTCGAGAATCAAATTGAAACAGGAATTTTACAGTCACGGAAAATTATTAATTACTGCTGAATATTTGGTGCTGGATGGAGCCAATGCTTTAGCATTTCCAACAAAATTCGGGCAATCTATGCTTGTTAATCCCGGTAAAAAAAACTTTATAACTTGGAAAAGTTATGACCATACAGGAGCACTATGGTTAGATGTTTGTTTTTCAATGGAAGAAATAAGGTTATTCAATCGAAAAGTTGAAAATGATCGGGATCGGTTACTTTCAATTTTAATGAATGCTCAACAAATGAATCCTTCTTTTTTAGGAAACACAGCTGGTTTCAGTATTACTACAACATTAGATTTTCCAAATAATTGGGGATTGGGAAGTTCCTCAACACTCATTAATAACCTTTCAAAATGGGCAGCTATCGACCCCTATAAATTACTAAAGGTTACTTTTGGAGGGAGCGGTTACGATATTGCTGTTGCAAATAATGAATACCCCATTATTTATTCCAAAAAAGAAAATAAAATCCAATCTAAAAAACAGCTCATTGACTGGGACTTTAAGGATCATCTATTTTTTGTTCATCTCAATAAAAAACAAAATAGTAGAGACGGAATAGCCAAATATCGAAAAACTAGAACAAATGACGCTCTCCCCATTCAAAAAATGAATGAATTGACAAGCGATTTATGCAACTGCATTAACTTAAGTGAATTTGAGGTATTAATAACACGTCACGAAAAAATCATTTCGAATATACTTCAGCAAAAACCCATAAAAGAAGCCTTATTTGAAAATTACCCTGGAGCTATAAAAAGTCTCGGGGCTTGGGGAGGTGACTTTATTTTGGTAACTGGAAGTGCCGAAAATCACCAATATTTTAAAGATAAAGGGTACGAAACTATTCTTCCATTCGGAAAAATGATTCTATAAAAAAAACCATTTTATTAAAAATGGTTTTTTTTATTAATTCTTTATGGAATCTCTAGAAAAAAGTAGCCCTATTATCTTCAATATCAGCTTCGTTTTTTAACGCATTGTAGGCATTTGTATTAATGGTTGATAATGTACTTGCGTTTAATGTATTTGCAAAACCAGAATAGTCTTGTAATTCTGGAGCATTATTAATTGCTGTAACTTTTACCATGTATACTCCTTTTTCACCATCGATTAGCCCTGATGTTTCACCTACTTTCAAACCAAAGGCAACTCCGATCACTTTAGGTTCTGTTCCAGCGCCAGCAATGGTAGGGTTAGCCATTGTGATTGCGTTGACTGCTTTTACAGAAACTCCTTGGTCACTAGCTACCGTATTAATTTCTGTGCTCGTGATGGATTCTTTAATTAATTTTGCTTTTTTCTGATTTCTTAAAATTGGAGTAACGGTTGCAGATGCCTCAGCCAAACTTTTCAACCCTTTTGGATTTCTTCTGGTTAATTGAGCAATGATATACCCATTGTTGGTGTTTACTCTTTTAACATCACCTATATTGGTGTCTTCGTTAAAGGCCCAAGAAACTAAAGTCCTACTATTTTCGTTTATCCCAGGAAGATTTGAATCCAATTCTCCTATTTTGTTAATGGGGTTCGATTTTAAATCAGAAGCCTCTGCCAACTCAACAAAATCTGTTTCACCAGCAGCTATTTCAAATTTTGTTGCTTTAGAGAAGACCTCGTTGATTGTTTTTTCTGAAGCTTCTATCTTTTTAACAACCAAAGCTACTTTAATCGCTTTCTGAATATTTTTTTGATCGGTAATTTCAATGATATGAAATCCAAAGTCAGTTTCTGCAATCCCTATTTTACCTACTTTATTTTCAAAAATAAAGTCGTTAAAGGGTTTTACCATTCTTCCTGGCGTAAAATATCCTAAATCGCCACCCTTATCTTTATTTGAAAGATCCTCTGAGTATTTTGATGCTAAATCATCGAACTTACGACGGCTTCTTTTAACTACTTTTAAAATACTGTCTGCAAGTTTTTTAGCTTCTTCCTTCGTTCGCACAACATCTTGAGGAGCTGAGGATAGTCCAGCGAATCTGATTAAAATATGTTTAGCTTTTGCAGAATCTGCCATCTTTGTGGTAGCATATACTCTGGCTAAGCTGAAGGCATTTCCATCTTTAAAAGGCCCATATATTTCGTTTAAATTTTGAACCATTAAATCAGACGCAATATCTTCAGGAAGTTGGTTTTTTAAAAACCATCGGTCTGTATACGACACGTCTGAGTTGGTATTTACAAATTCTGATATGGTAGTGGTAGTTTCAAAATCGTTAATTAGTTTCGAAATATCTTCTTTGGCATTTTCATTGTCCTCTGTTGAAGGGTCTTCCATAAAAGTTACATACTGAATATCTACTTGGGGATCTACTTCAAAATCTTTTGGGTTGGACTTTATATAAGATTCTATTTCAGCATCTGTAATAACGACATCTTTATCTAGTATGTTAGTGTATGGAATTTGCATGAACTCAATATCCATATTGTCATTTTCATAGTGATATTCTTGTTCTCCATCTGCTAAGGTGGTAATCAAACCTCCTTTAATCATGTTAAAGTAGGTGCTTTCTAGAACAGCATTTTCTGTATTTGCTTCAAAATCTAACCAAGCATTGTAGGCTTGTGGATTCCCGTTATCAGCAGCATTTTTAACATTCGCAAGGTATTCTTGTAGCTTTAGCTCATTAAATAATCCAAATTCATCCTGAAAGGTTGGATTATTGGCAAGTGCTATCCTCAAGGAATTATTAATTTGTTCTTTTTCTGCAGTTAACCCAAGAGATTCGTATTGTTCAGAAAGAATAACGCGCCTTAATTCTCGATCCCATACAATATTCATTGCTTGGTTTGTTTGTGAATTAGGCCCTAAATTTCGTTGAATACTTTCAACTTTCTTCATGAATTGTTCACGAGGCAAATCGACACCATTAATTGTTGCTACCGTACTTTCCCCTTTTGGTGTTGAGTTACCATTACCGATCACTCCACTTAAAACAAAAGAAAATAATGCAAGTGCTATGATAATAATTAGGAATATCCCGTGTTTTCTTATGTCGTTTAAAATTGCCATTTGTAATTATATTTTGCCTTTTTTTTAAAATATTATTTAAAAAGGATTAATTTATATGTTTAATTGTCTAGCCGATTGTTTACTGAAACACTTGTTGAAAGACTTTGTTTCGATAATATCAGTGGGCGAAAATACTATTTTCCTACCATTAATAAAAAAGTTAAATTGAAAAAATAAGGGAAAACGTAAAAAACTAAACTTCAGGAGTCCATTTGACTTCCACAAGTTCAATTTTTGTTTCAGACACTTCTACAATATTAAAGGTATAATCCTCAAAAACAACAACTTCTCCCTGGTCTGGGATGTCTTCTGTAAAACTCACAATCATCCCTCCTAAGGTTTCATAATTTTCACTCTCTGGCAACTTTAGTTTATAGGTTTCGTTCAAATAATCGACTTCCAACCTGGTTGAAAATAGAAAATGATTTTCTGCTATTATTTTTTCAGTGAGAATCAATTTGTCGTGTTCATCTTCAATTTCTCCAAATAATTCTTCGATAATATCCTCAACGGTCAAAATTCCGGAGGTCCCTCCATATTCATCAATCACCACAGCAATACTCTTACTTTTTTTGGTCAAAATATTTAAAACATCTTTGATTAACATTGTTTCAGGAACAAAAACAACAGGAATCAATATATTTTTTAATGTTTTAGGTTTTTTAAAAAGCTCGAAGGAATGGACATAGCCAGAAATATCATCAATATTATTATTGAAAACCAGAATTTTTGAAAGTCCCGTTTTAGTAAAGAGCTCACTTAACTCTTTTGGAGAAGTATCTAAGGGAACAGCGACTACCTCGGTCCTCGGTATTAAAACCTCTCTTGACTTTACATCGGAAAAGTCAAGGGCATTTTGAAAAATCTGAATTTCACTATCAACATCATCTTCTGTTTTTACAGTTTCCATTTGCTCTGAAATATAATTCCCTAGTTCCACTTTACTAAAGTTTATCTGAACATGATCTCCTTCTGTTTTAAAAATCAATTTTAATAATTGATCTGAAATCCAAATAACAAATTCTGAAACTACCGAAAATAACAAGTAGAAAATATAACCCGGTAATGCAAAAAGTTTGACTAAACTGTTCGCATAAATTTGAAAAAACACTTTGGGTAAAAATTCTGCCGTTACTAAAATAACGATGGTTGAAATTAGTGTTTGTATAAACAACGCTAAAAAACCGTTTGGAGCAACCACGTCTAGAGTATGGATGAAGTTCATCAACAAATCTCCCATAAAAAACCCATAAATAACGAGTGCGATATTGTTACCAATAAGCATGGTCGCAATAAATTTTGAAGGTCTTTTAGTTATTTTTTGTAGAATTTTTGAAATAAAACCCTTTTGCTTTTTTTCAATGGCTAGATGAACTTTGTTGGAAGAAACATAGGCAATTTCCATTCCTGAAAAAAAAGCTGATAAAATCAACGTACATAAAATAACGACCACACTGAAGTCCATATAACTGAAAATATTTCCATACAAAAATAGCACAATTACCTTGCTAAAACTATTCTTGATTCTTGCTGTTTTCTATTTTTTTTCGGAAGTTTCTTTTTAAAAAGAACATAAAAATAGCTACGACGGTAAAAAACAAAAATAAATAAGCCCGATTTCTATCCTCATTCCAAGAGGTAGCGGTTACATAAACAGAGAATCCTGCCATGATTAAATATAAATATTCAAATAAAATATAGAGTTTATTTCTCATTTAATTTTTGTTTTTATCGACCAGTTGAATTCCTTGATTTCTTCTGGATAAAAAAGTGGTAAACTCCTGATTGGAGTCAAATTGCAGGCCATCGTTAAAAGAACCGTCTGCAAAAATAATTTGATAGGGTTGATTGGTAAAAATCCATTCATTGGTTTGATCCCAATACAATTGATTTGCTGTTACAAGGGTGCTGTCTGACGTAGTGATTTTTACATTTCCAATTAAATCTATAATACCTGTACTTTTAAACTCCACCGCATAATCTGAAGACACCGTACTTTTTTTTTCTTGGTCCCAAAAATACAGTGTAATCCCTTCTGGAAATTCACGGTATGGAAATTCAAAATTCGAATAATCTTTTAATAAAGGAGCCAATAAATTTACGGTCACTTTCCCTGAATCCGTAAATTTCAAGTTAATTGTTTTACCAACAGCAACGGGCTCTTCGTCTTTAAGATTTAATTTTTGTATGTTATTATAATTCCCTTCACAAGAAAAAAGCGTAACGATACCCAAAAGGATCATTACGCTTCTAAACCTGTGTTTAAATCTAATCATATTTTTTTGCTAACTTCTTATAAACTGGGAACTTTTACACTACCACCAATCCAGCAGTTAAAACTGATTGTTTTGCCAGCCATCCCGTCTGAAAAAATATCACTTTTACTGGGCGCTCGTTGTCGATAACTAGTTGCCGCTCTTTTTGCTTCCGATGCAATAGATGCATCCACCAAAGCAGCTTTATCGGCCATATTTGCAGCTAGCCAATTCACCGCTCTTTTTTCAAAAACAGTAGCGCCACAATCGTTGGAGCTTTTCGAATACATTTGTGCTATTCTTAAATAACACCTCCCTTGAGAGGGGTTGTATTTTAATGTTTTGTTATAGTAAGATCGAGCCGAGCGGTAACTACCTTGTTTTCTTTTCAATTCAGCTATTCTAAAATATATTCTAGCTTTTTTAAAATTGTCTGTTTGCATCATCGCAGACTCTTCCAAATAGCTTATCGATTTTGAAATATTACCTTTATTTCGCTCTAATTGGCTTAAGTATAATTTAGATTCGGCAGTGGGCTCTAAATTGTCTAGTTGTTTTACTAATTCTAAAAACAAGGGATCTTCAGTACATTCTTTAGCAGAAAGCCTACTAGCTGCTTTTTTAACCCATTTTATATCTCCCTTTTTCTCCTCAAAATCCTTCGTGTAGAGCGGTACTAGATTTTCGCAATCTGCAAGCTTCCCTAATTTTCCTTCAAGACTTCCTGTAACTTTACTGTAGGCGTTTAGGTTGGTCCCGTAGGATTTTAATCTTTTGGCATCTTTCGTTGACAGTTTTTCTCCGGCTTCTTTCCGGTTGTATAGCACTGTAGCTTTGGTGGCTAAATCGATTCTTTCATTCGCAACTTTTAGGTAAACGATTTCATACAAATCAAAAATATCTTCAATGGGTTTTTCTCCGTTTTCATATAAACTTACCGCTAAAGAGAAGTAGGTGTATAAACTTTTAGGACTAGTAAAGGTAGCCGCATCCTCTTTGTAGGCGTTGTCAAAAGCTAAAAATTGTTGCATTTTAGTTCCTACAGAATTATCGTATTTTACTTGAGCGATCGTCGCGAGGGTTTTACCTTTTTTTGTTTTTGTTGGAAAATAAGCCATTCGGTCTTCATAGCTTTTGATCAAATCGTTTACTTTAGACTTATCGCCTTGTTTAACAAAGTATGAAAACATTTTTGCGCCATATTGGTAGGTCGCTAAACTAAATTTTGGGCATTTAGTAATTACGTTCTCGTAATAAGGTAGGGCTCCCTCATAATTTTTTGCCTTTGCAGGCTCTACAAATAAGGATAAAGTTTCGTAACAATCATTAGGCACTTGTGCCATCATTTTACTTCCTAAACCTACAAATAAAAGTGCTGTAAGTAATGTAAATTTCATTTTCATCATTTCAAAATTTTGTTTCATTAATCAATATATCTTTTTTCAAACCACCTATCGTTTAGAGATAGGCTAATAAACGTATTAAAAAAGTTTTCTTTAACCAGGCCTTGAGAGGTAGTTCCTTTTGAACCTAACTCAAAACCTATGTTTACGTTAGAGAATAACCTCCCAATGGGTAAACCTACACCAAAAGATATGCCATACTCATTGATTGTTTCTCCTCTTAAATCTAATCCTGTTTCTTCGTAGCGAACTCCTAACCTGTAGACGGCTCTATGCCAGTAGCTTGTCAGCGAATTGTATCTAGGTATGAAAAAACCACCCATTCTATATTTATTGGAATCTACGAACTCTACCGTCCCAAAATTTAGCGTTGGATCATTGTAATTACTGGTTTTGGTACTGGTATATTGTGCCGAAACAAACCATCGTTTTGGGCTTCCCAATCCTGCCCCGAAGGTAATTTGAGACGGAAAAGTTACCTCAACATCCTCTAGGATTTGTTCTCTGTCATCAATGGGGATTACGGCACCGGTCGCAGAAATTAACACACTTGTTATGTTTCTAACTCCTTGAACTTTAAACGTTGTCGCTGGCGAATAGGTAGCCGTTGCGGTGAGTTGTAAATCTTCTGAAACAAACGCTTTATATTCTGCTCCAAAATTAAAATTAAACCCTAATAAATCTGATACTATATTTTCTCTGGTACCTAAAAGTAAATCGTCATTAGAAACTATGGTGGTTCTTTCTACATTTCCAAAATTATAGTTGGCATCAATTCCGATATTAAAATTTTTACTTAACTGATAGGCCAATACCATAAATACTTTGTTCATCCCTCCCGTTCCATCATACTGAGTAAAGGAGGTGTCGTCGTTAGATTCTAATTTATAACCGACCGAGGTAAAAGGTAGAATTCCAAAACTTGCGCCAAACTTCCCCATCGGTATCCCCATTGCTAGGTAATCTAAGGTAGTTGCAGAGGCGTATTGCGAATCGGTTTCTGTTTGCTGGTTTACGTATTTATAACTTCCTCCAGAGGTAAAATTTACCAATCTTAAATTGGCAACAGAGGCCGGATTTTGAATGTTTAGATGAATGCTGTCCGAGAATACGTTAATACCTCCCATGGAACGGTTTTCGGCAGTCCCTTTAAACTTTATTTCACCAATTCCAAAAAATGAATAGGGAGAGGTAGTTCCATTTTGGGCAGTTGCAATACCAGTGATGAGTAGCATTACTGCAAAAATTGTCTGCTTTAACATTTATTCTCGTTGTTTTGTACCAAGTAATTTAAACCTTCTAATAAAAAATTAGAACGCGCAAAGATGCCATTTTTTAAACTATCTAGCAAGTATTGAGCACCTCCTCCTGTTAAAATAACTGTTAATTCTTTATATTTTTCTTTATAGGCGTCAATAAAGCCATCAATTTCGTAGGTAATTCCCTGAATAACACCAGTATGAATCGATGATTTACTGGAAGTTCCCATGTTATTTAGTGTTTTTTGAGCCTCTAGCAAAGGAAGCTTATTTGTATAGTCATGCAACGAACGGTATCTGAAATCGATTCCTGGAGAAATAGAACCTCCCAAATATTCATTTTTGGAATTTTTAAAATCAAGGGTCACACAACTTCCCACGTCAATTATTAGCACGTTTTTAGTTGGATAGTTGATTGCCGCCGCAGTCACGAGTGCAATGCGATCGCCGCCAAGAGTCAAGGGTGTTTTATACGTGTTTTTGAAAGGGATATTGGTTTTAGAAGAAACCAGGATTGTAGGGTACTTATTTTTGATTCTTAAAAGATCCTCTTCTGAAAACACCCCCACTGCAGAAATAATTACCTGGCTGAGTGCTTTGTAGTCTTTTGAAATACGTTCAAAATCTTCAAAAAATTTTTCTTTTGAGGTACTCGTTTTAACAATTAGCTGGTTCTTTTTAAAAACAGCTAACTTTATAAAAGTATTCCCAACATCAATAATTAAATTCATTAGTCTAGAACTAGTTGGTAAAAATACAATATGAATTTTACTATCTCCTTATCTGAATCTTAAAACCTTAAAAAAACAGCTATTTTTTTTGATTTTTATTTTGTTCAAAACAAAATAGGCTTATATTTGCCCTCGCTTAATAGCAGGTACCATAGCTCAGTTGGTAGAGCAACGGACTGAAAATCCGTGTGTCCCTAGTTCGATTCTTGGTGGTACCACATAAAAACCCCTCAACTGAGGGGTTTTTTGTTTTATCTTAACAACTTTAATCAATGTAAATTCTTGTTAAATTGTTAGCCATTGTTCCATATAAAATAGAATCTTGGTTATATTTACAAAAACAGAATTAAAGTAACAGAACACATGGCAGATAAATCGTATTACGATCCTAAAGATCTTAGAAAATTTGGAAAAATTACCGAATGGAGTGAAGAACTGGGTACAAAATTTTTTGACTATTACGGAAAAGTGTTTGAGGAAGGTGCCCTAAGTGCACGTGAAAAATCGTTAATCGCTTTGGCCGTTTCGCATGTGGTTAAATGTCCTTATTGCATCGATGCCTATACCAAAGATGGATTGCAAAGAGGGATTACAAAAGAAGAAATGATGGAGGCTGTTCATGCAGGTGC
>ENA-UZWZ01001059-UZWZ01001059.1-metagenome-genome-assembly--contig:-Day-4-25m-contig-1059_pt1 | contig 18865 bp, 32 predicted proteins | sample MGYA00260346_ERZ794906 | MGnify/ENA metagenome assembly ERZ794906 | reverse complement strand
GACCCGCAAGACCCTCGTCGTTTTGATAATCTGAATAAAGCTAACGAGTTAGCCACGGAGGGCGCTCGTTTGTCTTTTGTAACTTATAGTCCTAAAGATCGTGCGTCTTTACATCAGATTCTACCGGAAATGCAACAGGATGTTGACGAAGCTACGGCTGTGTTGTCTCAGAACTTAGGAGATTACCAATACACACCACCCTCGCATGGTGGGTTTGTAGGTACTAAGAACGCACGTACTTTCTTAGCGGAAGTTGTCGAACCTGCCGTTGGGCAATATGGTTTAGCTGGTCTTAAAGCTGCCGGTAAAGCTATTGGTGGTTTAACGCCTGACGGCATGGAAAAAACTATCGTAGAAGCTAGTAAAGATTTAGCTTGGGATATAAAAGAGAACCCCCTAGTTCAGGAGGGTGTTGAAGTACTCTCTACTGCTTTTACACAAGGTAAAGAATATATCTGGGACGATTGGGCTGAAAAACATCCTGAACAGGCTAAAGGTATTAAAGATACCTTTTTAGTTAGTACGCTTCTGGCTCCTAGAGTTAAGCCAACAGCTTCAGCTACAGAATGGGCAGGGTCTAAGTTAGAGAAATCAGGAACGCGTCAAGTAAACACAAAGACTTTTTCAAACGCTTCCAAAGTTTTCTGGCCTGATCGGTCAGCAATGTTTAAGACTAGTCAGGTCACTGGTGGTAAGCCAGTTCCTGATAAAAACGGTATGATCATAGAATATCATCTGGATGATCGTCAGAAACGTGCAGCCGCTCGATTAATGCAGGTACCTCATATTGACTTTACAGCTCATCCTAGTTGGAACTATAGTCGTGTTACAGATGAAATAACAAACACAGCAGAGGCTTTAGTCGCTGGTATTGAGAAAGCAGGTAACCCCCGTTTCGATAAAGAAGCACTAACGAAGCATTTATATGGAGAAGCAGAGGCTCTTTATGCGAGTAGAGGTTTTCAGCATATCAGCGGCAACCCTAAAATTGTTCAACCTTTGATGGATGAATGGGCTTCACTGATTAAAGAATCGGACGGCACAGCCTTAGGTTTGTTACAGGCCCGTAAAGACTTTGATAAATGGGTAGAAGCTTGGAAACCCTCTGATCTTCAAGGTGACGTTGTTTCAGCACGTGCCTTTGGTATTTCAATGTCACGTAAGTTGATGAACGATGAAGTGGCTTCTTTAGTACAAGGCAAGGTTCCTGTTAAAAATCTACTACGTAAACAACGTGACCTTTATTATGCTAGGGACTTCATACAGCCAAGAGCAGACGGTGAAAAAGCAGGGCGCATAGCACGTATACAACGGCTCCTAAACTTTAGTCCCTCAGTTTCTTTACCTAAGACGCCAATGGCTATGGGAGCTAACGTTGCTTTTGCTGGGTCTATAGCTACAGCAACATGGTTCTTACCTGCTCTAGCCACCGTAGGCGCTACAGGTTTAGCTGCTGGTGGTTACACGTTCTTACGTAGTCCTCAGGCTCGTAAGTTCTATGGTCAGGCTCTTATATCTGTTAGTGATGCCATGAAGAAGTCCACAGACGTAGTAGAAAGAAACATGCTTAACGCTGACCGTGTGGCTTTAATAGAGTGGATTAGGGAGATTGATCGTGAGGCTGCTTTGGAAGATGAAGCAGAAGATGAAACTCAACGCGTACCTGTGAGGGGAGTAGCCAACTAATGAATTCTTGGATACAGAAGTTGGTAAACGAAACTCTACGCCATAATAATGATATGGGAGAGGAATGGGGAAAACTCACCGACAACTATAATGCTCAGGTAGCTAAGGACGAGGAAAACAAACGTCTGTTAACTTCCGGTAGGATTACTGAGGGTGAGTACGCACTACGGAAACTAGGGGCGGCTGGGGCTACCCTCGGTGACGTTGTGGCTCGTACAGGTGACGCCTTAACTCCTGATTTTATTACTGACCCTATTGTTGATAAAATAGACCAAGGCGTTGCTTGGGGCATGGACGCCTCAGGCGCCACTGACTATCTACGGGATAATCCTAGATTCGCTGGTAATCTTGAGGGTGGTCTCGGTCTATTGGACGCTGCGGGTCTTAAGGGCGTAAAAGCTTTTAATACAAAATCCAAAGACAGGGGCGGTGTTTTGTCAACCCCTAGTAACTATATTGACAACTTTTATGGTATTGACAGACCTGATTTACCCAATTCACGCGCTGAGGACGCTGTAGAAGCAGCGATAAGTGGTGCAACCTCTGTTAATGATAGCTCTTTGGGGATAGGTTTAAAACTACCGTTGGGTAAGGCGGCAGTACCTTTAAGTAAACGCTTAGACCTCCTTAATAACCCAGAAAAAAAGACTGCGTTAGCTCGTAAAATTGTTGGTTTTGCTAACTGGGGTAAAAACTCTGTATTTCCTTTGTTAAAGAACTTAGGTTCTGCTGAGGCTAAAGCTCTCTGGCGTGAACAAGGTATTAACAAGAATGGTCAGAAACTAATCAAAGACCTCTTAGACCAAGCCGAGGCTAAAGTAGCTTCCGGTAAAACTACAGACATTTTATCAACTAGGGAAATGGAGAAAGCCGTAGCTCAAAGTATCTATATGCGATACATAGGGGAACAAGCAGGGCGTAAGGGAAACTACTCTAAGGACTATCAAGAAGTTTTTGATAAGTCAACCTTTGGTGGTATAATGCCCAACTCTAAGGCTGCTTATTTAGAAGCCTCAGGTGCGCTTGAAAACTTAGCTACTAAAGGCAAAGGCTATCGTAGGATTAATGTCCCCGAAAATCAAAGAGCGAGAGCTTATGATCACGTACAGGACATTTGGGGTATGGACGAGAATAGTGTTCTTGTTGTGAAGAAACCTAAAGGTACTGGTGGTGATCATGCTTCATCAGTCTATTTTAGTAAAATGAATGGCCCTGTAAGGTCTCTCTTGTCTACTGTAGAGGGCAAGGTAAAACGCCAAGCCACCACTGAGGAACTATACAACGAACTAATTAACAAAAAAGACCTTAAGAAGTACAAAGGCATTACCGTTTTAAATAAATCCCTAGAGGACGCTATGGAGAATGGTCTATGGATAACCCAAAGTAGCTCAGGCAGGGCTGTTGTGGAGGGAGGTATTAACCGTGTGAGCTTGTTGAAACCTACTGGTGAAATCATTAGTTTCATATCGGACGAACATAACTTCATGGAGAATCTGCCTATTCTTGGGCCTATCCTTAAGAAGTCTTTACCTATTCGTGAAATAACCATAACGCCTCCTATTGTTGGTCACATCAAAGGAAATAAGAAGTACACTACTCAAGAAGCCATAGGTGACGAGGGAAACAAAGTTGACCCTGAATCCCTAAGAGCCTTAAGTGAGGCCAAGCCTACACCGGAGGGCGTAGCTCAAGCCAAAAGGGATATTCGAACCACTCAACAGGACGTTGGTATGTTAACAGGTTCCTTGGCTCTTGACCCTGTGAGTAAGACGGAAGCTGAACGGTTAGAGGAAGAACGGATTAACTCTTTGTTGAGCCAGTTACCTAACTAAAAAAAAAGAAGCCCCAAGGAGCAATCCAAGGGGCTTCAAAGTGCCTAGTAAAGGGGAGAAACTAGGGTTTTATATCTCGCAGGAACCACCAACACACGCAAGGGTCTGAGCGCCCTCGGTCACATCGGAAGCCTCCACTATATCCCAAGACATTTCCTTGGGCATTTCTTTCAGCAGTTCTTTATACTGTTCCTCATTTATGGCTTCATAGGGAGCCTGTTCATAAGAATGTTCTGAGTAAGGCAAGAAGCTAACTCCCGACACTTCATCAAAGTTATTGTACAACCAATTACCAATCTCTAAGAACTCCTCGTCCTTATAATAAACTGTAATGGATGGTTTATGTTCACACCACTCTCTTTGGTACATATCCCAAAGCTTTAGCTGGGCCATGCCCGTTTGGTCTGAGGCTTTCACAGAGCCTCTAGGAGCCTCTTGTGGGAAAGAGAATACCAATGTAGCGGGTGACACCTTATCTGGCTCTGACGGGACTCCTGCGGCCTCTAAGACACGACACAGAGGGTCATTGGCAGAAGCACGAACACGACGAATGTAATGGTCAGAGAAACGGCCATGGATACCGGATGCAGAATCAACGAGCTGGCTGACCGTCCCTGATGGTTTGACACAGGTGATGGCGGCTGCTTGGGGGATTCCAATTTTCTTTGCCCATTTCTTGTTTTCATCAACTGCTGCATCACGTAACCTATTAAGTATACTGGGTAGCTCAGGGTTGTCAATGTTAGACATCATCATGTTGTCCAGAATACCAGTTAATGACACACCCAATAATGATTCTTCCTCTGTGTTCTGTTTCCATTTAGCCCGTAAGTAACGGAAGTCCGTACAAGTAGCCTGTAGAGTACCTAAGATAGCCGCTAGGCGTACTTTTTCCTCTAAGGACTCCACGGTATCGTCGTGACGTACAACTACTTCAGATAAATTACAAAATTGGTTAGGGCGTAAAATTATCTCCGAACATGGATTAGTCCCAAAGTCATAGTCTGCGTCCCTACGTCCATTCTTAGCTGCTTGTTTCTGACTAGCGATACGACTAAAGAACCCACGTTCCCCTGAGCGACTCTCATAGAGCGACTTCCACTCACTTAGGAATGCCTCAAAGTCAGGCTTCTCAGTGTAACAAGCTGAGTTATTAGCTAGACCTCGGTGTGGAGTGTCTACCCACCATTGCCCATGTTTAGCTCGACGGATACGATCGTCAGTCAAGTTACTCAGGGAAATCAAAGCACTCCTACGGACTCCTCCGACAACGACAATCTGTGCAATCTTACAACAAAGATCATGACATTCGATACTTTGTAGCTTACGTCCTGCTGCGTTCTTGAACACTTCAACAGTAAATTTAAATAGATCAACTAAAGGCTCAGGGCCAGAGGCTCGTCCACCAAAGGTTTTCAAAGGCGCACCTGAGGCCCGTACTCTACTTACGTCCCATTCCGGTAGCTGACCTGAGTACAACAAGGTAACCAGTTCTCGGTACGCCTTAGCCCAACCAATCTTACTGTCGGCCACATGGATAGTAGTGTCAGTCTCATGAAAGTCCTCAGCAACTTCAGGTAGCTTAGAAACGTACTGACGTTCTACAGAGAAACCACAACCTGTGCCACACATTAGAATGTACATCATTTCGTCAAAGGAACGAGGATGGTCTATGGTGATGTAGGAACAATTAAAGATTGACACATTATCTCGGTCAGCCGCTACGCCAGCCGTCATTAAAGCTCGCATACTGGGCATAACCTTAAGATTAAGGATAGCATCATATAATGTTTTATAGGTCTTATCGTCCAGAGAACCACGCTCTTTGAAATAATCAAGGTAACGTGATACTGTCTCAGGCCATGTTTCTCGTCGCTGTTCTGTTGGTAAATAACGAGCGTAACGTGATTTGTGTATGTATTCTTGGTATGCGTTCATCATGCTAATAAATCCACTCCATAGACGGTTTTCCACTTTAGGTACTCATCGTCTGTTAAAAAATCTCTTAGAACTGTCTCAATTGCTACTATTGTTCTTAGAATGTCAAGTTGAACATCAATCTCTAACTCTAGTTTCATGGCTTCCTTTAGGTCATCATGATACTCTTGTAGCTGATAGACCACCACTTGATCGCATTGTGCGTATGTGAGCCGTATGTGTGCCTGTGAATTTAGCATAAGTTTCTCCCTCTAGGTCAGTTTCCGTATATTCTAGTTATCATCCTACAAAAGTCAGAACGTACAATATCATTAGGGTTAAAGAACCCTGTTATGCCCATGTATTCCTGCAACTCTTTGTTTCTTTCATGTAAATCAACAATGTTTGCCAAGCCGCTAGAGTTACCCTTGGCTGCTTGTCGTAAATCACCGCTTATGACTACTTTAGAGTCAGTCCCTATACGCTTAAGGAACATTTCCATTTCCTTAGGTGACGTATGTTGTGCTTCGTCGAGCATTATATAACTATTATCCCATGAACGTCCCTGCATGTATTCAAAGGGAACGACTTCTATTGTTCCATTGGCGACATATTCCTCAAACCTACCGTTCAAATGCTTCCTAAGTACGTCCGTATATGGAACAACCCATGCTGCCATTTTCTCGTCCATGTCACCCTTAAGGTAACCAATGGTTCTACTGTCGGATATATTAGGCCGACATAAAACAATCCTACCGTCCTTGCGGTTATCTATCTTAAACTGAGCCGCTAAAGTAGCCGCTATGTACGTTTTCCCTGTCCCTGCGTATCCAAGCCCGATAGAAACTACTTTCTCTTTGATTGAATTAATATAATCAGACTGTGCTTGAGACAAAGGCTCCAACAGTACCGAATTGGAACTGTTATTAGTTCTCGGTTTCAGTGGTTTCATCCTTGGCGCTACCTATTTCTAAAGTTACGGGTTCACCTGTTTTCTTGTGTTTCTCTATAGCGTCCTGTATAATAGTTAATAATTCCACTTCTTCGTCCAGTGCGTGTTTGTGGATTTTAAATTCTTCATACATCGGCCCTAGGAAAAACAAAACAACAGAACCTAGTACAGCTAGGCCAGCGGCCAGCCATATAACTTCTGTGAACATTGATAACATTTTACCTCAATCCTCCCATGCTGTCCCTCGTTGGTACATCTGTATCGCTGTGTTCAAAGAACATTTGTATCCTTTCATGATTTCCTCAAAATGATTCATAAACAACATCAGGTTTCTCCATAAGTTATTTTCTTATTCCATGCAGTTATAGCGTCCTCAATCCCGAACTCACCGTTACCCTCCAGCTTACAATCAAGACACACCACATAGTCCATAGTGTAGTGACTAGTGCCTGTACATTCGACACTCAAGTTAGTAGAGCCGCACTTACAGGGTTCTAGTCCTGTTTGTTCATTTTTCATCTACCCTCCTTTGTATATTCAAATGTATACTACAGTATACACTTTATGGTACATATTATAGTATATAGTGTACACTTTATGGTACATTATTCTGTCAAGGCCGCCCAAGAAACTGGGAACAATGGTTCGACAATCTCGGAAACATGTCGAGAAAGCTCCTGAATTTCGACTTATGCATGACACCTGTACGCTGGTTAAACATACGGGCAAATCCTTAATTAAACCACCAAATAATACCTACAACCACAAAGACGCTGACCCAAAACGCCAAAACTTCCTCATTGCTGTCAAACATATAAATCCTCTAAGGCTTCTCTGGTATGCTTTGCTCCCATAAGCAAGGGCTTACCCTCTGCAATTAAAACAGGTATTGAACGTAAACCTAGCCTAGCTACTAGCTCGTTACCCTCGTTACTATAAGCGTCCACTGTTCTTGTTTTATCAAATAAATTATAAGTTTTTAAAGTTAGTTTTAGCTCTTTACAGGCCGAACAACTTTCTCCGGTTAACATAATCACTTGGGTACTCATGAGCCACCTCCTAGGTTTTCGTCGTATTCTCGGTAATATTCCATAAGGACTTCCTTGGCGGCATCTAGGGCCATATAAGCTGGGGGATACTCCATTGAACTGTAGACTCCCATGACACCCTCAGTATCAATAGTCAACAGGAAAAACTCTTTGGTATTATCCTCAGCATAACAAGCGTCCAAACATTCCTTAGCTATTTCATAGTTTGCTTTATGTTCTGGCGGGTTAGTTGTAATATCAACTATTTTCATTTAGTGCCTCCAGTTCTATAAGTAAATCTACATAGTGTTTAACTTTCTTTAAGTCCTCAATGCCGTTCTTATAACGCCACCTAGTAATATATTTTATTACGTTTCCCTCAATAAAGCCAAGGTTATTTTGATGAATAAACTCTATTGGTTGTATTTCAAAATCCTTGTAGTGTCCACCGCCTACCTGTACGTCTAATGAACACCTAGACATTGGACACCCCCTCTTTATCCTCATCCTGTGGGAATTTGTCCATGTTCTTCATTAACAAATCTTCAAATCTATCTAAAAGCATTTCACTGTCTATTTCTAAAATTTCTAAGAGAAAATCAGCGTCATACTCTCGCAGTATGTGTTCTTTCAATTCTTCGTAAGTTGCCGACATTCTATATACTCCATCATTGATTTACATGAAGCCTCGGTAAAGTAAGCAAAATTCTCTTTGTCGCACCACTGTCCTAATGTCATACGAGAGCCTTTCCTTAGTTTCTTTTTGGGGTCACTGAATAAAAATACCAGTTCCCAACCACTAGCTTCTATTGAATCCCTAATTGACTTGTACTTTTGAGTGTCTCCTACTCTAAAGAAACCCTTAGCTTCCACCAAGACCTTTGATGGGGCGTATACAAAATCAGGTGTATATTTCCTGTTGACAATATAAGGGACTGCGTATGGCTCATAGAGATAATTAGTCCCCAGAGCCTCCGCTAAACGCTCCTCTAAGCCACTTCGGTATTTAACTTTACTCAAGTTTTAACTCCTGTACTTTAGGTTCGTTTATTACCTTTGTTAAAAACCTTGGTGCGTAGCTGTAGGCAAAAGCCCTTAGCTTTGGGTAACAAGACTTTTTGTAGGAACAATAAGAACATTTCATAGGTAATTTCATGTTCCCAGATTTTCCGTCCGGTATTGGGTCTGAGCAAATTGATGGGGGTTCCGGTTGCTCTACCATCTTTTTTAGGTTTTCAATCCGTTCCTCAATGTCCCAGTTGATGTATTTATGAATAGGTGCTTGTGTGTCCTGTTCATCATACACCAATAAAGCTAAACTACCTACTGACTTGTCCATGGCTAACCAGCCGTACTTTGTGGCACCCTCGGCCCTTGCGTAGCCTTTGTTCTGCGCTACATAACCAAAAGGGTCGTCCATTGCCAAGGTTCCGTCCTTAAACTTCTTAAAGCCAAAACTACTGGTAGATTTTACGTCAATAATTGTTCCGTCTATTTTACAGTCCATATGGCCCTTGATTCCAGCCACCTGTACTTCTTTCTGTTCGTCAGTTACTGCATGACCACTAAGGCGTACCAGTAATAGAACCATTTCCTCAATTAAATGTCCATACATAAATTTAATATGGTTGTGAGGCTGTAGTTTTTCTTTGTCCGTCCCCTTGCAATGATGCCAAAGGACACGATCATCACGCCCAATGTTTGACATTCTTAACTTCCGGTTGTCTATATAACCTTTAGAGTCGAACTTGTCCCGCATCAGTTGTTTACAGTTCTCACCAAATTTTTCAATCTCTGCCTCAATATCCACAGACTCATCGGGGGTTGAGCTTTCCATGAGTTTGTAAATATCCGGTACTAAACTATATAAGTTTTTACTCATTTTTCTGCCTTAGTTCGTGGTGTCTGATCTTATGACAATTAGCACAGAGCAGTTCACATTTAATTAATTCAGCTTCTAATGTTTCCTTAGATAAACCTCGTCCTCCTACATGTTTTTTGTTTTTATCCTTAGGGTTCTTGTGGTGTACTTCATAGAGAGGATAATCAGATTCCAGACCACATCGTTGACACTTACGCCCTCCAAAGAACTCAAAGATACGTTCCCATCCTTTTTTGGCTTGCTCAGAACTTTCTTTTCTCTGGCATATTTTACAAACGTACTTTAAACCGTCCTTAGCTGTTCGTTGTTTATTAAAAGACTCTAAGGGTTTTTCTAAGAGACAGGTAGTGCATTTCTTAGTGGGTCTCAGCCCAGTTATTTCCGATTGCATAATCACCATCCAAAGGACAACGTAGTCCTAATTCAATCCCTGCTGCTACAATAGAAGCAACGGCTAATTTTCCAAATTGTTCCGCTTGATGTGCTATGACCTCCACTTGAAATTCATCATGTATGTTACCTACAAATTTATAGTCTATACCCCATAGTATAGCATATTCATTCAAAATACACAAGGCTTTTTTCATAACAATAGCCCCTGCGCCCTGTAAAAGTGTATTAACGGCTGAATGCGGTGAGCGACAAAAGAGCTTACGTTTATCCAGCCCCCTAAGGAACCCACGTTCCGAGGCAGACACTACGTCCTCCCTGAGCTTCTTAAGGGCCGGTGTGGAGTTAAGAAACTTCTCCTTTAACCGTTTACCCTCCCTAGCACTACCGTTCACTATCTGGCCTATCTTAGCGTCACCGGCCCCGTAAAGGAATCCGTAGATGAAAGTTTTACTTTGGGAACGAGAATCCAACCCTGCTGCTTTCATGTTAACTGTATGTATGTCACCATTCAAAAGCACATCAGTATACTCCGCATCGTCCATGTAATGTGCAAGCATTCTCAATTCTAAACCAGAAGCATCTATCCCAACGAGCTTGTAGCCCTTAGGCACTATCCAACAGCTTCGACATTCTTCCCCGTAGGTACTATAGGACGCTGGCACATTTGCCACATTAGGGCTGCTATGCGTCATACGTCCCGTCACGGCCCCATTGGAGTTAACGTAACCATGTACACGCTCATCTGTATCAACCTTGTCAAGCCACCCTTTGACCTGTGCTAGGCGTTTATGTACTAACAGGTAGTCAGCTATTAGTTTAGCCTCAGGGATGCCCTCAACGCCCATCAGGACTTCCTCAGACACTATTACACGGCCCTTGTCTGTATGTTTTGTAGGTTTCCAACCAAAGTACTGCAAGTACCTAGCTATTTGCTGTCGTGACGCTAGGTTAAACACAGGCCAATCGACACGGCTGAAATCACCAGCGACTTCAGTCCAACGGTCTCCAAGGAACTTAAGACCAACAGTGCTGATGGTACCGTCCTTTTTAACCTTAGGTTTAATTTCTTTAATGAACGTGGGTAGTGGTTTAAATACCTCATGTACTTTTTCCTCGGCTATGAATGAAGCCTCCTTTAGCTCCCCAATCAACTCATAGCATTTCTCTTGGTCTAACAGCCAGCCATTCTCTATTTGCTGGCATATAATATTTTGTACTCCATGCTCAAGACTAATACTTTCGCTTCCAAAGCTATCAAGGTCACGTGCGAGTCGTTGGTATACTTGTTCACTAAGTTTAACGTCCTGCTTGCAATAGTCAAGCATTTCCAAGCTATAGCATGACCAATCTGTATGATTACCTTTCTCATTGTTTAACTCCTTACCATAACTGTCCAACGAATGAGAATCACGCTGGGGGTTTGCTAATCTTGACATAACTAATGTATCTGTGACTTTGATGCCTGTGAAGTCTGTATCCAACAGTCGTTCACAAACAGGTACGTCATAGCCAATTAGGTTGTGTCCTATTACTTCGTCAAATCCTCGTACAAAACTATTCCAACCGCTAAGGTTAGAAGTATCAAATACGTGTAGTTCATCTTTCCCAATCTCCTTGGCAACAATACACCATACTACTGTCGGTTTTAAACCGTTTGTTTCAATATCAAAGACTAACTGTTTCATGTTCGTTACCTATAAAATATATGGGAACCTATCCTCCCTACTTCAATGTAGGCACTTGACCACCAAGGTTTCATCCAGCTTGCATGGTAATGTGTAGCCCCATCGGTGAAGTCCGTCACCAAGCCATTTTGTATTCGATAACTAAGCGTTACAGCCTCTGACCAAGCTTTGTTATCCTTTGGTAAATCGGGTTTACCGTCACAATACCACGAAAAATTACACTTGTTCCGAACTGGGTGACCTTTCCAATGTTTCCCTTGCTGCACTACTCCACAGACGGTGTTAGGGAACCTTGAACTCTCAACCCGATTCATTGTGACAAGTCCTACGGCTAACCGCCCTGCCAATGGTTCGCCTCTTGCTTCATGGTATATGTTCATTGTAAGGCATAACAAAGCTTCTGTCAACATTTTATTTCTCCAATTTACTAAAAAGCATCACCATTGTATGCCGGTGAGTCATTGGTAGGCTCAGGCACTTCCAACATACGCCCTGTGTCGCCATTGTAACCTAACCAACAACAGGCACCCGTTAAACCAGCAAAACGATTCTTTAGTACCCTGACGGTTGTTGTGTTCCGTATTTCAGGGTCAGGGTGTTGTTGATTACGTTCTAAACCAATAACCATATCGGATAACTGGGCAATAGCCGCTGAACCCCTTAGTTCCGATAGGGATACCTGTGCGCCCTCCTCATGGCCTTTGGACGGTGGACGCTTCAAATGAGAAACTAGGAACAAACCCACGCCTGTCTCCTGTACTAGCTGGCGTAGCTTGGTCATAATAGCGTCAATTGCTTTTCGCTCGTCACCCTCCGCTTGGTCTGACACCACGATACTCAGGTGGTCCAGTATAATCCATTTACAGTCAAGCCCTTTGGCTAGATAACGAATTTTATTTAACAAGTTGTCCTCACCCATAGAACCCCAGTGGTCAAACATATAGAAACGATTAGTCCCCATTGTTTTTTCCCAGACTTCTCTCCTGTATTCATCAGTAACGTCAGTAGTTGGTAAATGTAAAGGCTTGTTAGCCTCAATTGACATAACCCCTGTAACTGTACGTTCTATTGATTCCTCCAGAGCCAAGATACCTATGTTGTCCTGTGTGGCTCCTAATAGGTAATGCTCTAGCTCCCTAATTATCTGTGACTTGCCCATACCGGAACCACTTGTGATGGTCACTAGCTCTTTAGGTCTAAAGCCATAGGTTACACTGTTTAAACCAGCCCAAGGGTACGGGGTACTTTTAACGTCCTTAGTGGCGTTTAGCAGTTCCCATGTATCCTGCCCACCCACAATTCCATCGGGGCGATAGGTTTTAGCGTTCCACCACTCACTTGTAAACTCCCGTATGCGGTTAGCTTTCAACATTTCCCCAGCGTCCTTTAGGGGTAAACAGCAATTCTTTGCCTTGTTGGGTGAGAATAACTGTAGGGCTGCCTTGGCTGCCTTTTGTCCTGCCTCGTCTGTATCAAAACAAATAACTACATTCTCAAAGCTTTCTAACCACTCAAGTGAGTTTTTTATGTCCTTTACAGCACTAGCGGCACCAGCCTTGATAGACACCACGGGCCATTTGCCGTCAAACATCTCAGCAACAGCCAAGGCGTCTGCCTCACCCTCTACCACTGTGACGTACTTACCACCCTCCTTAAATGCCTGTTGTCCAAATAGCCCTGTGTTCTCATATGTGCCCGTTGCATAGAACTGTTTGTTATCTACAACACGTACCTTAGAACCTGCTATTTTACCTGTCGTTTTATCATGGTAAGGGTAATGGTGTTTTGTAATTTGACCATCAGTCCCGTACTCAACTGTTACTCCAAACTTCTCACAAATACCCTGTGAAATACGCCTTTCAGGTAAAGCCGCAAATACTCCACTCATTTCTAAACCCCTTGATGTACCTAGTGCAGCCTGAGAAGCCTGTATAGGCTCCCCATTCGCATGTTCATAGTAATTACAGCCCATGCCAAAGCATGTTGCGTGACCATCTGTATACCGTGCTAGATTGTTGTTACTACCACAACTAGGGCACGCTTCATGCCTGACAAAATCGCTCATGGTTTAGAAGTCCTCGTCAGTTGAACCTGACGCTTCAGCCAGCTCCAGTACACGTACTTTTTCAAGGTATGGTGGTGTACCATGTACAGGATGTGGGTTGCCTTTCTTCCACTGAATGCGTACTTTGGAACCCCTTGTTACTTGACCAATAAAAGGTTTACCCTCTAGGTCAAACACTGGTACTGTGTACTGAGTGGAAAACTTACGTTGGGCATTGCCCTCATAGTCTTTCAGTTTGACACCCTCAGCCTCTAAGGTTTGAGCTGATGTTTCATCTAAAGTCAGGGTCAAGGTATACTTACCTGTTGACTGACCATTAAAAATATCATGCTCGTTTAGGGATTCAAACGCTACTGTGCCTTGTGCAATCATTGGTAATTCTCCTATAGGTTACCATTAGTTTGGCTCTTAGTTCTTAAGAACCTTTAATTATATATCAAAGATAACAACTTAATGTGTCTTTGGTATACTTAATATTATACCAAGCTTCTACTTAGCTGTCAACTATTTATTTAAAATATTTTCTATTGGCTCTCCTGTTCGTTCTGTTGTCGTGCTATAGTTTAGCATAGCTTCATTACTGGTTGTCAAGCATCTACCGCATAAATCTAAAAATTCTCCACTGTCACGGTCTTTGCGGGATAACTCATAGTCACTTAATATCTCATTACAGGCTTTACAGCGCATTGTGTTCCTCCTTAGTTGATCAAGCTTGTTTGTGGGTGGTCACTCCATGAGTCGCCCGTGTAGGCTTTGAACTCAGCAAGTAATGCAGAGTGCTTAGTGGTCATTAATTCCTCACAAAGCACCTCCTTTAGCATTTCCTCAACTTCCCAATAACGTAGATTATCCATTTTAATTTCTATTAGGGCTTCAATGAGAGGCCAGTTATACATCGTATCAGTTTTAATTTTCATTGTCAACCCCTTTTTTAGCTTTTCGCTTCTTTTCTCGCTGTTTTTCTTCGTACTCTATTGGGTCAGTTACCAAAAAAGCAAGCACTTTATACATTACATAGGTAAATAATACCAATGACATCAACCATCCCATGATAATACCCTCTCTCTCTTTGTTCTATTCTACATCATAGCTATCATTAATTAACATATTAGCTAGCCTTTCGGAGCGTTTGCCTACTTGGCGGCTCCAGCGACTGTCTAAAAACTCTAGGGCTGCTTTGTCATAATCACCAGCATCTAAAGCGGCTATGGCCCTGACAAATTTCCTTAGTCGGGGCAAACCTATGTTAAAACATATGTCTATAATAACGTCTTGTCTAACATTTGTCAACCCCTCAAACCAACTAAATGCATTGATTAATTCGGCCTCGGTGCGCTGTATGTCATTCTCTAGCATATAGTCAACTTCATGGTCACTCAAGCCTAACCCGCTTCTGTCGTCTATATTGCGCCCTACGCCTATAGTCCACTGCCCACTTGTACACTTATAGGCGTGATGTTTAACGCCCTCATGCTTACGTAATAGGCTCTTTAAACGTGTTCTTTTAGTCATTGCTATACTCCCTTGCTTTTTCAATGGCTTCACTAGCCGCCATTTCGTCTAAATTAGCCGCAATATTTAGGGCTTTTCGTAGTTGCTCTATGTCCTCGTTAAAAATACAAAAATTATCCGTGTACGCTTCATTGCTAATAACTATGTCGCCGGTTTCTGGGCTTCTTTGTATGTGCATGATGCCTCCCATTCTTTAGATAAATATACAAGCTCTAAGCCTTTTAATGCTAACATATCTTTGGCGTAAATGTCAACATGTTGAAATATGTTTCCTTTGGCTTCTGTTTTTTCACAGACAGTCCAACGAGCTTTAGGGCCAAAGGACTTTGCCTGTACTACCCTGTATTCTGTGTAACCTAATGGCGTGTTACCGGCAAAAATTGCGTAGGGTCGTTCTACGCCTCGAATGCTCTTACATTGATTCATTTTAGTACTCATTGGTTTTATTCTGCCGTTGGTAGTTTTACAGGTGGCCAAACAGCCAAGTGCATATCATTTAGTTTTGCCATATCACAGGCAAACTGGTAGCCAAAAACCTTTAGGGCTTTCTCTGGGTCCATTGTGCGCCCATGGTGCGGGCTATTTGGTGGTGATGTTAAATATAGACCACTATCAGGACATTGCAGTAAGAAGTAACGTGTGGCGTCCATTGTCGTGACTGTGGCACTAGGACTGACACCTAGTTTTACCCGATCTTTGAATTTTTCCATTGTTCTAGCTCCCTCTTACGCGTTAATGTCTGTTAAGTAATACTGTGTATAGGGCTGGCTACCTTGACAGTTAGTGACCACTGTTAGCAGCATACCATGCACAGTTGAAGTTGTACGTGCCCAACCATCACCCTGTTCCTCTACTGTATAGAGTTTTTTAAACCATGATGCCTCGTTGACCCCTATGTCGTAGGCTTCATCAATTGCAGCGTCAAAGGATTCTTTGATTAGCGCTTCGAATGCTTGCTTGCTTATTTCTATTTTCATTGTTCTATCTCCCTTGGTTTACCATAGAAGCCTAGTATACACTAAGCCCCTAGAATAAAGCAACAACTTTGTTTATAATTCTTCAGCTTTTAAGATAAAGATTTTATCACAAAGCAATACTTTATGTTTGCTATGGCGTTTCAAACGAATACCCTGAGCTACACAAGTAACAATTACCTTGTTTTCTATATTGCTAAAGTTTTTCAGGTAGCTTACAGCATCATGATAATTAGCTAGTACATGTATGCCGCTATTGTACACTGTGCCACCTGAACCGTCTTTAACTGGCTTTATGGTAGCTTCTAGCCATTCACCGGCTGGCACTGTACGCGTGCCGTTGATGCCATGGAATAAGGTTTTAAAGTGATCTGGCTTGTTGGTCTTTTCCATTATCTTAAAAGTAATCATAGCTTTATTCCCTTTTGTTTTACTGTTGTTAAGAAGTTTCCCTATAGTACCCTACTGCGCTAGTCGCTGATGGCTATTTCTTGGTCCTTGCTTTTAATATAGTACGAGCCTGATAAGCCGAAATTACGACAATACACCCTTTTCCATCTATTATTATGTTTGACTTTGTAGGGTGTAGGTATTTGGTGACCATAAACCCCTGTGGGCCTACTTAAAGGTTCAAACACAGTCGGTAGTTTAGTCCAAACATGGCCCGTGTTATCGCTTTTTCCTACTACTGTATATAATTCTTTCATTTTATTCACCTTGTTTTATTGTTGAACTAAAGACTTTAAAAAATCTAAAGCGTCCTGTTTCTCTTCGAAGGATACCCGATATTCGTTGCCTGTTCGACACCAAATATACCAAAGGCCTTTGTCATAATAAAATGCATATTCCATATTATACCCCTTGCGCCAATGGAATCAATGAGCTTTTAAACTTTTTAGCTTTCTGCCCATGAACACTGATAGCTATATTTAATTGGTCACCATCACATAAACCGCAATCTTTGCATGTGATGCCTTTCGTATCTGCAAGGCATTCAACTTCATTGGGTAACAAAGTATCGTTTGGTAGCTTTACACGAAAAGTCTTGAAGCCCTTAGATTGCATTTTTAGAGCTTGTTTGTACGTATCAGCGCTGCCCATCACAAGGCCGGTTAATCGTTGGTCATAGCCCTTATGCTGCGCTTGGTGCGTGTAGCCTGTATGACTACCAAATGCGCTACATACGTCAACAATAACGTCATATGGCAGTGCAGCGGGGTCACCATAGGCACCTAGGCGTACACTGGCATTGTAGTTAAAAGCTGGCAAGCCCTTAGTGTATAAACCTCTATGGTAAGCCCTATATATAGCTAATGGAGCCTGAAAAGGTAGGACATAGCAGCTGCCACCATTATAATGTCTATGCGGACAAGTGCCACAAATGGCGCTATCAAGCCCGTCTTTAACGGCAACGTGTGGCTCTACGTCGTCACGAATGATGGTCAATTGTGCCATATCGCCAGTTTTAGCGTTTGTTGTTTTCATTGTCAAAATGCCAATAATGTTAACAGATGGCTCCAGCATGCTAGGGCCACTATAAACTATATAACCTTTTTTTGATTGTTTCATTTCTCTATGCTCCCTTGGTTTAACATATGGGCCTAGCATACCTAAGCCCATAGAGTAAAGCAAGTGCTTATGCGTCCATTAAATCCATTAATGTCTCACGATATTCACGCACCCATTCCTCGTATGTGAGTGGGGTTTCTTCATCTGTGCAATTGTCTGTATAGAAGTTGTAGTGTTCGATTAGTTCACTTGTTGTTAGAGTAGGTGTAGTCCAGTCGCCACATGCCACAGAATCAACACCACGTGTGATAGGTAGTTGTTCTTTAAACGCTGCTAGCGTGCTGTTCAGGTCGGCCTCAGTAAACTCCACGGATAACCCATGCTCTAAACAGTATGAGTAACACACGGCGTCCTCAGGTGCCAACACGTCAGGCAAGTAGGCGTGTTCTTCGTTTGTTGCTAAGTTGTATGTAATCATGGTGTTGTTTCCTTATGAGTTTTTTTGTTCAACAAATTCGTCAGTCAACCAGCACTTAGTATAGAAAACAGGCTGGAAACCATCAAGCACACACTTAGAAGTTGTGCCGTCAAAGTCTTTATATAAGAAATTATAGTTTGATACCAATGTGCGCAACTGGTGCACCATATCTAAGTCGCCTTGCTTGCTGTTGAGCTTGTCGGCAATGTCTTTAATTTCTAGTGATAGTTTCTTCATTGTTCTACACTCCAGTGGTTGCGTTTGGTTTACTCTAGCGGCCTAGTATATCCAAGCCGCTATGATAAATCAAATGCTTATGCGCTATAGAAAGAGCCTATAGCAGCCAAGGTGGCCCTGTATAACGTGTCCTCGGTAGCCCTATGGAACTTATAGTCGTCGTGTATCTCCTTATGTTCGTCCTCAGTCAGGTCTTGTGAATCATTCAATGCTCGTAGGCATTCCATAGCCCTAGCATGATGCCAGTTAGCTAACAGTGATGCGGCCTTGTCGTAGTCTTTGAAAGTCATTGTTCTGTACTCCTAATCAGCAATAATCCATACGTTGTTAGCGTCGCCAGCATTCTTAACTGTTCTGTAGCATTCGGGGTTTGCCTTGGCTAGCTTGTTATAGACTTCCATCATTTCTAAGACTAGCAAACGACTAGCTTCTGTATTATGTGCTTGCATCAAGTTGTATGCATTGTCTAGATTCTTGTGGGCTTGTAGTGTATTCATCTTGTTCACCTTGTTGATAATAATTCTCATTTGCCTTAGCACCCTGTGTGCCTTGGCCTTGATTACAATAATACGCCTTTACTAAGGAAATGCAAGTATTACTTTGTTCTAAGCATATAACCATTAGTTAGCTTGGCCCTACTATTATTTATATACGCGCGTAGCAATAACCATGCCAACTTTAGCTATGCAATTGTTGTGCCAATAGTGCTAAAATT
>ENA-UZWZ01009008-UZWZ01009008.1-metagenome-genome-assembly--contig:-Day-4-25m-contig-9008_pt1 | contig 18887 bp, 15 predicted proteins | sample MGYA00260346_ERZ794906 | MGnify/ENA metagenome assembly ERZ794906 | reverse complement strand
TTCTCCAATTAAGAAATCAGATTTCTTAATAAGATCATTTATCATTCCTTGTAATCCCATTTCTCTTCCATCATCTGGATGATAGATTCTTGTTATTCCATATTTTTCTAATGCTTTAATCTCTGAAGGAAGGATCGTTCCACCACCTCCCGCGAAAATTTTGATATGACTTGATCCTTTTTTGACTAATAAATCATACATGTATCTTAAATATTCATTGTGACCGCCCTGATAAGATGTCATTGCTATTGCATTTGCATCTTCCTCAATCGCACAATTAACAACTTCTTCAACACTTCTGTCGTGGCCTAGGTGAATAACTTCACATCCAGTTGCTTGAATAATTCTTCTCATTATGTTTATTGCTGCATCATGTCCATCAAATAGGGATGCGGCAGTAACGATTCGAACTTTATTTTTTGGAATATATCTTTCTTCTTGATTCATCAGATTTTTTTAATTACCATCAAAGTTAATAATTAGCATACATTTAACTTTCTTTTTTCTTTTCTAGAGCATCTTGAAATGACAAAATTTTGTTTTTAAGAATATTAATTTTTTCTTTTGCATCTTTCATCTTGTTCTTCTCATTTTCTACAACATTAATTGGAGCGTTTTTAACGAAATTTTTATTATTGAGTTTATTTTGAACAGATTTAAGGAATCCACTATTATAGTCTAAATCTTTTTCTAATTTAGTGATTTCACTTAAGAGATCAATATTGTCATTAATAGGAATGAAAAACTCATTAGATTTTATCATAAATGAATAAGATTTTGAAGGTTTTTTAGTGATTTTTTCATAACTAATAAGACCTCCAAGCTTGATAATTACATCAGTCATTCTATTATTATCACCATTGTTGCTGATTGTTTTTAGCTCTAAATGCTCTTTCGTTGAAATGTTGTATTCTTTCCTAATATTTCTGATTCCTACAATTATTTCAGTAGCAGTGCCAAATTCTTCAAGTATTTTTTTATCAATATTTTTAGATTCTGGCCAAGATGAAACAATGATATCTTCACCTTCTTTTCTATTGCTAATTAAGTGCCATATCTCTTCTGTCAAGAAAGGCATAAACGGATGCAAAAGTTTTAATATTATTTCTAAATAATTAATGCAATCTAGATATGTTTTCTTGTCAATAGGCTCACCATATTTAGGCTTAATAATCTCTAAATACCAAGAGCAAAAATCATCCCATATTAGTTTATACATGCTCATTAGAGCCTCTGAGATTCTGTATTTAGAAAAAGATGTTTCAACTTGAGATATAACCTTGTTTATTTTATTGTCAAACCAAATATTAGCTTGTTTTGCACTTTTAGGTTGCTCTTTATCAGCTACCTCCCAAACCTTAATTAATCTGAATGCATTCCATATTTTAGTACTAAAGTTACGTCCTTGTTCGCATAGGTTTTCATCAAATGGAAGATCATTTCCAGCAGGAGCACATAACAACATTCCAACTCTAACACCATCTGCGCCGTATTTTTTGATTAAGTCTATTGGGTCTGGAGAGTTTCCAAGCGATTTACTCATCTTTCTGCCTTGTTTATCTCTAACCAGCCCAGTGAGATATACATTTTTGAAAGGTAACTCATTCTTAAATTCATAACCTGCCATTACCATTCTTGCTACCCAAAAGAATAAGATATCTGGACCTGTAACGAGATCATTTGTTGGGTAGAAATAGTTTATTTCCTTGTTTTGGGGATTATTAATTCCATCAAATACTGATATTGGCCAAATCCAAGATGAAAACCATGTGTCTAAAACATCATCATCTTGCTTTAAATCATTAATTGTAAGTTCTGGGATCTCTTTCTTAGCTAAAACTAAAGCTTCTTCAACAGTTTCAGCAACTACAAAATTGTTTCCATTATAAAAGAAAGCTGGAATCTGTTGTCCCCACCATAACTGACGTGATACACACCAATCTTGGATATTTTCCATCCAGTGACGATATGTATTCTTGAATTTTGGAGGATGAAATTTAATATCATCATTCATTACATGTTCAAGAGCAGGTTTTGCAAGGTCTGTCATTTTACAAAACCATTGCATTGATAGTTTTGGTTCAATGATAGTATTTGTTCTTTCTGAAAAACCTACTTTGTTTTGATGTTCTTCTATTTTACTTAAGTAACCTTTCTTTTTAAGATCAATAGCTATTTCATCTCTTACCTCAAATCTATCTTTACCAATGTAAAGTTGTGCAGATTTATTTAAAGTTCCATCATCATTTAAAATGTCAATGACTTCTAAATTATGTCTATCTCCAATTTGATAATCATTAATATCATGAGCTGGTGTGATTTTTAGTGCTCCTGTTCCAAAATCCATTTCTACATATTCGTCAAAAATTATTGGAATTTCTTTGTTGATTAATGGAATGATAGCTTTTTTTCCATGAAGGTTAGAATATCTTTTGTCATTTGGATTTACACAAATAGCTGAATCTCCTAAAATTGTTTCAGGCCTAGTTGTAGCTACAGTTATCTTATCTGTAGAATCCTTAATATTATAGTTTATAAAATATAATTTAGAAACAACTTCCTTGTGTATTACTTCCTCATCTGACAATGCAGTTTTTGCAGATGGATCCCAGTTAACCATTCTGACACCTCTGTAAATAAGTCCTTTATTAAAGAGATTCACAAAAACTTTAATGACAGAATCGCTCATATCTTGATCCATCGTGAATTTTGTTCTTTGCCAATCACATGAAGCTCCTAATTTCTGTAATTGATTAAGAATTAAATCACCATGTTTGTCTTTCCAGTCAAATGCATGTTTTAAAAACTCTTTTCTTGAAAGATCAGATTTTTTAATTCCTGATTCAGATAATTTTTTAACTACTTTGGCTTCAGTTGCTATTGATGCATGATCAGTTCCAGGGACCCAACAAGCATTGTAACCTCTCATTCTTGCTCTTCGAATAATAATATCCTGAATTGTATTATTAAGCATATGTCCCATGTGTAAAACACCAGTTACATTAGGAGGAGGGATAACAATTGTAAAGGGTTCTCTTTCGTCTGGAACAGCATGAAAATAATCCTTTTTCATCCAATGTTGATACCATTTTTCCTCCGTGATTAAAGGATTATATGTTTTCGAAATAATCATTTTTGTACTTTTTAAAGTTTGTAAAATTACAAATTCTAATCCTATTATCAATTCTGAAAAAATCTTATTTGTTTAAAGAAAATATTTTATTAAATTTGCCGTTCTTATTTAGTAACAATAACCCAAAAAATAAATTAATGATGAAAAAAACACTTTTGATACTTGTAATATTTACAGCTATAAATACTGCTTTTGCTCAAAGAGTTGTTAATAGCAATCAAAAACAACAAACAACTCAATCAGACACTCAAAAATCTGAAGATGTTAATGCTACAATTGACTTTGAATCTAAGGTTGTTGATTATGGAGTTATTGAAAACAAATCAGATGGAGCTAGAAAGTTTGTTTTCACTAATAACGGTACCGATCCATTAGTAATTAAAACAGCAAAGGGAAGTTGTGGATGTACAGTTCCAACATGGCCTAAAGATCCAATTGCTCCGGGTGAATCTGGGGAAATCGGTGTTAAATATGATACTAAAAGAACAGGTAAGTTTACAAAAACAATAACATTAACTACTAATGCAGATAGAAAGCCTGTTATTTTAACGATTAAGGGAAGTGTTAATCCACCTCCAAAAGATACACAAACTCTACAAAAAAAGAATTCTGGAGCTCCGTTAGAAAAAAAATAAATATTTAAAAAAATATTACGACTTTAGCACCCTCTTTTGAGGGTGTTTTTTTATAAATTTATATTATGCCAAAAATTTCACAAAAAGGAATTGCAATGCCTGAATCACCTATAAGAAAGTTGGTTCCATTTGCTGAGAACGCAAAAAAATCAGGTAAAAAGGTTTATCATTTAAATATTGGTCAACCTGATATTCATACTCCCAAAATTGCATTAGATGCGATTTCTAGTTTTTCCAATAGTGTAGTTGAATATTCACACTCTGCAGGTTTTGAAAGTTACAGGAAGGGACTCTCAAAATATTATCAAAATATTGATATTAATGTTAGTTATTCTGATTTGTTAATTACAACAGGAGGTTCAGAAGCACTTTTATTTGCTTTAAATTCTTGCTTAGATGATGGTGATGAAATAATTATACCTGAGCCTTTTTATGCCAACTATAATGGTTTTTCTATTTCTTCAGGCGTTAAAGTTGTCCCAATAGCAACTAATATTGATGATGGATTTGCTTTGCCATCTATACAAGATTTTGAAAAATTAATTTCTAGTAGAACAAAAGCTATTCTTATTTGTAATCCAGGAAATCCTACTGGTTATTTGTATTCTAAAGCTGAACTTGAATCGCTTAAAGAAATTGTTGTCAAGAATAATCTTTTCTTAATTGCAGACGAAGTATATAGAGAATTTGCATACGATGGTGAGAAACATCACTCTGTACTAAACATAAGTGGTATTGAAAATCATGCTGTAGTAATAGATTCTACATCTAAAAGATATAGCATGTGTGGTATTAGGGTTGGTTGTATTGTATCAAAAAATAAGGATGTAATTTCTACTGCTCTAAAATTTGCTCAAGCTCGTTTATCTCCTCCAACTTTTGGTCAAATAGCAGGAGAAGCTGCTCTTTGTACTCCCCAATCATATTTCGATAAAGTAAGTAAAGAATATGTTGACAGGAGAAATGTTTTAGTTGATGGTTTAAATAGTATTGAGGGTGTTATTTGTCCAAAACCTAAAGGAGCCTTTTATGCTATAGCGCAACTACCTGTTGATAATGCTGATGAATTTGCAAAATGGCTTTTAGAAGATTTTAGTTTTGAGGGAGAAACTATTATGGTTGCACCTGCAGCTGGTTTTTATTCAACTATTAACTCAGGATTTAATCAAGTTAGAATTGCTTACGTTTTAAATAAAGACGCTTTAAAAAAAGCAGTCCAAATTCTAAAGGAAGCCTTAAAAGTATATCCTGGCAGAGTTATTTAATGGATTTAGACAAACATAAGGAGCTGTCTAAACAAAAGAGAAAAAAAAACCAATCCTTTTTTAGATCGTTAAAAAAAGTAAAACTAAAAACTTTAGATAATATTATTCATAATCTTCATGATGAAGTTTTCAATTACACAGATTGTTTAATGTGTGCTAACTGTTGTAAAACTACAGGCCCTTTATTTACTAATAAAGACATACAGAGAATTTCAAAATATCTAAAGCTAAAACCTTCTATTTTTACAGAGAAATATTTGCGTGTTGATGAAGATGACGATTTTGTTTTACAAAATTTGCCTTGTATATTTCTTAATAAAGATAATTTTTGTGGTATATATGAAGTTCGTCCTAAGGCTTGCAAGGAATTTCCTCATACTGACAGGAAAAAACAATCACAATTATTAAGTATTACTGAAAAAAACATCAGCGTATGTCCTGCAGTTTATGATATTGTTGAGAAGATGAAAGACAAATTAATAAAGTAGATATTTCCTTCTTTTTTTATTGAATTTAACTAAGTCTTTAGTCCAAGATTTCTTAATTTCACTTGCCGAAAAACCATCTATGATTTGTTTTCTTAAGATGTCATTTCCTGACAGTTTATCAAAAAAACTATTAAAAAAAACTTCTTTCTCTGGACAGTTTTTATAAGTTTCAATAAGCCAATCTAATTTTATTTCTTGTAAATATTCTTTTTGGTTTTTTAAAATTTTGCCATAACACCTGATATTTTTATGTTTTGGGTTTTTACTTCCGCTATTGCTTTTAGGAATAAAACTATACTTACTTTTAAGATAAGGAGCTCCAAATTGTTGAAATGGATATTTTGTTCCTCTACCAACACTTACATTTGTTCCCTCAAAAAGACATAAGCTAGGGTATAGGTTGATGGAAACAGCATTCGGTAAATTTGGTGAGGGTTTAACTGGTAAGTTATAAAATGCCTTCCGATTGTAATTTTCCATTTTAATGATTCTTAGATCACACTTAGAAGTTATCCAGTTTTCTCCATTTATCATCAAAGCATACTCACCAATTGTCATCCCATGAACAATGGGAACAGGGTGCATGCCTACAAAGGATTTAAATTCTTTCTTTCTTACTGGTCCATCAATATAATGCCCGTTAGGATTAGGTCTGTCTAAAACAATCAATGGTATATTGTATTCTGAAGATGCTTCCATTACATAATGTAAAGTTGATATGTAAGTATAAAATCTAGCACCAACATCTTGAATATCAAATATGATAATATCAATATTCTTTAATTGTTCTTCAGTAGGCTTTCTTCCTTTTTCACCATATAATGAGATGATTGGCTTTCCTGTTTTTAAATCAATACCATCACTGACCTTTGCTCCAGCATCTGCTTGTCCTCTAAATCCGTGTTCGGGAGAAAATACTTTTACAACTTCAACTCCTAATGAAATCAAGCTATCTACCAAGTGAGTTTGATGAATTATTGAGGTCTGATTTCCAACAATAGCAACTCTCTGTTCCTTTATGAAAGGGTAATAGTCTTTAACTTTTTCTGAACCAAGTATAAGATCTTGTGAATTACTATTATATCCAATTAGTAATAAAGCTATAAAAATTATTTGTTCTATTTTTGTCATTAAGATGAACGTTGAATACTTTATTGCAAAGAAACTCTTTTCTTCAAAGAAAAAAAATAATTCTTTTACAAAACCAATTATAAACATTGCAATTATTGCTGTTGCAATTTCTATAGCTGTTATGTTAATCTCTATAATTGTTATGAAGGGTTTTAAAAAAGATATTTCTTCTAAAGTTGTTGGTTTTGGATCTCATATTTTAGTAACTAACTTTTCAAATAATAATTCTTACGAGAGTGAAGCATTAAACGCAAGTTTAGAATTAAAAAATTCATTAAAAAAAATTAAAGGAATTGAAAGTGTAAATGCATTTGCCACAAAGGCTGCGATAATTAAAACAAAACAAGAAATACATGGTGTAGTTCTAAAAGGAGTTTCACATAATTATGACTGGAGTTTCTTTAATGATAATTTAATAGATGGTGAGCCGATAAAATTAGATTTGAATTCTAAGTCATCTGATGTTTTAATTTCTGAAGAAATCTCCAAACTTCTAGAACTTAATGTTTCAGATAAGCTTATTATGTATTTTATGCAAGAGCCTACAAGGGTTAGAAAATTTAATGTTAAAGGGGTTTACAGTACTGCAATGGTTGATTTTGATGAATTATATGTGCTTGGAGATATTAAGCATATTCAATCCTTAAATTCTTGGACTGAAAATCAGGTTGGAGGATTTGAATTGTCTATCTCTGATTTTAGCCAGTTAGATCAGATTACAAATGAAGTATACGAAGCAATACCTTATGATTTAAATGCTCAAAGTATTAAAGAAAAAGTGCCACAAATATTTGATTGGCTTGATTTGCAAGATATGAACGTAATTGTAATTCTAACATTAATGTTTATAGTTGCTGTTATAAACATGATTACTGCACTTTTAATTTTAATACTTGAAAAAACAAAATTAATTGGTATACTAAAAGCAATGGGTGCAACAAATTGGAGTATTAGGAAAATCTTTGTCTACCTTGCTGTTCATTTAACCATTAGAGGTTTGATAATTGGCAACAGTATTGCATTATTACTTGCTTTTTTACAGTTGAAATTTTCTATTATTAGTCTTGACCCTCAAACTTATTACATGACTACTGTTCCAGTTTATTTTGATTTCTCACAGATTTTTTTATTAAATCTATCTGCTATTATTATTTGTTATTTTATTTTAATTATACCTTCAATGATTATAAGTAGAATATCCCCAATCAAAGCGATTAGATTTCAGTAATTTTTAATAATTTTACTTCCCAATTTGAAAAGATGAAATACTACAAAAATATTCTAGAAACTATAGGAGATACTCCTTTAGTTAAGTTAAATAGTACTATAGAAACAGATGCTTTAGTTTTAGCTAAAGTTGAAACCTTTAACCCTGGCCATTCCATTAAAGATAGGATGGCATTAAAAATGATTGAAGACGCAGAGAATGATGGGAGATTATGTAAAGGGGGTACAATTATAGAAGGTACTTCTGGAAATACAGGAATGGGATTAGCTCTTGCAGCTATTCAAAAAGGTTATAAATGTATTTTTGTCATGGCAGACAAGCAGTCAAAAGAAAAGATGGATATTTTAAGAGCTGTTGGAGCTCAAGTGAGGGTCTGTCCAACTGATGTAGCTCCTGAAGACCCGAGATCTTATTATTCTGTTTCTAAGACTTTATCAGAACAAATCCCTAATTCATGGTATGTGAATCAATACGATAACCCTTCTAATGCTAAAGCACATTATGAGAGTACAGGGCCTGAAATATGGGAACAAACTCAAGGTAGGGTAACACACTTAGTTGTAGGAGTTGGTACTGGAGGAACTATTTCTGGAACTGCTAAATTCTTAAAAGAAAAGAATCCAAATATAAAGGTTTGGGGAATCGATACATATGGTTCTGTTTTTAAAAAATATCACGAAACTGGAGAATTTGATGAGAAAGAAATCTATTCTTACATAACAGAGGGAATAGGTGAGGATATACTTCCTGAAAATGTTGATTTTAAAATTATTGATCATTTTGAAAAGGTTACTGACAAGGATGGAGCTATTATGGCAAGAAGAATTAGTTGCGAAGAGGGAATTATGGTTGGTTACTCCGCAGGAAGTGCAGTAGCTGGTTTAAATCAAATGAAAGACAATCTTTCAGAGAATGATGTTGTTGTAGTTATCTTCCATGATCATGGAACTAGGTATATTGGTAAGATTTTCAATGACGATTGGATGAAATCACAGAATTTTTTATAATTAGTAAAACTTACTAACATTTTAAAAAATCATTTCATAAGACATGTTATGATTTTTCTCTTTTCTTAAATTTACATTATAATACAACAAACTATAATGTATCTTATTTTTGACACAGAAACTACTGGCTTACCTCAAAATTGGAAAGCTCCTTTAACTAACTTTGATAATTGGCCTAGATGTGTTCAGATTGCTTGGCAGATACATGATAAAGAAGGTAAGCTAATTGATGTTAAAAATTACATTATAAAACCTGAAGGCTATGATATTCCTTTTAATGCAGAAAAAATACATGGTATTTCTACAGAAACAGCAAACAAAAAGGGTGTTGATCTAGCAACTGTTCTAAGTGAATTTGTTATAGATGTAGAAAAATCAAAATTTGTTATTGGGCATAACGTTAGCTTTGATAACAGCATTATTGGATGTGAATTGTTGAGAAAATCAATGCCAAATCTGTTGGCTAAATTTCCCGCAATTGATACTAAAGATCATTCAACAGAATATTGTGCGCTTCCAGGCGGGAGAGGAGGTAAATATAAATGGCCAAATCTATCTGAATTACATTTTAAATTATTTGGTGAGGAATTTGCAGAAGCCCATAATGCTTCCGCTGATGTAGAAGCTACAGCTAGATGCTTTCTTGAGCTAATTAGACTTAAAGTCATAAGTCAAGAAAACACCGGACTTACTTTAGATGAGTATAATTTATTTTTAGAAAAAAATCCTCAACCATTTAAATTAATTGGTATAAATATTGAGCCTTATAGTGTTGAAATTAAAGAGAGTATTAACGAAGAGATTTCTAATATTGAAGAAAAGATTACAATAAGTAAATCTAATTCTGTCTTTTCACATTTACATGTTCATTCTCAATACTCAATCTTGCAGGCAACAATTGACGTTAAGTCTTTGGTTAATAAAGCAGCTTTATCGGGTATGCCAGCTGTTGGATTAACCGACCATACTAATATGTTTGGAGCTTATAAATTTATTGATGCAGTATTGAATCACCCTATTAATGCAAATAAGAAAGAGGATGAAGATTTGCCTTTAAAAGCTATAATTGGGTGTGAGCTAAATGTATGTAAAGATCATAAAGATAAGACTGCTAAGGATAATGGATATCAGATTCCTTTTTTATGTAAGAACAAAAATGGCTATCATAATTTATCTATGTTGTCATCTATTGGTAATATTGAAGGGTTCTACTATGTTCCTAGAGTTGATAAGGAGTTAATAAATACTTATAAGGATGATTTAATTGTACTAACAGGAAGTACCTATGGCTCTATTCCTAATATGATTCTTAATGTTGGTGAAAACCAGGCAGAAGATGAATTTAAGTGGTGGTATGAAACATTTGGTGATGATTTTTATGTTGAAATCAATCGCCATAACTTAGAAGAAGAAGATCACGTTAATAAAGTGCTTCTATCTTTTGCTCAGAAATATAATGTTAAAGTTATAGCCTCAAATAATGTTTATTATTTAGATCAGGAAGATTCTACAGCTCACGATATACTTCTTTGTGTTAAGGATGGGGAGCAACAATCAACACCTAAGGGTAAGGGACGTGGCTATCGATATGGATTCCCAAATGATGAATTTTATTTTAAATCATCAGACCAAATGCAGGAAATATTTTCTGATCTTCCTGATGCAATTGATAATATCTCAGAGCTTTTAAATAAAATAGAATCATTTAGTTTATCTCGTGAAGTTTTACTTCCTAAATTTAATATTCCTTCTGAATTTATTGACCCTGAAGATGAAAAAGATGAAGGTAAAAGAGGAGAGAATGCATTTCTAAAGCATTTAACTTACAAGGGAGCTAAAGAACGTTATAAAGAAATAACTGATGAAATTAAAGAACGAATAGATTTTGAACTTCAGGTTATTGAAAACTCTGGATATCCTGGTTATTTTTTGATTGTTCAAGATTTAATAAAGCAAGCTAGAACAATGGACGTTTCAGTTGGTCCTGGTAGAGGGTCTGCTGCTGGCTCTGTTGTTGCCTATTGTACAACAATAACTAATGTTGATCCAATTAAGTATGATTTACTTTTCGAGAGATTTTTAAACCCGGAGCGAGTATCTCTTCCTGATATTGATATTGATTTTGATGATGAGGGTAGGGGACGTATAATTGAGTGGGTTGTGAAAAAGTATGGAACTGAAAATGTTGCTCAGATTATTACTTATGGTACAATGGCAGCTAAATCTTCAATTAGAGATACCGCTAGAGTTTTGGACTTACCACTTTTTGAGGCTGATCGTGTAGCAAAGTTAGTACCTGATTTAATTTCATTAGATAAAATTTTCTCCTTAGAAGATAAAAAACTTAAAGAAAAAGTTAAATCTGATCAATTTGCTAATGTTAAGCAATTAAAAACCCTCTCAGAAGGTAATGATTTAGTTTCAAATACAATTTCATTAGCTAGAAAGTTAGAAGGGAATGTTAGAAATACTGGTACGCACGCATGTGGTGTTATTATAACACCAGACCCATTAATGGGATTAATTCCTATGACAAGGTCAAAAGATTCAGATTTAATGGTTACTCAATTTGATAATAGCGTTGTTGAAGATGCCGGTTTATTGAAAATGGATTTTCTTGGTTTAAGGAATTTAACAATAATTAAGGATTGTATAAAAATCATCAAAAAAATTCATAATAAGGATGTGGATATTGATAGTATTCCTCTTGATGATGAGCCAACATATGAGATTTTTCAAAATGCAGCAACTTCAGGGATTTTCCAGTTTTCATCAGATGGAATGAAAGCACACTTAAAACAGTTGAAACCTGATAAATTCGATGATTTAATTGCAATGAATGCTCTTTACCGACCAGGACCTATGGAGTATATTCCTAATTACATTAAAAGAAAGCATGGTCAAGAAGATATAGCTTACGATCTTCCTGAAATGGAAGGTTTTCTCTCTGCAACTTACGGAATAACTGTTTATCAAGAACAAGTTATGTTGTTGTCTCAGCAATTAGCCAGCTTTTCAAAAGGTGATGCTGATATGTTGAGAAAGGGGATGGGTAAAAAAATAAAATCTGTTCTTGATAAGTTAAAGCCAAAATTTTTTGATGGTTGTGCTAATAATGGTTTCGATGTTAATACAGTTGATAAAATTTGGACTGATTGGGAAGCCTTTGCTTCATATGCATTTAATAAATCTCATTCAACTTGTTATGCTTTAATTGCTTACCAAACAGCTTATTTAAAAGCACATTATCCATCCGAATTAATGGCATCATTACTTACCAATCATATGAATGATATAAAGGATATTACTTATTATATGGAGGAATGTAAGAGAATGGGAGTAAAAGTATTAGGACCAGATGTTAATGAGAGCTTTTATAAGTTTGCTGTAAATGAAAAAGGTGAGATTAGGTTTGGCCTTGGCGCTGTTAAAGGAGTGGGGGAAGGAGCTGTAGATGCAATTGTCAGCGAGCGTAAAGAAAATGGAAATTTTGAAAGTTTTGAAGATTTTATGAAAAGAGTCGATTTACGCTCAGCTAATAAAAGAACCTTGGAAAGTATGGTTTATTCTGGTGGTTTTGATTCTTTTAATTTAAATAGATTTGAGTATTTTGCTAAAAACGATCAAGGACATACATATATAGAAAGTATGATTAAATTTGGTAATAAGATTAAGGACAAACTAAACTCAAATCAGTTTGACATGTTTGGTGAAAGCACAGATGCTATTATTCAAGCGCCATCACCATCTATATCAGCTGAATGGTCAACCATGGAACTTCTTTCTAATGAAAAGGAAGTTGTAGGAATTTATATTTCTGGACATCCACTAGATGACTATACATTAGAGATTGATAATTTTTGTAATAGTAATTTCTCTGTTCTAGCTGATTTAAATAAAGTAAGAAATAAAGATTTAAGGTTTTCTGCAGTTGTTACTAAAGTCGAACATAAAGAAACCAAATCAGGAAAACCATTTGGAATTTTACACTTAGAGGACTATCACAGTTCGTTTAGTTTTTATTTGTTTAGTGATGATTATATTAACTTTAAAGCGTTCATGACTGTTGGCTGGTTAGTTCATGTTCAGGGAAAAGTTAAGAAGAAATTCTACAATGATGACTTAGAATTTAAAATTTCTTCAATGTCTCTATTATCTGAAATATTAGATAAGGAAGTTAGAGAGTTAGTTTTGAAAGTAGATCTTAATGATATAACAGAAGATTTTACAAGAGAAATCACAGAAATTGCAATACAAAATTCTGGTAAACATTCCTTGATTATTAAGGTTGTAGACGTCCTTAATAAATACGAAGTTGATTTGTTATCTAGAAAAGTTAAGATAAATCTTGATAGTAAATTTGTAGATAAGATAAACTCAATGAAACAACTTAAAATGAAAATAAAATAAAATAAAATAAAATAAAAAATGAAGAAAATATTTATTGCTTTAGTGTGTATTCCTTTCATCAGTTTTTCTCAAAATGGATTGTTGTTCTCAGAATATGGTGAGGGTAGTGCTTTTAACAAATGGATTGAAGTTTATAACCCTTCATTAACTCAAAGCGTTTCATTGGATAATTATAGTTATAATTTTTGTTGGAATGGTTGTGATAGTCTTGAATGGGAATTTTCTATTTCACTTGACAGTGGATATGTACTTTTACCTGGTGAAACATATTTGATAGTTCATTATAATGCTGATACAGCTCTACTTAATGCATCAAATCAAATTACTAATATTCTGGGTAATGGTGATGATGTAGTGGCTCTTTACAATAAATCAACAGATATGATTGAAGATATAATTGGTGTTTTTGATAGTATAGGTGTTAATGACGGATGGAATATTGGAGACTCAATTCATGCTACTAAAAACCACACACTAATTAGAAAAACAGGTATATGTAGCGGTAATATGGGTAATTGGAGTCTTTCTGATGGTTCTATAGCTGAACCAGAATGGATAGTTGGCATTAAAGATAATTTTGATGATGTCGGAATTCATACCTGCTACAGTACAAATAGTGTTATGGACTTTAATTCAAAAAATAAAAGTTTAATAAAAGTTACTAATATTCTAGGACAGCAATCTAATAATTACAATAAAATGTTATTGTATATATATGATGACGGATCTGTGATTAAAAGAATTATTATTGACTAGATTTTCTTCTCATATGTTAATTCTTATTTTGTTTTTAAGCATTATTTTTGCATAAGATAAAAAACAATTACTCTAAAAAAAATATAAATGAAGAAAGTACTATTAACAGGTGTTTCAGGCTATATTGGTTTGCATTGTGCCGTAGAATTATTAAAAAAAGGATATTCTGTTCGAGGTTCATTAAGAAATTTAGATAAATCTGCTAACGTAGTTAATGCTATTAAAAAAGAAATAGATCCTTTAGATAATCTAGAGTTCTGTGAACTTGACCTCTTAGAGGACAAAGGTTGGGATAAGGCAATGAATGGTTGTGAATTTGTATTACACGTTGCATCACCTTATATAACTACTGAGCCTAAGGACCCTAATATTTTAATAAAACCTGCAATTGAAGGTACACAAAGAGCATTAAATGCTGCCAAAAAAGCTGGTATTAAACGTATTGTAGTTACTTCATCTGTTGTTTCAATGTTGGGTGATGCTGATAAATCTATAAATATTAATGAAAATACATGGTCAAATGTAGAAGCTAGAAATGTTTCTTCTTACGCTAAAAGCAAAACCCTAGCTGAGAAAAGCGCTTGGGACTTTATAAATAATCAAGATGATCCAAAGCTAGAATTGACGGTTATAAATCCAGGTCCTGTTTTTGGTCCTTCTCTTAATGGTAATACAGATGGAGCATCAATGAAGATGTTTAAAGAAATGTTAGATGGTAAGATGCCAATGCTTCCGCAGTCGTCAATAAACATGTCAGATGTAAGAGATATTGCGCAAATACATGTTCAAGCTCTTGAAAATCCAAATGCTGATGGAAAAAGATTTATTGTTACAACTGAAAATCCTTATAAATTTCAGGACATTGCTCAGGTCTTAAAAGATAATGGATATAAAAAAGTTAGTACAAAAGAAGCGCCTAACTTTTTTCTGAATTTCATGAGTTATTTTGTGAGTGATATTAGAGGCATGAGACCATTCATTGGAAAAACATATACTGCCGATGTTACAAATACAAAAGAAGTGTTTAATTGGCAACCTATTAAACTTGAAAAAACTGTTTTAGATACTGCTAAATCGTTAGAATAATTTGTAGTTTATTTTAAGACTATTGAATCAATTATTAGCTTAAAATTTTCTTTCTTTTTGTTTCCAATAAGTATTGAAATTTGAACAATCTCTTTTTGATTGAAATTTTCCTTATTTAGTCTTGAACCTCTGAAAGAAGGATACATCATGTCAAGATTAATACTGATTTCTTCCCATTCTCCAGATGTTTTAAATGGAGAAGTGTAAGAGAAGTAGTCACTATTGTTTGCTCTAATTCTTAATTGATATTTCTTTCCATCTCCTTTAATTTTTAATATGATTTTTGTATTATCTTCTACTGTTATCTTACCGCAGTTATATCTTAATGAGGCAAAGCCACCGTTGTTATCTGTTGAAACATTTCCTGAAAACTCAATGTATCCCTCTAAATTTTCATATACCTGACTTTTTGATACTCCACCCATGACATCATCATTAACAACTCTCCAGTTTTTTAATTCTGAGCTTTTGTTATAGTCTCTTCCATTTTGAGCTGAACTAAATTGAAGACTTAAAAAAATAAATAGAATAAATATTGTTGAATGTCTCATTTTTTAATGTGTTTGAATTTTTATTTGTTCAATTTTTACAGTGTCAAATCTTTGTATAACTTCTTCTTGATATTTTTCATTTTTGTTTGATTGACACGAAAAAAACAATAGAGTTAAAAATATCAATATTGCAATTTTCACTATATATTTCTTGAAAAAGTTATAATAACAGCTTCACGACTCCAAAAGAATAGCATTCTATGTTTTTCAATTAATTGAAATGATATATCCCAACCTTCTTCACCATGTTTATTCATTACCTCTTCCATTTTCTTTAAAGGTAATTTACTTGATCCTAAAAATATTGTACCAAGTGCTCCTTCTTTTATTATCTCAATTTTGTATTCTTTTTTCATTTTAATTATTTTTTAACACTGTGTTCATGACTGTTATTAACTGATCTGCATTTAGAAAGCCTACAGTTTGATGAATTACATTTTTATCATTATCAATGAAGATAATATTTGGTATTCCAATACCTCCATATTTTTTCGCATTTCTTTTGTATTCTTTTGCAATATCTTGGTGTTTATCTACATCAATTTTGACAAAAATAAATTCACTTGATCTTTTAATAACCCTTTCATTAGTAAAGGTCTCTTTTTCCATTCTCTTACAAGGCGGACACCACTCTGCCATAAATTCTATCATTATAATTTTATTAGATAATGACGCCAAATTAAAAGCTGAATCTAAATTTTCCTCCCAAATAATTTCTTGACTTTGCCCAAACCCAATAATAGGCAAGCAAAGCAATATAAGTAGTAGTTTTTTCATCTTAGTTTATTGTATTTTTTTACAACTCTAATATTCTATTCGCCATTCTTAACTGAATATCTAACATGCGTTGTATTTGCTTTATGCTTAATTCATTATTGTTTTGGGCTTTAAGCATACTTTCTTGTAGATTAAGTGCCTTTTCCATTAATGTAATATATTTTGATATCGCAGTAGCATCTCCTTTCATTGCTTTATTGTAGAACTTAATATACTCATCAATAAATTCTTCATAGTTGTCAAGCGTTTCGTCCCAATCGTTTTCTTTGTCACTTGCCTTTAACTTTAAAGTTGGTTTATTATCAATGACATTGCTTTCGGAAGTTGAATTTTTGGCTTTGTAAATGTCATGATTTTTGGTTGCTGTAGAATTAGCTTCTTTTTTTTTGATTATACTGAATACAGTAAACGATCTAACCTTAGATGCATGTTTTTCTTCATCATACCCCCCAAGATATGTTTCCAAACTAATAATTTCCTCCCCAGAACCAAATTTTAAAAGACTTTTTAATTTATCTATTGAATTATAATTAATTTTAAATTCTTCTACACCTGAAATTGGCATTCCATTATCACCCAGTAATGAAGTAGAAAGTTCAAAATCATTTTCTTCAATTTTATCTAAAGACATTGATTGTAAGGCTTGGATTTTAATTGAAATTCTTCCATATAATTTGTTTACATCAACAACTTCATACTCGTTTTTAACAACTTGGATATATTCAGCTAAATCTCCTGAAATTTCTGCTCTTTCAGCTTTAACTTTAACTGTTTCATTTGACATATCTTCAATACATGAGCTAAAGAAAGTTAAGAAATATATAGTAATTAGTGTAAGAAATGATGTTTTTAAATATTTCATTGTTAATCTTCCTCAAGTTTAAATAGATAATTCAATTTATCACAGTATAATGGAACACTTTCCATCATAAAATTCGATTTTTTTCTGAAAAGAGTGAAATAATTATTATCACACTTACAGGAAAATTTTTTTGTATTATTTATGTAGCCATAATTATTTCTTAAATCATATGTGACATCTTCTCCATTATTATTAATCAGTTTAAATTGAGTTTTATTTGTAAATTTATTTTTAAAGTCTAGATCATTCATTATATTTTGATCTAAAATCATATAAGCTTGATCGTCAATTATAATAGTATTAATTATATATCCTTCTTCATTATCATCAGTTAAATTAAAATGCATCTCTTTATATCCATAGTTGCTGTGTTCTTCAGTATGGGAGATTGAGAAAAGATAATCTTTGGAACTTGATTCATTTGAAATAGTTAATAGTTTTCCTTTCAAAAAACTAAATGTTGGAAAATAATCTAATGTTAAAGGTGATACCATTTTTAAGTTAAAATTATTTCCTGACCAATTCCAGGTGCATTTTTCTTTTATTTGTTCAAGCGTTGAGTTTTCAATATATTCATCTGATTTAAATTGTTGTGCTACTGATAATTCATTTAAATACAAAACTTCTGACATATAATTAATATTATATCCTGATGAAATAATTTTTTGTGCTGAAGTATTAATTACACCAACAAATATTAATTTGAAATTTTGATTGTTGATATCAGTTTCTTTATTAAATAGATCATTAAGAAAGCTATTATTTTGGTTGTATGATTCATAATTATTTATTGAACTTTTATTCACAATTAAATTTAGACTGTCAATACTTTTATTTAATGATTTTATTTTAGATTCTAATTTTTCAATCAGTTGATTATAATTTTCAATTTCTACTGTATGATTTTCAATTTCGAACTTATAGTTTCTAACTTTGTTTTCTAAGTTTCTATACTTTCTTTCATTTTCTTCTTGTACTAAGTTTAAGCTATCTATTTGAAGGTTTAAATAAGCAATTTGTTTTTTCTTGCTTTGAGATAATAAGATCATAGGAAAACAAAGTAATATAAGTAGTAGTTTTTTCATTATTTTTTTAATTTTTGAGGATAAACTTTTAGTATTTTAATTGTTTTAGATTTAAAAGAAAATAAAAATAATCCAGGATCTGTCATTTGTCCTTCAGTTGTTCCTATTTTTGTGATTTTATTATCAATCTTATCAAAAATCTCTAGAATAAATCTGTTGTCTGAATAAGTTGGAATGATATTTAAAAAGTGAAATCCATTTTCATCAGAATTCTCATCAATAATAGTCGATTTATATTTATATGTATCTTTAATTATTGCTATTTTTTTTGTTTTACCACTTACAGAAAAATACCAAATTCCTTCAATTGTATCAATAATAGATGAGTTTAAATATTTCTCTATTGAGGATTCAGATTTTAAATCTATTTTTTCTTGCCCAAAACCAACCATAGGTAAGCAAAGTAATATAAGTAGTAGCTTTTTCATATAAGGTTGTTGTATAGCTATTTTTGGTTGTTTATAAACTGATGT